>TARA_B110000008_G_scaffold279467_1_pt1 | contig 11950 bp, 11 predicted proteins | sample TARA_B110000008 | Tara Oceans TARA_B110000008 (sample SAMEA4396496) | marine metagenome | biome: Westerlies Biome; feature: [DCM] deep chlorophyll maximum layer (ENVO:01000326); material: water (ENVO:00002006), including particulate matter (ENVO:01000060) such as... | depth 40 m
AAAAAAAATAAAGTTGCCTTTATATTTCTTGATGGGAGTTATTACTTGATTGATCAAAGATTAAAAAAGAAAGTCATTTTTTCAAAAAATGTTAAAAAAAATACTTACCCTTATCTTTTAAAAAATTAATTGTTAGATAGTGTTTTTTTATAGCTTATTAAGGACAATATTAATGCAAAAAAAGAAATCCCCGCAGCAATTATATTCATTATTACTGATGCTTCAAAGGTCCTTAAATGACCAAAAACGATAAACGAATATGTCATCTGAAGAGAAAATATTAGTATCAAATTTAGATTAGATTGTTTATTAGTATTGATTAAAAATTTTGTTGCATTAAGAAATATTGGTAAAAAAATTATAGACATAACCCGTAAAGTGTCTGTTGCTAGAAAAGTAGCAAGTATGGTGATAAAAAATAAACCAATAACCGGAATAATTATTGATGATTTTTGACTAGTCGCAATAAAAACCATGCAAAATATTATTGCTGGCCCATAAGTAGCATAAATTCTAAGAATATGTTTTAAACTCCCTCCTGTATACTCCAAAATTGAGCTTGTGATTGAACTCTCTTCAGAAACTAATAGGACTTCCATTAAATTAGCTCTAGTAAATATCATTATTAATATAGGAAAAAGTGAAATTATCAAAAGCTCAAAATTACTGTAAAGCCTACCTCCAGTTAGATTTCCAGAAAAAAATTTATCCAACCAAAGAGCTGGAATTATAATTAGTATCATCTCGTGAAAAAATGTTCCTAATGTAATTGATATCAATAAAATAAGTGCTGAAACTTTATATTTAGACCATAATATTATTAATGCAAGAGTCAGAAGCATTGGGGCATCAGCTCGAATAAGAGTAGAACTGTAATAAGCAAATGGATAAGAAAAAATCCAAAAAAGAGTAAGAATAGTGATTCCATTCAAATTTAAACCAACTCGTCTTCCATAAAGAGCAAGAACACCATTAGTTAATGCCAAGCAGTTTAAAGATACAAAAGTAAAGTTAGTTTGTATATCCCAAGGAAAGAGTTTGGCAAGAAATGGAGTCATAACCCTGTAACCCCAAGGTGCAGGAGCTAAATCACCATTGTAAATCGAAACGTAATGAACAGCGTCACCAAAAACCTGCCAAGTCTCACCAAAACTAAGCCAAATAAAGCTTGCAATCAGCCCAAAGACATAAGCTAAAAAGAATAGCGGTAATGGTTTTTCTGACATTAACACTATAAAGATGTTTTTTTGAAAATTCTCTCTGGAATTATTTTAATCACAAGCATTAAATATCTCCAAAACCATTTAACATAAATGACATTTTTCTTATCTTGCTGTGCATTAAAAATCTTTTCAGCAACATTTGATGCGCTTGATGAAAGAATATTTGGAAATTCTAGTTCTCTTGTCATTTTTGTTTTAATAAATCCTGGCTTAACAGTAAGGACAGTAACATTCGATAAATTAAGTCTGTTTCTTATTCCTGAGAGATAAGAACTAAATGCTGCTTTTGAAGAGCCATAATAATAATTACTTTTCCTGCCTCTATCACCAGCAACAGAACTGACACCAATAATGAATCCTTTTTTTCGTATCTCGAAATCATTAACCACAATATTTAAAAAACTTACAGCTCCAGTAAAGTTTGTATCAATTATTTTTAAAGTCTCTTTAAAATTTATCTCAGCAGTATTTTGAACTCCAAGATACCCTGAAACAATAATGACACCAATTGGTTTTATTTCAAGATTATCATAAAAAATTTCATGAGATGTATAGTCTAAAATATCAAAGTCAAGGATTTTAATAACTCTTGAAGTCCGAATATGTAAATCCTTCGCGAAACACTTTAAATCGCTTGAGTTTCTAGCTGCCAAATAGAGATCATACCCATGTTCTGCATACTTTTTAGCGAGTTCAATAGCTAAATCACTTTTCGCACCAATAATCAAAACATAATTCATATTAAATTTCTAAACGTACAGATTGTAAAGAGTTGAATTTTTTTTCAAGATCATATTTTTTTCTAATTTTTCTAAATTTATCAATTTGAGTGTACCCTAACTCAAAGACTTTCTTATCAACACGTGCATCTTTAGCTAAATATATCCGGCCATTATTTTTTACTACAATAGTGTCAAGTGAATCCAAAAGTTTAAATAAATTTCTATCTATTTTAAAATCTACTGCAAGGGTATAACCTTCAATAGGAAATGATAAAAAATTCTCATTTCCAGGGCCAAAAAGCTTTAAAACCGACAAAGTAGGTGTACACGAAGATCTGGAAATTTTAGACAATATTTCTTTTAATCCGGAGTAACTATTTTTTTTTGGAAGGACAAATTGGTATTGTATAAAACCATTCTTGCCATAGATTTTATTCCAGTTAAGGACAGAATCAAGAGGATAAAAAAAACTATTAATACTTACAATCCTTTCAGATATTTTTTTTCTAACTTTATAAAAATATAAAAAGTTAAAAAACTTTATTGTAATCCTATTTATTATAAGCAAAGGCATCATAAATCTTAATTGAATGGTTTTATTTTCATCATATGCTAATTTACCATCTTTTAAAAAAGAACCAACATAGATAAGACATTTACCAAGCTTTTTGTCTTTTTCAAGGCAATCGATCCAAGCAACTATGTACTCATTACTTGAATACTGTTCAAAAATATCAAAAGTCTCCTTTAGACTAGTTGACTTAATTGTTGTTTGGGTTAAGTTTGAAGATTTTATCCTTTTTAAAAATAATTCAACATCAACTATTACGCCAGTTAGACCCATGCCACCACAAGTTGCTTTAAATAATTCTGAATTTTCTTTTTGACTACACCTAATTATTTCTCCAGAAGAAATCATCAATGTAAATGATTTAATACACTCACTAAATGAACCATAAATATGGTGATTTTTACCATGGACATCACTTGCAATAGCGCCGCCAACAGTAACAAATTTGGTACCTGGTGTTACCTTAAGAAACCATCCCAATGGAACAAAAATTTCAAGTATATCTTGCAATAACACGCCGGATTGTAATTTCAGCAAACCAGAAGATTCATCAAAATCTATAAAATAATTATATTTTCTAGATAAGATTATTTTTTTTCCTAAAGCGCTATCACCATAACTTCGACCATTGCCATGAACAATTAGATTGTTGTTTGACTTGAGTAATTTTTTAAGCTTATGTAATTTATTAAACTTAAAAATTTGATTTTTTGTTTTAGGATAATTACCCCAACTCATAATATTCATATCATGCAAACTTTAATTTAAAACTTTTAAAAAATTACTTTCTTCTATGCAAAAAACTTTTATTAAACCTAAATACAATTTTTATTTATTAACCCTTCAATTTCATCAACATCCATAATCAATTAATATTACATCATTAAAGAAATATATATTCACTTCCTAACAAAAATAAAATCAAGACCGATGGTTCAAAAAGTAAGCCATAAAGGTTCCGGAAAAAAACTTAAAAATAGAGTAAATATGAGAAGGACGAGAGCCATAAAAATATCATGATCTGTAAAAATCTATCTTTCAAAATAATTGAAACTGGTGAAGCGGTATTTTCATCGATAAAAGTAATTTGGAGGTACCTTAATAGACCAAATAAAACAAATAGAACTGTAAGGTATAAATATTCACTTTTAATTCTCAATTGCACATCATTTGAAACAGTAAACGAAATATAAGTTATCACAATTGTTGTAGCTATTATTAACAAAGCTCTATCAATAAAATTTATACTATATCCGTCAATAGCTTTTCTCATTTTTTTACCAGACTTAAGAAAGATGAGTACATCATCTCTTCTTTTTGCAAGTGCTAAAAATAAAGCTAAAAGATAAGTCAAAACAATAATCCACATAGAAAGATCTGTCTGAGTTACCAGAGAGCCAAGCAGGATCCTCAATACAAATCCACACGCAATAACATTAATATCTAAAATAACAATATGTTTTAAATAAAAAGAGTAGGCAACATTTATCATTAAATAAAAAATTATCACTAATATTGCTTCAAAAGCAATTTGAGACGATATAGTAAATGAAAAGATTGTAAAACCCATCATTACTAACAAAGCAGTTTTTTTACCAATTTCTGCTGACGCAATAGGACGAAATCTTTTTCTTGGGTGAGCCAGATCCTGTTTTATATCATTTATGTCATTAAAAATATAAACTGCACTTGCTGCAGAAGAAAAAGCTAAAAAAGCTAAAAAAGCATTTAATAATAAATTCGCATTATTAATTTCTCCTGAAAAAAATAAAGGCATAAAAATAAAGCAATTCTTTACATAGTGCTTAATTCTTATTAGTTTAAAAAAAATTTTAATTTTCATTTTGTATGCTTAAGATAATATTCAAGAAATTTATATTACTTACTGTTCATTTGATTATACTAAAATAGGGTAAATTCCAATTAATTATGAAATATTATTTTAAAAAAAATTATCCTATTTTTTTTCAATCGTAAGATTTATGACAATTAACAAATGTCTTTTTCCTGCTGCAGGCTATGGTACTCGTTTTTTGCCTGCTACCAAAGCAGTTCCAAAAGAAATGCTTCCAGTTTTAACTAAACCACTTTTACAATATGCAGTTGAAGAGGCGCTATCTGCTGGAGTCTCTAATATGGCAATTGTTACTGGAAGAGGTAAAAGATCTATCGAGGACCATTTTGATAAAGCTATTGAGCTTGAGTATAAACTTCTTGAAAATTCAAAGAAAGAATATATTAAGAAAATTAATGATATTACTGATGCAGCTACTTTTACATATGTACGCCAAAAAGAAATGCTGGGATTAGGTCATGCTATACTTTCTGGTCAGCCTCTTATTGGAAATGAGCCCTTTGCAGTTATACTGGCTGATGATTTATGTATAGGAGAAAAAGGTGAAAATATTTTATCTGAGATGTTAAATATTTTTAATAAACATCGTTGTTCTGTAATTGCAGTAGAAGAAGTTCCGCAAAATCAAGTACATAATTATGGAATTATTTCTGGAAAGTTTTTTTTAGGTTCTAAAAATATTTTTCATGTTGAGTCACTAATTGAAAAACCTACTAAAAATCAAGCACCTAGTAATCTAGCAATCATTGGGCGTTATATATTAACTCCAGACATTTTTAAAATTCTTAAAGATATCCAACCAGGGAAAAATGGCGAAATTCAAATTACTGATGCACTATTAAAACAAGCCAAAAAAGGGAAAGTTATTGCATACAAACACCAAAGTAAACGCTTTGACTGTGGCAGCGTTCAAGGCTTTGTAAAAGCCACAAACTATTTAGCCAAAAAGAAAGGAATTTTTAACAAAGATTGACAAAATATTATATGTTGTTCCTATTTGCATTAGCCTTATGAATTTTACTTTTACTTTATTTTCGAAACTTTATCTTCATAAAGTATATCCTTTATATCAGTTTGAGGCTTAAATTCAGGAACTGCTCTGGTTAATATTTTCCTTAATGTTTCTATTTCATTATTTGCTAATGCAATCTTGAGCTCATTAAGCATTGAATCGATTTCATCAATAGGAAGCATTTTTTCTTTAGCTCTCATTATCATAGGATTTTGGGTTTCAGATACATTTTCTCCAATCAGTAATTCTTCATAAAGTTTTTCACCTGGTCTAAGACCACTAAAGGTTATTTCAATATCTCCAGAGAGGTTATTATGATCTTTGACTTTTAAGCCACTTAAACGTATCATTTTTTTAGCAAGCTCTAAAATAGAGACTGGTTTTCCCATATCTAAAACAAAGACATCACCACCTTTACCCATTGAGCCTGCTTGAATAACGAGTTGTACTGCTTCGGTTACAGTCATAAAGTATCTATGCATTTCCCCATGAGTAACTGTTAAAGGGCCTCCTGATTTTATTTGCTCTTTAAAAAGTGGAATTACTGACCCACTTGATCCTAAAACATTCCCAAATCTAACCATAATGAATCGAACGTCAGAATTCTTCTGATTATGGTTTTCTATATTTGAATTAGAATTTGCATTTAGATTATCTTGATCACTTGCTAATGCTTGCAGAATTAGCTCAGCAAATCTTTTAGTAGCGCCCATAAAATTTGTTGGCCTGACTGCTTTATCTGTAGAAACAAGAACAAAAGTTTTAACACCTGACTCAATTGCTGCAATGGCACAATTATATGTACCAAAAATATTATTACTAACTCCCTCAGTATTATTATATTCGACGATGGGAACATGTTTGTAAGCAGCTGCATGATAAATTGTATCAACCTTAAATTTGTTCAGAATATCTAAAACTCTTTTTTGGTTTTGTATGGAGCCTAAAATTGGAAATATATCAATATTTTCTAGATTTTGTTTTTGAAGTTCTAAATCAATTTGGTATAGGGCAAACTCACTTAATTCATATAGAATTAGAGTTTTTGGACTTAGGGCGAGTATCTGTCGACAAAGCTCTGATCCAATCGAACCTCCAGCACCAGTTACAAAAACTACTTTGTTAGAAATATTTAGATTTAAAAGTTCAGTGTTAGCCCTAACATTATCACGACCAAGCAAATCCTCAATACCAATATCATTCAAATCTGAAATTTTTATGTCTCCTCGGGCTATATCAACTATACTAGGAAGAGAACGAACACGAAGTTGAAAAGGTTCCAAAAAGTTAATTATTTCACTTCTTGTTTCAGATGATAAATCAGGCAATGCAATAAAAATCTCAGATACATTTAGAGACTTAACTAACTTAGAGAGATTTTGTTTTGAGTATATATTTACTCCATTAATTGAATGCAAATGAATGTCCGTATCATCGTCTAAAAAGCCAATCAAATTAAACTCATCAGTCTCAAATAATGATTGTGATAGCTGCCTCCCAGCTTCACCAGCACCATAGATAAGAACATTTTTTGATTTAAATGAGCCGAGTAAATTTAAAAAAATAGAAAGAATCCAGCGACCAAAAACTCGTATTCCACAAATCAATAATAATGATAACAATATGTTTAGTACAATTACTGATCGAGGAATTCCTTGAACAGCAGAAAATGGACTCAAAGTTATATAAATGAAACAAACAATAGACCACATCAAAGAATAAAGGAAAATAGCTTTTCCAACTTTCCATAGTGCATTTAGACCAATGAATCGAATAATATCTTTATGGAGTCTGAAAGAAATAAAAATAGGTATAGCGATTAATGGCGAACCAAAAACAACTAGAAGTAAATCATCTTGTGGAAAATATAAATAACCAAATCGAATTGAAAATGAGGCCAAAATTGAAAAAATTAAAAGCATAACATCAATAATTATTATTATTGATTGTTTATATAAACGAGGAATTGATAAAAACTTATGAACTAAACTTAACATAGACTTATGTCTTTTTTAATAATGAAGATTGATTGCATAGTATTTAAATTAAAATTAGTTTAATGAGATATATCATCACTTTGAATAACTTTAAAAATAGTCAATAAAATTATTTTTAGGTCAAATAAAAATGATTTTTTTTCTAAATACTCTTTATCTAAATTAACCTTTTCAGATATGCTTAAATCATCGCGGCCATTAATTTGTGCCCATCCAGTAATTCCGGGCAAAACTTTATCAACTCCATTTTGTTTCCGCAAACTTATTAGATCATGTTGATTAAATAGAGCTGGCCGAGGTCCCACAAAACTCATCTCACCTTTTAAAACTGAGAATATTTGTGGCAGCTCATCTAAGCTAGTACGCCTCAGAAAACTACCAAATGGAGAAAAATATTCATCTACATTTTTTATTAGGTGAGTTGCAACTACAGGTGTATTAATCTTCATTGTTCGGAACTTTGGCATATTAAAAATACAACTATCATAGCCTATTCTTTTTGACCAATAGATTGATTTTCCCTCTGAAGTAATTCGAATTAAAATTGCAATAAAAACTAAAGGAATAAGCAATACAATACAAAGTAATGCTGCAACTGTTAAATCAAAAAATCGTTTCATTGATATCTTTTAATGACTTAATTGGATTAAAACCAAGTTCCTTAATTTTAACTGAACTATAGATTTCATCATCAAAAAGTTTCCTCATTTTGGACCTAATTACAGGATGTAAATAACCAATTAATTCAAAGACAAATTTTGGTACGCTCCAATTAAATGGTTTTTTGTTACATGCATAACATAAAGTTTCATAAATTTCTCTAGAGGAATATTTATGTTCATCTGTTATTACATATGTATTTCCATCTGCACGATTATCTTCTACAATGAACATCAAAGCCCTAATCAAATCATCGATATGAACCATTGAGCGATATTTATGCACCTCTGGTAACGGAGGAAACCAACCTTGAAGAACTCCTTTTAACATAAATTTTAAATTGCCTTTTACTTCAGGCCCATATACTAAAGCTGGCCTCAAAATTATTAAACTCATATTACACATCAAAGCAATTTGCATAAGCGCCTCTTCAGCCTCATATTTGGTTTGGCCATAAATATCTTTAGCTTTTATATCACCTTGAGAAAAAAATTTATTTTGATTAATCTTAGGCCCGGCTTTAACTGAGCTCAGATATACAAACTTACTTACATTGCATTTTATAGCCAGCTGAGCAATGTTCAAAGATGCTTCAACATTGATTTTACGATAATAATTTTCACTTTTTGAGATTCTTGTATCATGCGCACATCCAGCCAAATGAAACACCACATCAACATTTTGAAAGAAATCTATTTTTAATTCATCTGTTAAAAAATCACATTTTATTTGTTTATGTGGTATTTCAGGATTTATGGTTCTAGATAATAATATTAATTTATTGCAAGAATTACTGAGTGCATTGACAAGACTACTCCCAATAAATCCAGTTGAGCCTGTAATTAAAATATTTTTATTTGATAGATAATTCAATTTTTTTTTACAAAAAATTCATTCAATGATTAATTTTAGACTATTTTTTTAATAAATTACCTATCTGAATAAATAAAGACTCGACATTTATATAACTGTTGATCAATAGAAGAGTGCCAATGCACTGCGTTAAAGAATATTAAAAAAATATAAGCAAATCAAAAAAAATATGACAAAGAATTAAAATAATTTTGCATATTTTTTTGAAACCTCAAGCCATGAATATTTATCTTGAGCAATTGCCTTCATTTCAAAACGAATTTTGTTGAGATCAATTGATTCAATGTTAGTTAATATTTTAAAAAGTTGGTTTGATTCTTTAAAATACAAAGCTTTATTTAAAGTTGTTTCTCGATTATAGCAAACATCATAAGCAAAAATAGCCAAACCTAAATTCATTGCTTCAACCAGAGAAGGGTTAGTTCCTCCAGCACTGTGTCCATGGATATAAATTGAGCAATTACTTCTTAATGAGTCAAGTTTTACCTGGCTATATATTGGATCTAATAAATGAAGATTCTGCAAATTTTGATACCTTAATTTTAGTTTTGAGCCATAACTACTATTAGACCAATTTCCAACTATTACCAATGGATAATTTTTGAAAGAATAAAAGGCTTTAATAATTTCTTCTATATTATTTTCTGGTTCAATTCTACAAACTGAAAAGGCATAATCACTTTTGATAAAACTGTATTGGCTTGTTAAATCTCCATTATTTTGTTTTTTTGCATGATCGCCACCATATGGAATCATGGTACTTGAAATTTTATACTTGTCTAAAATATAATTTTGAATTGCCTTGTTATCAGCAATCACCATATCTGCATACTTTACAGCTATTTTTTCGGAGAGTCTTAAGAATAGTCCAGCAAGTAATCCCCATTTATCTCTTTTCCATTCTAAGCCATCAATATTAACTATTATTTGACTATCACCAAATAATCTAACAAAGGGCAGAAAAATACAACCTGAAACCCCTAAAATTAGAATAGTGTCAGCAAATTTCAGAGATTTGTATATTGAAATAATATCATACGGAATACTTTGAATTCCATTAGCATTTAAGTTTATATACTTAAGTTTTGCTCCATTAAATTCTTTTAATTTGAATTCATATTTTTTTGAACTACAGAAAACTGTCATTTCAAATTGACTACTCAGTTGTTGAGTCAGATTGCTTGAAAGAGTCTCCCAGCCTCCATAATTTGCAGGTAAGCCAACACCTCCCACTATTGAAACTTTTTTTAAGGCCATATTTAAGTTAACTTATTATTTTTTATATTAAAACAAATATTATGAATTGTTAGACTCTCTTTGTATCATTATTATCGGGATTATTGTAAATAATGGCATACTGTAACGTATAAAGCTAGTGAATCCCGTAACGATAAAAGCAAAAATTCCCATTGAAATGTATATTGATAAGTATATACCCAGTTTTTTGAAATGAGTAATACACCACAATTGTAATATGAACGCGCCCAAAGCAATAGGAAAATACATAATACTAGGGCTTATAAAAATAAAAGTCCCCGTCATGTACAGAAATGGCCATAATAAAGCCCTAAGTATAGAACCAAGTAAGTGCAATTCATAAAAATTTGGAACTAAGTCAAATTCTCTGAACGACATATCGGGACTGGCAGTTGTATCAAAAGTAATTTCAAGAACTCTATCCCAAGAATAGATTACCATCCCCAAAATAAATAGGGTAAAAAATATTAAAGTTGGCAAATTCGTCTTTAAAATTTCTTTAAATCTAATGAAGGCAATAAGATAAATAAATGAACCAATTCGGAAAAAAAATAATAAAATAAAATGAGTTAATTTTAATGGTCGGTGTTGACTTACAGCAAAAAAAACTAAAAGTGCTATAACTATACTATCTTTCAAAACATGGTCTGCTAAGTGAAGCCTATAGGGATTAAAAAGAACAAGAAGAAACAACAAACTATGAAAACTTTTTGAATAAGATTGGCAATTATTTAAATAAAAGATCGCAAGAACAAGATTTGTGATTGAGTAAATCAAAATATTAAGGTAAATTATTGTCTTAATATCAGAGTTAAAAAAATTAACTACATAATAAAAACCATTATTAATTACTGAAGTAAATTTACCAATAGAGTTAGTTACTGCCTCAGCGTTATTTATGTAAAAAACAGCATCTGGATGAAAATCCCAGCTTATTCCTAAATTGCGCTCAATAAACAATACTAACAAACATGAAAAAATTGATAAGACAAAAACAAATATCGGGTTCAACAAGCTTGTTGAAAACAAAACAGATTTATTTACTCTAATCATTTTTAATATTCTAAATATTAATCAATTTTGATTTTTATAGATTAAGAACCATCTATAGGCATCCATTTTTTTTTCTCAAAATTAAATTCCTTTACAACTTTAGCTGGGATGCCTATTGCAATAACATAATCAGGTAAGTTTGAAGTTACTAGAGCGCCTGCACCAACAATTGTCCCTTTGCCAATAGAAACTCCAGGCAATATTGTTACTCTTTCACCAAGCCAAACATCATCAGAAATTTTAATTGGTGATGAAAATAAAGTACGCTCTAAAGGAGCCTCTAGAGGGCTTGACTGAATTTCATCAGAATAATTTCCATGACTATGGTCAGAAATATACACACCACTAGCAACTAAGACTCTATCGCCAATTGATACTTTTTCCAAAGTACCAATATGCAAATTATGATAAGCCATAAAATTATCACCAATTTCTAATTTTGCCTCTTTTGAGAGTATATCTATAATCAGTCCAGGTCCAGTTGAAAACCCTTTTCCAAAAATAAATTTACCTTTATTCCTTATGTAATATGGTCTACGAATTATTCTAGCTTTTGGAAAAAAAACTTTAGTAAAAAATAAGTCTAAAGCTAACCTTGTAAAAGATAGAAGTCCCATAGATTTAAATAGTGAATAAGATTTAGATAAAAAAATCATTAATGAATTATTATTTAGGAAACGGCTTTATTAATAAGTCTCGCTCTTGAATTATACTTCGTTTAATAAAA
>TARA_B110000008_G_scaffold49298_1_pt1 | contig 11924 bp, 10 predicted proteins | sample TARA_B110000008 | Tara Oceans TARA_B110000008 (sample SAMEA4396496) | marine metagenome | biome: Westerlies Biome; feature: [DCM] deep chlorophyll maximum layer (ENVO:01000326); material: water (ENVO:00002006), including particulate matter (ENVO:01000060) such as... | depth 40 m
AAAAACACGTTCGCCTCGCCGGCGGACGGGAACGAGCGCGCGCGTCGCGGGCCGGGCGGGGCGTCGACGCCGACGCGAGTGCGCGACGCCGCGCGGCGAGACCGAGGCGCGCGAACGATGACGGTGACGGTGACGCGAGCGACGACGTCGCGCGCGACGTTCGAGCGGCGACGCGCGCGCGACGGCGCGACGACGCGCGCGCGATGGACGCGGACGACGACGACGGGGGGACGAAGGCGCGCGGCGGTGACGACGCGAGCGACGACGCGGGAGGCGCTGCGAGCGCTGCTGGACGCGGCGAGCGCGAACGGGGAAGAGGGCGCGCGAAGCGTGGCGGAAGCGCGGGCGCTGATCGATCGCGCGCGGGCGGAACGAGCGCGGAGAGAGGTGACGGCGCCGACGAGCGCGCGATTGGCGGCGCTGGAGGGCGAGGCGAGGGAGTTACGAGCCGAGGTGCGACGATTGAAGGATGAGAATCGAGAGGCGATCGATGCGCTGCTCGAGGAAGCGGCGGAGTTGGCGGAACAAACGGCGCGGACGGAAGAAGTGGAGGGCGAACTCGAGGAGGCGCGACGAATGAACGCGCGACTGGTGAGCGCGGCGAAGGAGCTCGCGGAGCTCGTGGACGACGGCGCGACGGAGGCTCTCGAGGCCGATCTCGCGGTGAAAGATGCGGAGATTGAGGTCTTAAAGGCGAGCATGCGTGAGCTTGAGCATAAACTCGAGGATCGCGACGCCTTGTTGGCGACGATTCGCGGGTTGGAAATCGAACTCGCCGACAGCGTCACGAACGCCGAGTTGATGGAACTTGCCGCGGGCAAGCTCAACTCGCCCGATTTGATCATCGCCCTGGAGGCCGAAAACAAAGAAATGCGTGCACGCATAGCCGCTCTCCTCGCAGACGGCGGAGAGCTTCCGGCGGTGACGAAGAAGTACGAGGCGGCGGCGCTCGAAGTCGTCACCCTCAAGTCGCGCATTCGCCTGCTCGAGGTTCAGATGGCTGACATGGTCGATCAAGAAGAGTTGAGCGAAATTCTCGAGCAAGAACGAAGCAAAGACTCGGAACTCGCAGAAGTCACTGCACAAAAAGATAGTTTATTGAAGCGCATTCGCGAATTGGAGGTGGCGATGTCCGACATGGAGGAGGCCGACGTGTACCTCAAGGCGAAGAAGGAAGCGGAGTCGGCCAAGTTGCGCAACATGGACTTGTCTACGCTCATCGAATCGCTCACCGCCAAGCTCGCGGAGCAAGTGGATGCGACGCAAAAAGCAAAGATAGTGACAGACGAGGCATTGGCCAACGTTCGCGCCCTCGAAGGCGACATGGCGTACATGGATTACGCTCCCGGTATCGCGAGCGCGATGAAGGCTGCGAAGCAAATGGAGAGCGCTGCAGAACGCGCGGTCGAGCTCGCTGCTGGGCTCCAGCAGTTGGAAGTTGGCATGACGAAGAAGAGCAGCAGTCGCAAGACGCCGTTCAAACGCGGTGGTGAGAGCTTTTCCCTTCGTAAAAAGGTCTTCAACGCGAGCGACGAGCAAGCGCCCGTCGACGGCGGTTTCAAACGCGCTCCTGCAGAAGCGTTCACCCTCCGCAAGCTCGACTTCACCAAGATCAAGGCCGAGTCATCCGTGAATAAAAGTCCATTCAAGCGCGCTCCGGAGAGTTCGTTCAAGCTGCGCAAGATGACGTTCCCATTCTCCGCTCGCACGGCCGCCGTGCCGAAGAGCGTGTTCCAGCGTACCGGCAACTTTGAGTTACGTCGGTTCATCTTCACCTCCGATCCCGTGGACGTCGTCGCATCGGCGTCTTTCGAACGAAACGGTGAGTTTACTTTGAGAAAATTAAAGTTCCCTCCGCCCAATCGCGGCGCGGACGGCGTGAAAACCTGGGACCGAGGCGAGAAGGGAACCGTCTTCAAATTTTAAATCTTTCAAAACGCCCGACTCCCGAGCGCGCGCGTTGAAATTCCGCTGTAACGACTAGTCATTGGTTCACTCCACGAGCTTGCACGCAGCGTTTCTCGAATCATCCAATCATCCACCCTCTCTCGATCGAGCGCGACGCGCGCGCGCGTGCACTCCGGACATTTTTCTGGACCCTAGGCGCCGCGCGCGCGCGCGACGTCTTTGCCTTGTTGTCGCCCATTTCCCACGCATCGCCTCCGCGTCCCCCCGCGACGATGTCAGACCGGCGCGCGCGTCTCGCTCGAGCGCCGCGCTCGAGCGCGTCGTTCGCTCGTCATGGAGCGCGCGTTCGAGCGAATCAAGCCCGGCGAGGACCCGCCGCCGCCGCCGCCCGAGCTCTTGCAGTGGGCGCGCGAGACGACGTACGGATTGTGCGGTGGGATCGTCTACGGCGCGGCGTCGGCGCACTACGCCGAACGACGACGCGTCGTGGACGCGATGGAGAGCGCGACGAAGCGTAAACATCGAATCTGGACGCGAACGATCTCCGACGTCACCCTGCACGGGATGCGACTGGGAAGCTTTGTGTCCGTCTTCAGCGCGGCGCGCTTGGGATTGGAAAAGCGACGCGACGCGAGGGACATGTGGAACGTCGTCGGGGCGGGAATGTTGACGAGCGCGCTCACGGGGATGGCCATACCGGGCGGTGTCGCGGTGCGAGCGCGAGGAGCGGCACTGGGCGTGGTCGTCGGCGGCGCTGCGACGCTGCCGTTCGGGTACGCGATGCAAGAGTTGGAAAAGCTCGTGCCGGAACTCGTCGCGCCGGCGGCTGCGGCGGCTATGAGTGAGGGCGAATCTAGGAAATTAGACGTAACTGAGATGTTCATAGAGCAAGTAGAAGCAGAATTAGAAGAGTACAGGCGAGAGGAGCGCAAGCGAAGACGAGGTTGGTTTTGGAAAAGTTGAGAACCAAATGAACAACGGATTAGCGAACGAGCTCTTACCACATAGGTATCTAGGATTTTTTATCATTTAATCATCATGCCCGGCGACCATGGGAAATATCCATTATATAATCGCTGAGAACAAGTGTCGATGTGCAACCAGAACGCGCTGAGTATCTTCACCTGCGAACTGTATGGTGCGCCTTCGTTGAACGGATCGCGATCGTGACGCTTCGCCGCGAGTGCGCCTCGACATCCGAACGGATCCCGCGCGAACGCCTCGCGAACTTTCACCTCGCCGGCCTCCATTTCCTTTTCATTCAACGCCTTGGTACCGATATACGTGAAATTGCTTTCCGGATACCCGATCGCCCGGAGATGGAGCTTCTGGAAACGGTCGCGCTTGCTTTCAAAACCCACGACGGTGATTTTTGACGGGAACTTTCGAGTGAGCTCAAAGAAGCGACACACGCTGAAAAGCAGATTCTCAAAGCTATCCCGTGCGTGTTCCTCCGTAAAGCTTCTAAGCTCCACCCCGGCGTCGACCCCAAACCAATCAAACGCCCTCGACACCTGCCAATACGAGCTCGCCTCGCTAATTGCGCCCGCCTCGCGTCTCGTCTTACCACCGCTAAATACGAGCATAGCGCGCGGATTCTTCGCCACCTCGCGCACACCGCGCTCCATGTGCTCCATGAACGCCTTCGCCTCACCTTCTAGCAATTGATGAGGCTCTAACGCCCAGTTACTCTCGTCTTTTGCCTCCAAAAAATTATTACCGTAGTACACCGCGTGCCCCGGCACGACGACGAGTTCATCCACCCCGTCCACCTGCGCCGGCGTCTTTCGCTCCACCACGCTCCTTCGCATCACCGGCATCACTCCCATCGCGCTCGGCACGCGATTCTCTTTCCCATCGAACACCGTCCGTCCGACGAATATCAACGCCAGCAACCCCAACCATCCCACGCGTTCGCCCCGACTTATCGCCCGCCGCGCGCGCGCCAGCGCTCGCGTCGTCGCGCTCGCTCGATATTTCCCATTGTCGTGATCGTCCTTTCTTCGATACATCGGCAGCGTCTCGACGTCTTCCACCGTTCCGAATCTGTACGCGCTGAACGCCCGCGCGCGCGCCGCGTGCGTCGCGTTCGCGCGCATCGCGATTCGCGTCCGATGGGCTATCTCCGGCGCCCGCGCGCGCGCGTCCTCGCGTCCCGACCGTCGTTCGCGCGCGCGCGCCTCGCGATCGATCCTCGCGCGCGTCTCGCGCGTCCTCTCGCGCCGCCGCCCGTCGTCGTCGGCGCCGTCGACGAACGGACGCGTCGACGTCTCGCGACGCGCGACGCGCGCGACACCCGAACGACGCGCGCGGCGCCCGAACGACGCGCGTGCGAGTACGGGCTTTTTTACTTGACGTCTACGCATACAATCGCGATCGAGCGCTACGTCGTGATCGCGTCGTGTTGTGAAATAAACCACCGAGCCGTTGCCGCGGGCGCCGCGCGCTACGGCGCGTCCGCGTCCGCGCGCTGGCGGCGACGCGCGCCGCCCGGCGCGAGGTCCGCGATCTCGGCCTCGTAATCCCACGCCTCGGGCTCGACCTCGGGCGGGTACAGGACGTGCTTGAGCTTCAACAGCGGCGGGACGCTGAACAGGAGCACGGAGAAGGCGAACATGAAGACGTACACCTGGTTGTCGGGGTCGCCGTTGAGGTACGCGCCGAGGAGCGCGCGACCGCGGCGGACGACGGCGTCGGGCGACGGGGACGACGACGACGGCGCGGCGTCGACGGCGTCGACGGCGAGCGCGCGCGCGAGCGGTCGCATGGCGCCGCGCGTCGACGAGTGCGAGGGCGTCCACCGCCGAACGATCGGCGTCGATGGACGCCGATCGACGCGACGTCGATCGACGCGCGACGCCGATCGACGACGCGCGGGGCGGGCGGCGGGCGGTCGTCGTTTGACGCTTTGACTTCCTCGCGACGCGCGCGAGGGCGCACAGGACGACGACGAGGGCGCACAGGACGCGCGCGCGCGGCGGTGATGACGACGTCGACGACGACGTTCACGCCGCCCGCGCCGTCGACGCCGACGACGCTGTGCGATTCGCAAAACGTCGCGTGCGTGAACACGGATGTCGCGGATGCGGAAGTTTTGAGCGCGTTCGCCGCGTACGTGTGCGCCGCGCTCGCGGTGTTGACCGCGTTCGGGATCGCGAGGAAATACGTGCCGATTTATACCGGTCGAGAACACCTGCGGTCGCTGAAGACGAGCGGGTGCGCACCGCCGCGATTCGACGCGAGCGCGAATCGCGGCGGCGCGCGAGAGGCGTGCTCGACCACGTACGGATGGATCGCGCACGTGTTGACGGTGGCAGATTCTGACATCGTGCACACGGCAGGATTGGATGCATTAGTATTCTTAAGAATTGCGCAGTTCGGGACGCAGTTGTTCGCGCCTTTAGCGTTGGTTGGAGTGCTGGCGCTCGCGCCGACACACCTGTCGAGATCGTATTACGAGACGACGACGACGAGCGAGTCGTCTGCGGCGCGCGAGAGCCACGTGTTGATGCGAATGACGATCGCAAACGTGGAACCGACCAGTTCGTTGATGTGGATGCACGTAGTGATGTTTTGGGCGTTCACGGCGTATGCGCTGTGGTTGCTGACGGCCCACTATCGCTCTTACGAGTTTTTACGTCAAGTGTACGGAACGACGACGGGCGAGTCGAATCCTTGGCGCGCGGTGCACATCCCGCAAACCGTGCTACAGAAGTTTTTACAGCAAGGAATAAACACAAACAGAGAGTTCATGACGGAGACTATTGAGGAAGAGGAAAGAGAGGGCGGACAGACTCCTGCGGCGAGAACCATGCCGACGACGATGCTTCTCGAAGCGTTGCTTGGGCCGAAACGCTCGAACGGTCAGATGTCGACCGAGCAGAAGCTCAGACGTTTTCCTAGGGCATCGTTCATTGAAAGCACTCGTGGACCATCGATGGCGACGCCATCAAGAGGCTATCACTCCCACTTCGGTCCCCTTCGAGTGACGGAGACGCCGCGTGAAGAATCGTCTCGATCGGTGTCGGAGATTTCCATGGCGTCCATGAGTGACTTTGACGAAATGTCCAAAGAACATCACTTAGATAAATTGACGAGCGATAGCGAGGATGTCGCGATAAGACACAATTGGTGGGAAGGGTTAGACATCGCTGAAGAGGTATGGAGCGACCAATTGAGGAGTGGGAGCGACGGATTTGGATCGACCGATGCGCTCTCCGCTCCGCGGCAAATCAAAGTTGATATCGAGGGGCGATTTCCTTGCAACGACGCATCAACGTGCGATATTAACCCAGTACCATCGATAGATGATAGACGGTACGTCTCAGCCGTCGCGGACGAAGTCAGCGAAGACGGCAGCGAAAAGGAAGTGGTGGTCAGCGTGTTGGTGCAAAACTATTGCGTCTTGATGACAGACGTCGGTGGTAATCTTCCCGAGGGGGCCGCGGATCCGTGGGAAGGTGTGCGAGCGGTGGAGACATTTTTCGGAGGCCTGTTTCCAGACGACTTCCTAATGGTGATTCCTTTACAGGACTACCGCCCTGTGGACGACTTACTCATCGAGCGCGACAAGCTCAAGAATGAAATCGAGAAACAATCGATGTTGCAATCAAAACGGCATGGACACCGTCGTATGCGTAGAGGGAGCGGTTTTCGGGATGAAATCACGGGTTTACGAGACAGAGTAGCAATTTTAGACCACTTGGTTGTTCAGGAGCGCACCAGAATTCTTCAAACCGAGCCCGGGTCGAGTTGTATCGTTGCTTTCAAAAGCCAGTATGCGGCGGCGTGCGCGGCGCAGTGCCGTATCACATCGCGTCAGCGTGATCTTTTTGCGATCGAACCCGCGCCGGGACCCGACAATCTCAATTGGCAATCGATATTACTTCGAAGACGTCAGCGTGAGATCCGATCGATGGTGATTTTCCCGCTCATTCTCACCATCATACTCATTCCGACGGGAATGTTCACTGGCGTGATGTCGTCGCTATGCGTAGCAAATCAATTCGGTGCAAATCACAACGACGGCTTGAAGTGGTACTGCTCGAGCGATTCCGCGCGGTATCTACGAATTCTAGTGCAAGGTATTTTACCACCCATTCTGCTGACACTCTGGGAAACGTTTGTCGTTTCGTTCGGAATGATGTATCTCGTTCAGGCACAGAGCAAGTATTCTAGTCTGAGTAAAACAGACGAGTCGTTTGCGGAGTACTACTTTCTGTGGGCGTTTCTGAATGTGTTTTTCGGCACTGTATCTGGTTACGCCATTCAACGATATTTGAACGCGCTCAACACGAAAGGTCCGGATGCCATGCTGCAACTTCTCGGTACGTCGCTGCCGCTCACAAGTAATTTCTTCCTACTTTGGATCGTATTCAGAGGGGTATACCTCCCCACTCAGCGGTTGATTTTCCCTCATCCCGGAGTGCTATGCATGATCGTCAATCGCTGGCTGTGCTGTTTGGGATGCAACGTGACCGCTCGAGATAGAACGATCAAATACAGCCCGAGATCGGTTCGCCTTGGTCGCGAAGTCGGTGTGTTCGCCATGGTGATGATGATTGGTCTCGTCTTTTCCACAGTCGCACCTTTGATCACATTACTCTGCACCGTATTTTTCGTCTTTAATTTTGTCATATGGCGTTATCACGTCCTATATGTGTACGAACGCTCGTACGAAGCCGGCGGGGCGATGTGGACAACGTTTTGCAACTTGACGATTTACGCGCTGATGATCGCGCAGAGCTTTTTGTCGTTTGTCCTCTTGTCCAAGCAAGCGTACGCCGGAGCACTCATTCTCTGGATCACTGTCTTACCGGTTCTAAGCAAAGCCAGTCACAGATTTCGATCGATCGCGAGCGAGCTTCGCTGGTCCGTGCCCCTACCACAGGCGTCCATCGCGCCTCGCGCCGAGTTCAACGCCGAGACTTACATGCATCCAGCGCTCAAGCGCAACTCCATGGGATGGCACCCAGAAATCGGCAAGGTCTGGCGAGGGTACCCTAACGTCACCGTGAAAGAGACTCGGATATTCAGAAGACGTCAACGACATAGATGAATCATGTAAAGACGCGTGCGCCTCGCCTTTTCGCTCGCCTCCTCGCCGCCGCACAACGCGACGGCCGATCGATCTCATCTCGCATCGACGAATGTCAGCGATAACGTTTAAAAACTGAGACAATGGCGACGGCCACTGTACCTGCGCGCACGCAGTGCCTCACGCGCGCGCACAGTCGTCGCAATCGCGCGGTTTCGTCGTCGTTCGCTTCGACGTGCATTCCGCTCTCTCGCGCGTTTCGGACGGCTGTGCGCGTCGATCGCGTCGCCCGCGAGCGCGATGCCGCGTCCAGAGATGGCGCGCGGACGATTGGCTTGTGTGCTCGGTCGCTGAAGCGCATCGTGCGCGCTAGGGCGAGCGAAGGTGTCATCGAGCGCGGAGGGCCGAGCGAACCGACGGCCACGACGCAGCCGTGGTTTGATCGATTCCTCAAACTTCCGAGCGATGGAAGCGAGATATGGGAAGCGAAGTGGGGAATGAAGGTGATTATTCAAGTTATGGTGCTGTGGTTTTGCGCGTTTTGCGTGATAGGAAACGCGGTGTTCCCGTACGCCGCGGGCGTTCTCGGGTTCGACACGTCGAGCTTCACGCAGCGAGGATTGGCGACGTACAGTTTGTGCTTAGATTTCACGCAAATGCTCATGACTTGGTTCGTTTTGCGTCAATCCTTACGTCCATTTCGGCCGTTCGGGGTGAATTGGTTCCCAGTGCGCTGGTTTGAGGACAGAAAGTACCTGAGAGACGTCGCCGTGGCGTGCGTGGCGTTTCCATTCGTCGTGTGGTTGCACGGATTGAGCACGACTTTATTGGAGCACATCGGCTTGATTGCTTTCGACGAAACCGTCACCGCGGCGTGGGAACAAAGCATGAAGTCGAATGATATCATATCGAAAGCGTTCTACATGCTCTTGGCCTCATTCGCCGCCCCCGTGTGGGAAGAGCTCATCTTTCGAGGCTTCTTCTTCGCCTCCCTCACCGCCTTCACCGGCGCCGCGCGCGCCATGCTCATCTCCTCCACCCTCTTCGCCTGCGCTCACTTCTCCCTCGAGCAGTTCCTTCCCCTCACCTTCCTCGGCTGTCTCATGTGCGTCGTCTTCGTTCGCACGCGCAACCTCCTCGCCCCCGTGCTCGTGCACAGCGCGTGGAACGCCTGGGTCCTCGCCGGCGACTTTCTCCCGCCCCTCGACGTCGTCCTTCGCGCCGTGTTCGCCGCCGCGCCGTAGCGCGCGTCATCGCTGTCATCGCCGTCATCGTTTGTCACGCGAATCCTCATCCTCATCGCCGTTCGTCCTCGCGTTCGGCGCTCGCGTCGTCGTCTCGTCGTCTCGTCGTCTCGCGTTCGGCTCGTCCGCGCTCGCTCGGGCGCCCGCGCGTTTGGTGGGCATGGCGAATGGCGATCGCGTCACATCGCGCCGCTCGTGACGCGCGAACGAGCGCCTCAGAGCACGCGCGTTTTCGCGCACGAACGAGAGCGCGCGCGCGCCTCGCGTCGAACGCCGTCGCGAATCGCACCGCGCGAACGTCGTCGCCGACGTCGCCGACGTCGACGCCGCCGACATGGATGGGTCATTCATAGGATCGACCATTTACCTCGTCTCGCACTCCGACATACGATACGAGGGCGTGCTGGTGAACATCGACCCGGTCGAGAGCACGCTGACGCTGCAGAACGGTGCGAGAGTGCGAGGCGAGACGACGCGGAGAGGGCGCGGAGGGCGGACGCGCGCGCGAGATCTGAGAGAGGCGACGATCGCGGACGACGAGGAGAGACTGACGACGGCGAACGTTGGACGCGAGCGCAGTGCGATCGTTCGGAACGGAGGGAAGACGGACGAATGGGGTGCAGATCCCGCCGAGCGTGGAGGTGTACGAGTACATCACGTTTAAGGGGGATGATATCCAGGATTTGGAGATTGTCGAAAACGGCGCCTCGGCGGCGGCGCAGCAGCAACAGCACGCGCAGCAGCCGCAGTACATGCAACAGCCGCAGTACGGGCAGCAGCCGCAGTACGGGCAGCAGCCGCAGTATGGGTACATGGGCGCGCCGCAGCAGGCGTACATGGGATATCCGCCGCAGCAGCAGTACGGGATGCCGCAGCAATACGGCGCTCCGCCGCCGGCGTGGGGACAACCGCCGCCGCAACAGCAGCAACCGCCGCCGCAACCGCCGATGCAACAGCAACCGCCGGTGCAGCAGCAGCAGCAGCAGCAACCGCCTGCGCCTGCGCCGAAGAAATCGGCGTGGGGTAACCCGAACCCGGCCGCGGCGGCATCCGAGGGCGTGATCCTTCCGGCGGCGCGGAACGCGCCCCCGGCCGCGGCCGGCGTCGCCAAGACCGCGGCTACGGTCGCCGCTCCGAAGGCCATCGCGAAGGCCGCCGCCCCCAAACCGAAACCAACCTCGTTTGCTGCCGCCGCTCTCAACGCGATGGCTCCCGAGGAAGTGGCTCGGCTCAGGGCTGCGCCCAGACCGGCGCCCACGCAGGGTGGCCGCGGGGTTCCGGCGCCGAGAACGGGCGGTCGTGGCGCCGGCGGTGGACGTGGTGCGGCTCCAGCGGTGCCGAAGGAAGCGTTCAACTTTGAGAAAATGTTGCAAAAATTCAACAAGGAAAAGTTAGCGCAATCTGCCGAGGCGAAGAAGCTCACGACCGAAGTTCAATCCAACCCGGTGTACGTCAAGGATGACTTTTTCGACACCATGAGCAGCGAAGCTACGGAGAAGGCTGCTGGGGGGAACAGAGGTCGATTTCACGAACAACGTCGCATGGACGCCATGACGTTTGGCTTTGATGCGGTGAGCGCATCTCACGCCGCGCAACGCGCGGCCGCTGCCGGCAGAGGTGGCCGTGGCGGTCGAAGCGACGGGGGCCGAGGCGGCGGCCGAGGCGGCGGTCGAGGCGGTCGCAGATGATAGGGAATCGGACAGAAAGGGAAGACGACGGAAACACAATAGTCTCTAGCGTGACTCACTTCCAGTGACTCACTGAAACGATATGTGAATACGAATATTTCGTTCTCAAACTACAAATGCTGTGTGTGTTTATACAAATCAAAACGCCTCGCCGTCGTCCGCCGCCTTCATCGGTACATCGCCTCCGATTGCAAGTTTCTCGCGATCTCCTTCTCCCATCGATCACCGTTAGAGAGTAACTTCTCCTTATCGTACAGCAACTCCTCGTGCGAAAACGTCGCGTACTCAAAGTTTGGTCCCTCCACGATGGCGTCCACCGGGCACGCCTCTTGGCAAAACCCGCAAAAGATGCACTTCGTCATGTCTATGTCGTATCTCGTCGTTCGTCGACTTCCGTCCTCTCTCTCCTCCGCCTCGATCGTGATCGCTTGCGCTGGGCATATGGCCTCGCACAACTTACACGCGATGCATCTTTCCTCGCCCGTGGGATACCTTCGCAGCGCGTGTTCGCCTCGAAACCTCGGCGACAGCGGTCCCTTTTCGAACGGGTAATTGATCGTCACCTTTTTATCGAAGAAGTACTTCAGCGTCAGCGACATCCCTCGCAGGAGCTCCGTGAGCACGAGCGTCTTCGCGCTCGCGTCCAGGACGCCCGCGAGATCGGTCGGCATCGCCTTCTCCGCGAGTTCGCGCGAGCGATCGGCGCTCGCGGTCGTCGCGGGCGATCGCGGGGTGGAGTCGCGATCGACGACGGCGCCCGCGTCGCGCGCGGTGTCGCTCGCGAACGCGCGAAGAGACGTCGAGGGCGAGCCCTCGGTGGCGCGCTTGAACGCGGCGCGCGCGCCGTGACGAAGCATGGCGCGCGTCGATGTGCGGCGGACGTCGGCGTCGACGCGTTAGGTCTAGGCTGGTCGACGCCCGTCGACGCGACGCGCGAGCGAGGGAGTGTTTTACAGATTACTACGATCACGAGATGGCGATCTTATCCATGAGCGAACCGTGCATCTTCTCCAGTTTCATGAGCTGATCGTACACGTTCAAGATTTT
>TARA_B110000008_G_scaffold7503_1_pt1 | contig 11899 bp, 11 predicted proteins | sample TARA_B110000008 | Tara Oceans TARA_B110000008 (sample SAMEA4396496) | marine metagenome | biome: Westerlies Biome; feature: [DCM] deep chlorophyll maximum layer (ENVO:01000326); material: water (ENVO:00002006), including particulate matter (ENVO:01000060) such as... | depth 40 m
GCTCATTATTATTGTTATATTTATCTAATTTAAGACTGCAAAGTTACATAATAACTTTTAAAACATGCCATTATATAAGACCATCCGTGTTAATGATTTTACAAAAGTTCTTATCTGGAAGATTGAGGAGTCTTTAGAGGATTTAACTGTGGGTATAGAACTCACTAAACCTAATCAAAAAAGAGTAGACGCTATGAAATCTATTCTGCATCAACAGGGTTTTATGAGTATTAGGCAGTTACTAAAACAAGCAGGATATGCAGATGCTGATGTATTTTATGATGAATTTGGAAAACCTTACTTAAAAGATAACAACTATATTTCTATTACCCATTCTTTTACTTTTACAGCCATTATTATTTCTGAAAAAAACCCTGTAGGTATTGATGTAGAAAAACAAAGAGATAAAATTGTCAAAATTGCTCATAAGTTTACGCCCATAGAGGAATACAAAACCATTACAAATCATGAAGCACTGGTAAGTAAATTAACAATTGTATGGGGTGCAAAAGAATCTTTGTATAAAATATATGGAAAGAAAAAATTACAATTTTTACACCATATTTATATTGATGATTTTTCGTTTATAGATACCCAAACAACAGGAGTAATCAAGTATGAAGGCTATGTTTCTAATCATAGCATACACTTCTTAGAATTTGATGGGTTCACCTGTGTGTATGCTTTATAAAAATAATGTAGACAAAGAATCTATTCAGTTAAATTTCTTTCCAAACAAGATAATTGTATAAGTTCTTCTTATTTTAGCTGACGATAATCTAATATAAAAAAACTACTAAGTAAAAAGTAGCAATCAAAATATGAAAATATCTGTGGAACTTACCCTAATGCCTCTTCAACATAATTTTGAAGCCCCAATTAGCAGATTTATTAAAAGACTCCGAGATTCTAAATTTACAGTACTAGAAAATCCAATGAGTACTCAAATTTATGGTGACTATGATGCGTTAATGCCCTACCTAACTAACGAAATAAAAACCGCTCTAGCACAGCAAGAAAATGCTGTTTTAAATGTAAAAATAGTAACCTCTGATCGCAGCTCTTATGAACCAAATTTTTGATTTTTTTTTCGGTCAGTACTCAGGCTATTCATCTGCCGATACACTATTAGAAATTAATGCTGTCATTTTTGGTTTTATATCTGTTTGGTATTCAAAACAAAATAATATTTGGGTTTTTCCTATGGGTATGATTAGCACTTCTATTTTTGTGTATTTACTCTTTAAATGGGGTTTATTAGGAGATATGATGATTAATGGGTATTATTTTATGATGAGTATTTATGGCTGGTATGTCTGGACAAGAAAAGTAGACGACACCCAAACCACACCCATATCTGTAACTTCTAAACAAGATAAAAGGATTGGAATCCTTATCTTTATAGCTACCTTATTCTTTGTGTATTTTATTTATAAAATATTTGATAAATGGACTAGCTGGGTTGCATATATAGATACCTTTACCACAGCAATTTTCTTTGTTGGAATGTGGTTGATGGCAAAGAGAAAAATAGAAAATTGGATCTTTTGGATTATTGGTGATATCATTTCTATCCCCCTATATTTTTACAAAGGTTTTACGTTTACTAGTTTTCAATATTTAGGATTTACAATTATAGCAATATTTGGATATTTCGCATGGAAAAAGACCTTAGACAAGAAGATATCAATCTCGTAAAAATAGTATTATTTGGTCCAGAAAGTACTGGGAAAACAACTCTTGCTATTCAACTTGCCAAACATTATAATACAGTTTGGGTACAAGAATACGCCAGAACTTATTTACAAAAGGTATGGAATCAAGAAAGAAGAACCTGTGATACAAAAGATATTTTACCCATCGCCTTTGGACAGATGGCTTTAGAAAATAGGTTAGCCAAGCAAGCGGATAAAGTGTTAATTTGTGATACAGACTTATTAGAAACCAAAGTCTATTCTGAAGAGTATTATGGAGGCTATGTAGATCCATTACTAGAAAAGGGAGCTAGAGAAAGTAGCTATGATTTATATTTTCTTACCTATGTAGACACACCTTGGGAGGCCGATGATTTACGTGATAGACCTGATCGAAGAGAAGAAATGTTTCTTGCTTTTAAAAAAGCTTTAGAAGATAATCATAAATCTTATGTTTTATTAAAAGGGAACAAAGAAGAAAGATTTAATACAGCAACTGAGGTTATTGATAAGATTATTCAAAATAAAAACAACTTATATTCGTATTCAGATACCTTGGAAAATGAATAAAGAAGTTATTTACAAAGAACTACTCTTCAAAGCTGTCAGAAGCTCAGGAGCTGGTGGGCAACATGTAAATAAAGTTTCTTCTAAAGTTGAATTATCTTTTGATATTTCTTCATCAGAAGCATTCACTGAAAAAGAAAAACAACTTCTTCTTAAAAGCCTCTCAAATAGAATTAATAAAGAAGGGGTATTAAAAATGTATTCAAGTGAAAGTAGAAGCCAACATACCAACAAAGAAAAAGTAGTAAAAAGACTTTTTAAGATGATTGAAAAAGGACTTATCGTTCCCAAAAAAAGAAGGCCAACAAAAATGAGTAGAGCTCAAAAAATAAAACGGCTAGACAATAAGACTAAACATGCTACAAAAAAAATTCTTCGAAAAAAACCAACTTTAGAGTAATTAATCTTTCTTAATTCAAAAATCCATTTTACCTTTGTAAAGTTCTCATAAAGGGGTGCTTTTATAAGGCTGAGATCATACCCATTGAACCTAGAACAGGTAATGCTGTTTAGGAAAGCGAGTTAAAGAACTATTTTATATGTTATTTAACGAGTGAAGAAGTAGAATACTTCAAAAATTAATTATTCAACTATAACACAAGAATAATTACCTCTTTTTATTCGTTTTAAATATTTTTAAAATGAAAAAAAATATTATTTTTTTATTCTTGTTTGTGAGTGTACTTACAAACGCACAAAAAGTAACGGTTTCAGGAAAAATCGTTGACAAAAATCAAGAAATTTTAACTGGAGCTACTATTTTAGTTAAAGAAATCAGTCAAGGAACTTCCACTGACTTAAAAGGAGAGTTTAAATTGAGTTTAAACAAAGGTGATTACACCTTGATTGTGTCCTATGTCGGATACAAAAATGTTGAGGAAAAGATTCGTGTAACAGATAAAAAAAATCTCACTATCGCTCTTTCTTTAGATGAAAATGTCTTAGACGAAGTATTGGTCTCTGCCGTTCGAGCAACTTCGAGTATTCCTGTCACCTACTCCAACCTAAGTAAAAAAGAGCTTGCCAAACGTAATTTAGGGCAAGATATTCCTATCTTATTAAACTACCTGCCTTCTGTTATCTCTTCCTCAGACGCTGGAGCAGGCGTTGGGTATACGTATTTAAATGTGAGAGGTTCTAACAGTGAAAGAATTAATGTAACTATTAACGGAATTCCCTACAACGATCCAGAAAGTCATGGAACTTTTTGGGTAAACTTAGGCGATTTTGCTTCCTCTACAGAAAACCTTCAAATACAACGTGGGGTTGGAACCTCCACTAATGGTTCAGGTGCTTTTGGAGCTAGTTTAAATATCTTAACTGACGCTATTTCAGAAAAAGCCGGAGGAGAAATATCAAATTCTTTTGGTTCTTATGGAACAAGAAAACATACTGTAAAATTTACTACTGGGGAAATTAATGAGCACCTTGAAGTTTCCGGAAGATTTTCTAAAATTCATTCAGATGGTTATGTAGATAGAGCTTTTACAGATTTAAAATCCTATTTCTTACAAGCTTCCTACTCTGATGAAAATACCTTGATCAAAGCTGTATCGTTTGGTGGAGCTGAAAGAACCTACCAAGCCTGGTATGGATTAGACCCGCAACAATTAGAGGAGGACAGAAGACAAAACCCATATACCTATGAAAACGAAGTTGATGATTACAAGCAAAACCATTATCAATTGCATTGGAATGAAAAATTAAACAATCAATGGTCTACAAATCTTGGCTTAAATCACACTAAAGGTGCTGGTTTTTTTGAACAATATAAAGCAGCAGAAAATGCCGCTGCTTTTAACAATCTAATTGAAGATGGAAGCGATGTAATTGTGAGACGCTGGCTGGATAATGATTTTTACGTGCTAAATTTTAATGCCAATTATAAAAATGAGAAATTAAATTTTATCTCTGGAATTTCTTACAGTAATTATACAGGTGATCATTTTGGGGAAGTGATTTGGGGAAGTGATTTAAGTAGTGGAACATCTATTCAAGATCGTTATTATTTTAGTGACGCTAAAAAAACAGACATGAGTATTTTTTCTAAAGCTACTTATAGTATTAGTGAAAAAGTATCAACATACTTAGATTTACAAGGTCGATTTGTGAACTATCAAACCGAAGGACTTACTTCAGACAGGAACCCTTTAGATGTAGATGCCAATTTTAACTTCTTTAATCCTAAAGCTGGATTCATCTATAAAATTGCAGCTCAAAATAGCATATATCTTTCCTATGCTAGAGCCAACAGAGAAGCCAATAGAAATGATTTTGAAAATGGTGTTTCTTCTCCAGAAATTTTAGATGATATAGAGTTAGGGTGGCGTTATAAAAACGATCGAGTACAGTTAAACACTAATATATATTATATGAATTATAAAAACCAACTAGTATTAACGGGTGCTATAGATGATGTAGGTGCACCCATCAGAGCGACTAGTGGTGAAAGTTATCGTGTAGGACTAGAAATTGATGCTGATATTAAATTAAATGATCAATTTTCTATAAAATCTAATGCAGCATTTAGCACCAATAAAAATGAGGATTTTAAAGCGCCTATAAATGGAAATTTACTAAACTTAGGAAATACTCCTTTGTCTTTTTCACCAAATACAATTATTGGAAATATGTTTATATACCAGCCTAGTAGCAACCTGCAAATTTCGTTCTTGTCAAAATATGTAGGTAAACAGTTTATGAGTAACTTAAATAGTAATGTCACAGAATTAGATGTCCTCAAAAGTTATTTTATAAGTGATTTAAATTTTGTGTATGAAATAGAAACTAAGAAGGTGTTTGATGCCATTATCATATCGGGCTTGATCAATAATATTTTTAATACAGAATATGTAGATAGAGGATATTATTACACCTATGATTACCCAGACGAAAATGGCAATACAATTACTGGAGATGGAGCTGGTTACTACCCTCAAGCTACAAGAAATTTCTTGGTAGGGGTCACCTTAAAATTCTAACTTAGCATCATAAAAAACCGAGACTATGTCTCGGTTTTTTTATTTAAATTTTTTCCAACTATTATAACCTCCCTCAAGATCATAAATAATATGAAAGCCTTCTAATCCTAATTTAGTAGCTGCTTTATTACTTCTCCCTCCTGCAGCACAATAGATGTATAAGGGCTTGTTTTTATTAAATGTTGAGCTAACTTGGGTTGCAAAATTAGAATCAAAAAAATTGATTAAAATTGCACCTTCTATAAATCCTTGTTGATATTCTTCTGGTGTTCTTACGTCTAATAATTGCACCTCATTTATCAAAATTTTAGCAAATTCTTCTTGAGAAATCAATTGGGAACTTTTAGTTTCCTGAGCACATGAACTAAAAGAATACATCATTATAAAAATGAAAAAAACCTTTTTCATCTATTATTTTGAATTAGAACAAGCGGTTAATTGTGTTCTCTTGATGTTTGTTTTCTTGATAGCTCCATAACCTCCTGCTACATCAATTACCTTACTATACCCTCTTGCTTTTAAAATAGAAGCTGCAATTACAGAACGATAACCTCCTGCACAATGCACATAAAAATCTTTATTTATTGGAAATTCTGAAATATGGTCATTTAAAAAATCTAATGGAGTACTTGGAACATTTTCTATATGTTCAGCCTCATATTCTCCAGGTTTTCGAACATCAAAAACAATGGGTTCTTTAATTATTTGTTCCGCCAAAAACTCTGCTGAAACAGATTGTAAAGTATCTATTTCTTTACCAGATACTTCCCATGCTTTAAAACCACCACTCAAATACCCTAATACATTATCAAATCCAACTCGAGATAATCTTGTAATAGCTTCTTTTTGCATGTTGTCAGGAACAACCAAAAGTATGGGTTGATGAATATCTTTAACTAAAGCACCTACCCATGGTGCAAATGTGCCCCCTAATCCAATAAAAATAGATTGAGGAATAAAACCTTTAATGAATTCAGACTGATGACGAACATCTATAATAACGGCATCTTTTTCATTAGCCACTAACTCAAAATCGTCAACAGACAATGATTTTGTAGCTATTTTTATCACCTCATCAATAGATTTATAGCCCTCTTTATTTAAAGCCACATTTAATGGAAAGTAGGCAGGTGGAGGTAATAACCCTTCCGTAACTTCCTTTACGAACTCATCCTTGGTCATGTCTTCCCTTAAGGCATAGTTATGAAGCTTTTGATCCCCAAGAGTACCTATTGTTTCCTTACTTAAGTTTTTACCACAAGCAGATCCAGCACCATGAGCAGGGTAAACCGTAATATCATCTGCTAAAGGCATAATTTTAGAACGTAAACTATCAAACAATACCGCTGCTAAATCTTCTTGACTCATCCTACTTTTTTGAGCTAAATCTGGTCTACCAACGTCACCTAAAAATAATGTGTCACCTGTGAAAATTGCGATGTCTATTTCATTTTCATCTTTTAATAAATAGGTAGTACTTTCCATGGTATGTCCTGGGGTATGAATTGCAGTAATAGTAATATCCCCTAAATTAAAAACTTCTCCATCTTTGGCTATATAAGAATCAAATTTTGTTTGTGCATTAGGTCCAAAAACAATTTTAGCTCCTGTTTTTTCAGCCAATGTTAAGTGACCACTCACAAAATCTGCATGAAAATGTGTTTCAAATATATAAGTAATTACCGCTTTATTCTTTGAAGCTCTTTCTAGATAATCTTCTACCTCTCGTAAGGGGTCAATAATAGCAACCTCACCTTTACTTTCAATATAATAAGCTCCTTGAGCCAAGCATCCAGTATAAATTTGTTCTATAATCATAATTTTTATATTCTACTATTCGTAGGATTGATATATATAATTTGCATATTTATTTTGATATTCTTTTTCACCAGTTTTATAATAATTAACAGCTCCATTTACCCTCATGTAAAAATGATCTAATGAAATAATATCTAATATTTTACCTCTAAATAAGTGGTCTCTAACGGGACCTTTTACACCAGCAAAATAAAATAAAATATCTTTTTTCTGATAGTATCTAATTCGTTCTTTTAGCATCTCTATTCCTGTACTATCTACTCTATTAATACTTTCTGCATCCAAAACAATTAATTTTAATTGAGCTCCTTTTTCTTCAACCATAAATTCTAATGTTTCAATAAAATAACTAGCATTCGCATAAAATAATTGAGCATCGAATCTGAATACTAACACTTCATTATCAATAATTACTTCTGAAAAACGTTCTCTATTTTTATAAAAATCTGAATCTGGAACTTTTCCTAATTCTGTCACATAAGGTCTAGACGTTCTATATATTAATATGATTAGCGAAAGGGCAACACCAATCATAATTCCATATTCTATTCCCATTAATAGGGTTGAAAAAAATGTGGCAATGAGTAACCAAAAATCTAAGTTATTAGCTTTCCATAAAAAAGCAGCTTCTTTTATATTTACCAAACCAAAGACAGCAACAATAATAATAGCTGCAAGCACTGTTTTTGGCAAATCATAAAATAATGGTGTTAAAAATAATAAGGTAATTAAAACCATTAATACAGAAACTAAAGATGACATTCCAGTTGTTGCTCCAGATTCTTGATTAATGGCAGATCTTGAAAAACTTGAGGTAGATGGGTAGGCTTTAAAACAAGATCCTATCATATTACTTAACCCTAAAGCAATGAGTTCTTGATTGGGACTGATTTTATATTCATCCTGTTTAGCCTCTAAAGACTTTCCGATGGAAATAGTTTCCAAATAACCAACCATTACCAAAGTTAATGCAATAGGTAATAATTCTCTTATCTGACTAATATCTAGTTCAGGAAATGAAAAAGAGGGTAATCCTGATGGAATATCTTTTACAATAGCAACACCTATAAAATCATCACCAAAACAACGTATTGTCAAAATTCCAAAAACAACAACTAGCAATGCATTTGGAATTTTTTTGTTAATTTTTCTTAAAATAAGAATAATACCTATAGAAATTAGTCCTATTGTTGTAGTATGAGAATTAAAATCAATGATATTATTCCATACATCTTCTAATACGTATTGAATTTGATCACTTTGAATAAAGTCTACTCCAAATAGATTTCTAAACTGATTGATGCCAATAGTCAATGCCACAGCTGAAGTAAAACCCGAAATAACAGGTTTTGACAGAAAGTTAACCACAAAACCAAGTCTAAAAACTCCTAATAAAAATTGAATCCCGCCAACCATAAAAGCAAGTAAAATAGCGATTGCAATATAACTCTCTGATCCTGCCAAAGCCAAAGTAGACACCCCAGTTGCTACAATCAGAGAATCCATAGCCACTGGACCAATCGATACCTGCCTAGAAGAACCAAAAATAGCATATATAAGCTGAGGCACCAGGGCACAATACAAACCGTAAATAGGTGGTAATCCGGCAATTAATGCATAGGCAATTCCTTGTGGGATTAAAATTATAGCAACAGTTACACCAGCCATAAAATCACCCTTAAAGCGAGATCTATTATAGTTTGGAAGCCATTCTAAAATTGGTATGAGTTTTTTGATGACTTTCATTAAAATAATTCTCCTTGATTTTTACCTTTCACCCTTTTTAAATGTGAGTATGCTAGCTCTGTTACTTCTCTCCCTCGTGGAGTTCTCATGATAAACCCTTCTTGGATTAAAAAAGGTTCGTATACCTCTTCAATTGTTTCCCCATTTTCACCAACTGCTGTAGCTAATGTACTTATTCCCACAGGACCTCCCTTAAATTTATCTATAATAGTAGTCAATATTTTATTGTCCATTTCATCTAAACCATAAGCATCTACGTTCAGTGCTTTTAAAGCATATTTAGCAATTGAAATTGTAATATTCCCATCGCCTTTTATCTGAGCAAAATCACGAACTCTTCTAAGTAATGCATTTGCTATTCTAGGAGTGCCTCTACTTCTTCCAGCAATTTCTATGGCAGACTCCATAGAAATAGGTACATTTAAAATCTGTGCACTTCTCTGAATTATTGTTGTTAGTAATTCTTTTTTATAATAATTTAATCTACTACTAATACCAAATCGAGCTCTCATAGGGGCTGTTAGAAGACCTGAGCGTGTAGTAGCACCAATTAAAGTAAAAGGCTCTAAATTAATCTGAACTGTTCTCGCATTGGGACCAGTTTCAATCATTATATCAATTTTATAATCTTCCATAGCTGAATATAAATATTCCTCTACAATAGGGCTTAATCTATGTATCTCATCAATAAACAGCACATCTCTTTCATCTAAATTGGTTAACAAACCCGCTAGATCTCCTGGTTTATCTAAAACAGGACCTGAAGTTACTTTGATTCCTACTTGTAATTCATTGGCTAAAATATGAGCTAATGTTGTTTTTCCTAGGCCAGGTGGTCCATGAAAAAGAGTATGATCTAATGCTTCTTCTCTCTGATTAGCAGCCTTAACAAATATCTTCAGATTTTCTATAGCCTGTTCTTGTCCAGTAAAATCATCAAATGAAAGAGGTCTTAACTTTTTTTCAACATCAAGCTCTTCATTTGAAAAGTTTTCGCTTTCAGGATTTAAATTTTCATTCATACTACAAATATACTAGAATTTGAAGATTGATTTATTTGATCACAAAAAACAAAAAACCTTTCCAATATGGAAAGGTTTTTTATTGTTTCATATATTGTAAATTATGATTGTTCTTCTCCTGAAAGTAAGGGCACAGACTGAGAAACCCAATCTTTTCCATGTAAATAATCACTACTGTCATCATCTGGGTCAACTTTTTTACTGTAGTCATAAGCCCACCTGTATACTTCTGGAATTTTTCCTGGCCAATTTCCATGAATATGTTCTACAGGAGTTGTCCATTCAATCGTATTTGAATTCCACGGGTTTTGAGATGCTTTTTCTCCTCTATAAATAGATATAAAGAAATTTGCTAAGAAAATAATTTGACCAATTCCTCCAATTAAAGCAAAATAAGTAATTACAACATTGGTGTCTGAGACATCATCAAACATAGGGAATGCTGTATTAGAATAATATCTACGTGGCAAACCTGCTAATCCGATAAAATGCATTGGGAAGAATACACCATAAGCACAAATAATAGTTATCCAGAAATGCCAATAACCCATTACTTTATTCATCATTCTACCATACATTTTTGGAAACCAGTGATAGATTCCTGCATACATTCCAAAAATTGCAGAAACCCCCATAACTAAGTGGAAATGTGCTACTACAAAATAGGTGTCATGAATATTGATGTCTAGGGCAGAATCTCCTAATACTAAACCTGTTAACCCTCCAGTGACAAATGTAGAGACTAAACCAATTGAAAATAACATAGCAGGGTTTAGTTGTAAATTTCCTTTCCAGAGTGTAGTGATGTAGTTAAATGCTTTTACTGCGGATGGAATAGCTATTAAAACAGTTGTGAAGGTAAATACAGATCCAAGAAATGGATTCATCCCTGAGATAAACATGTGATGCCCCCATACGATTGTAGATAAGAATGCTATAGCCATAATAGAACCAATCATTGCACGATATCCAAAAATCGGTTTTCTAGAATGTGTTGATATAATTTCTGATGTGATTCCTAGTGCTGGCAATAGTACAATGTATACTTCTGGATGACCCAAGAACCAAAATAAGTGTTCGAATAATACAGGTGACCCTCCTTGGTAATGTAATACTTCACCGCTTATAAATATATCTGATAAGAAAAAAGAAGTTCCAAAACTTCTGTCAAAAATCAGTAATAATGCAGCAGATAATAATACTGGAAATGAAACAACACCAATAATGGCTGTGATAAAGAAGGCCCACATAGTTAGGGGTAATCTTGTCATTTTCATTCCTTTAGTACGAAGGTTTAAAACTGTTACGATATAATTTAAAGATCCAATTAAGGAAGAGGCGATAAAAATAGCCATAGAACTTAACCATAATGTCATTCCTAATCCAGAACCAGGAATCGCTTGTGGTAAGGCACTTAAAGGTGGATAAATTGTCCAACCTGCAGAGGCAGGTCCTGCTTCTACAAATAACGAAACTACCATAACAACACTTGAGATAAAAAACAACCAATATGAGATCATATTTAAAAATCCTGATGCCATGTCACGAGCTCCAATCTGCAATGGTATCAATAGGTTTGAAAATGTTCCACTTAATCCGGCAGTTAAAACAAAAAATACCATGATGGTACCATGGATAGTAACTAAAGCTAAATAGATATCAGGACTCATTATACCATCTGTTTGATGAGGACCTAAAAAAGCTTCAATAATGGTGAATGATTTTTCTGGCCATGCTAATTGTAAACGAAATAACATAGACATAAAAATACCTATGACACCCATAATCATTCCGGTAATCAAGAACTGTTTGGAGATCATTTTATGATCATGACTAAAAATATATTTTGTTACAAATGTTTCTTTATGATGATGTTCTGACATAATTTAACTTTTTTGGTATTCTTTAATTAATTTACAACTTTTCTGCATAAGTGGCTTGTTCTGCTAGCCACTTTTTATAATCTTCTTCCTCTTCTACAACAATTTTCATTTGCATACTGTAATGAGATGCTCCACATATCTTATTACAAAGAAGAACGTAATCAAATTCATATAAATCTTCTCCTTTA
>TARA_B110000008_G_scaffold34865_1_pt1 | contig 11879 bp, 12 predicted proteins | sample TARA_B110000008 | Tara Oceans TARA_B110000008 (sample SAMEA4396496) | marine metagenome | biome: Westerlies Biome; feature: [DCM] deep chlorophyll maximum layer (ENVO:01000326); material: water (ENVO:00002006), including particulate matter (ENVO:01000060) such as... | depth 40 m
TTCGGTGGTTTGCCAATAAGCTTCCCTAAAACTACTGGCGTACCCGTAGAAATGTCTGGAGGAACTCTTTGCTACCCTTAAGGTTTTTGTATATCAGTTACACATTATCTTTTGTTTTTTTTAACCTTAAAGCGCGCTGCTGAAGTTTTAAAGCTAAGTTGGGTCCAATACCAGGCTTACTCCAAGGACAAACTGCAATACATATGGAACAACCTTGGTGCTCGTTAAAAAATGGGATACATTTATCAAAATCAACATACCATTTCTTTTCACCACGTACTGTCTTTTTTTCTTTGAAAATTGCTTCTGGTGGGCAAGCATCTTCGCAAATTCTACATTTAGAACAAAAGTCATCAATTTGATATTCTCTTTCTCTAAACAAGGGTATTGGTGCATCCGTTAGAACAGCTGATAACCTGAAGCTCGAACCAAATTCAGGATTAATAATTGAACCGTGTTTACCAAGTTCACCAAATCCAGCCTTTAAGGCGGCCGGGATCATTGTTATCTTTCCAGACATAGGCCCAGTCAAGGGTTCGGCGTCCCAACCTAATTTCCTTAGCCAATTTGCCATAAACTTAGCTCCATGAGCGGCCCTTGAGTATTGTCTCATAACTTCTAATCCTGCAGACGACCTCGGAGCGGTCTTTATATTATCATAATCGTGCTGAAAACCTAGTATTACAATATTTTTAAAAGTTATCTCAATACCTTCAAATGCCCAGTCCAAACTAAATTGGGTAGCACCAATTTGATCAAATATCTCTTGCTTTTTAAATATTTCAAAATTCTCCAGCCATTCTTTTTCACTAAAATCACTAATTACTGAATTTAATTTTTCTAGAGGTAGATCTAGAGCTACTTGACGATATTTCCTTTGTTCTTCATAGCCAGATTCCTGTGGGTCTACAGTGTAAAACCATTTCTGTAGATTCCCATGAACAATGTCATCCGGGTTGTCCCCCCAATATACGTATGAGGGCCGTCTAAAATCATTTTCGTTTAATCCATTTATGGAGTTTCCAGAAACTTCTGGCATCAGTGCCATTTGTTCTGGATTTGGAACGAATGGGCGGTATCTATTATCCTTTGGCATCCCGTATCCTATTTAGTAAAAAAGCTTAATTGAGACTATGATTAAATCAAGGAAATAATTCTAGATTACAATTTTTTTTGATAAAATATTTTGTGAATATATGTATTTACACTAATAAAAAATGGCTGCATTGTTGTACTAAATTATTAACTAAACATCTGAATTAGGATTAACGCTATGCCCATGGAGAATAATATTTTTACCTCATCTGAACTAAGCTGGAGATGTATAGGTCCGCCAAGGGGTGGTCGAGTTGTGGCGGTCTCAGGAGATTATAAAGACCCTATGACTTTTTATTTTGGGGCATGTGCTGGAGGAGTTTGGAAGACGACTGATGGCGGTACTTATTGGGAGTGCGTTTCCGATGGTTACCTTAATAGTGCAACTATTGGAGCACTGGCTGTAGCTCCTTCAGACAGTAATGTTATCTATGCGGGTACTGGAGAAACAACTATAAGAATTGATGTTTCATTTGGTGATGGAATGTACAAGTCAACTGATGCGGGGAGGACTTGGAAGCACATTGGATTAGAGAAGACAAAACAGATTGGTGAAATAAGAGTTCATCCAGAAAACTCAGATCATGTTTATGTAGCAGCGTTTGGCGATGCGTTCGGTCCAAATAATGATAGAGGAGTTTTTAGATCTCTTGATGGTGGAGAAAATTGGGAGAGAGTGTTATTTGAAAACGATGAAACTGGGGCAATAGATATCTCTATGGATCCAACTAACCCCAGGATCCTATTTGCTGCCACTTGGCAAGCCCATCGTAAATTTTGGCATCTCTCGTCTGGAGGTCCTGGTAGCTGTTTGTATCGTTCTGATGACGGCGGTGATACTTGGGTAGATGTCACAATAGAAAATGGTTTTGCGAAAGGAATGCTTGGAAAAATTGGTGTTTCAATATCGGGAGCAAAACAAGGTAGGGTTTTTGCTCTTGTAGAGGGCGACGAAACTAATACGGGCTTATACATATCAGAAGACTATGGCAAAAGTTGGAAACTGCAGTGTCCGAATAGAGATTTAATCCATAGAGCTTGGTATTATACTCATATATTTACTGATCCTATCAATGAAGATACGCTCTACGTGACTAATTATCAGATGTGGAAGTCAACAGATGCAGGTATCTCTTTTAAAGAAGTGACCACGCCTCACGGCGATAATCATGATTTATGGATTGACCCAACTAACCCAAAGCGGATGGTACAAGGAAATGACGGTGGAGCGTGCGTTAGTTTTAATGGCGGGGATACGTGGTCAACGATTTATAACCAAAATACAGCACAATTTTATAGAATGGATATTGATAATCAATATCCTTATCGAGTTTATGCGACACAACAAGACAATACATCCATATCTGTGCCTAGCCAGGCAGAGTGGGGAATGATAACCTTGGGTGATACCACGTTGCCTGGAACAGGAGAAAGCGGTTTTATCGCCGTTCATCCTGATGACTCCAATATTGTTTATATTGGTGCGGTTGGTTCAAGCCCAGGTGGAAATGGAGCATTGCAAAGATACGATCATCGAACAAGGCAGATGCAACTTATCAATGTATGGCCAGAGGAGGCGACTGGATTTGCGCCGAGAGATTTAAAATATCGGTTTGCGTGGACTTTCCCAATCTTATTTTCACCACATGACAGTGGGACATTGTACGTCGGCGGAAATCACGTTTTTAGAAGTTGTGATGAAGGAATGAGTTGGGATTGCATTTCTCCAGATTTAAGCCGCAATGATATAGAAAAGTTAGATTTTTCTGGTGGACCATTAAACCATGATAGTGCTGGGGCTGAGCAATATGCGTCATGTGCTTCAGTCGTAGAGTCAATCCATAGAAAAGGAGAGTTATGGGCGTCCACAGATGATGGTTTAGTTCATGTGACTAGGGATGGTGGTTTGAACTGGGAAAATGTTACTCCAAAGGATATGCCTGAATGGGCGTACGTAGGGAATGTTGAGGTGTCTTGCCACGATCCAGATACCGTCTATCTTTCCGCTACAAGGTTTAAACTTTCTGATTATAAACCATACTTATTTGTGACAAAAGACAGTGGAAAGACATGGTTATCAATTTCTACAAACTTTCCTCAAAAAGAAATCACAAGAGTTATCAGGTCTGATACAGAAAAAGCTGGTTTATTATTTGTGGGTACTGAGACCGGCATTTATATCTCGTCAAATGATGGAGAAATATGGAACAGGATTGAAAGTAATTTTCCAGTCGTCCCAGTTTATGATCTAAAAATTAAGGAAACAGATTTAGTTGTCGCAACGCATGGAAGGTCCTTTTGGATTCTTGATGATATAACTCCCTTGAGGGATCAAAAGTTTACCTCTAAGGCGATAAAACTATATACACCTCGAACAACGGTAAGACAAAATATACATTGGAGCGCTGGGTTGTTTAATGGAGATGGCAAAGATTATTCACCAGCCTTTGGTGTACAGGGTGCTAGCTACTTAATCGATGCACCCGACGGAAGGAAGAAAAGGAAATACTTAGATACGGGAGAAAACCCACCTTTGGGAGCAATTATCTATTACTGGTTAGATGCAGAAAATTCTAAGTCAAAAATAAAAATAGTTATCAAGGATAAAAATGGAGCTGTAGTTGCCTGTTGTGAGTCTCAAAATAAAAAAGTTTCAAATTCTAGGAGACCAACATGTAAGGAGGGATTGAATAGGTTTGTTTGGGACTTAACAGAAGATCCACCGATTAAGCTGGATGATGGATTAAGAAAACGGAAGTACGAACCTTTCTCAAAGTCCGAGGGTGGCCCCGCTGGAGCCAAAGTGCAGCCTGGCAATTATCTAGTCGTATTGACTGCAAATGGAGAGTCTCAAGAGGCAGAATTAACTGTGGTTAAGGATCCAAGAGTTAACACTCGTCAAGAAGATTTTGAAGTACAAAACATTCTGTATAAAGAGATAACTACGAAATTATCAGATCTTAATATAGCGGTTAACCGTATTAGATTGATGAAATCTCAACTTGAAAATATCGATAAAATTATTCCTGAGGAGGCAGAAGCTGCCAGTTTATTGGTGGATGAGCTAGAGCTTCTTGAAGGGCAGCTGGTTGATACAAAGAGAGAGACACCCAGAGATGTATTGCGGCATCCGGCGGGTCTGGACGACACACTTCAGGACTTATTATGGGTTGTAAAAATAGCTGATGCTAATCCTCCCGCTCAATCACATGAAGTTGCACAAGATGTATTTAGTAAAGTTGATAAAATTCTAGGTGGTTTGGATGAACTGGTTGATAGTAAGATATCTAAGTTTAATAGTGATATCGCGAAGGCATCCCCTCCGGCAGTCAGTGGCAGTAGTATAGGAGCACCTAAGACAGGCTGGTAGATAGAATTATAAATGTCAATTTTTAGTTTTGAAGCCCTAAAGGTTCGAAAAGATTTTTTTTGTATTTTTTTTACTGATTTTATTCTGCGATGGTTTTATCAATTAGGAAAAATACCTTTATTACCATTGTACGCAGCGGCTATTGGTGTTGGTGAAATTATGATCGGTTTTATCGTTGGAGTTTCAACTTCTTCAGGAATAATATTAAAGCCGATCTTTGGCTTGTTATCTGATTTTTGGGGTAAAAGGCTTTGGCTGTTTGTAGCTTTAATTATTTTTAGTACTACACCATTCGCTTACCAATTTGTTTCTTCTGAACAAGACCTTATTCTTTTAAGGTTGTTTCACGGTATTTCTACAGCAATCTTGGGGCCGGTCGGTTTAGCTTATGTTGTTCAGTTGCAAAATGATACTCAGGCTACGAGACTGGCATATTTTGGTTTTTCTAGGTCTCTTGTCTCACTTAGCGCGCCCCTTGCTGCTGGCGTAAGTTTGACTATTTTTGATTTTGAGATGGTTTTTATTATAATTGGGATTGGGTCATTAACTGCAATGATACCGATAATTTTACTTGACAATAAAATAGCTTCTGTCAGTAAAAAAAACGTAGTGTCTTGGCGTAAAATAGGTTCAGCTATTCATGAGAGCATATCTATACCTGCCGTTTGGATGGCTGGATTATTAGAAATGCTTGTATATTCAATCGTATATTCGTTACGAGCGTTTCTTCCTCTTTTTATTGTTTCACAGACTGACGGAAGCATTTTACAAGCGGGTTTATTCTTTTCGATTCAAGAAATTACTCACATGGCGTTTCGGCCAATTGGTGCAAAGATCGCGGATTCCAAGGGTTATAGATTAACAATTGTACTTGGGATGTTTTTATTAGCAATAAGTCTGTTCTCAGTAGAATTTTTTGTAGGTCATTCTCTATTAGTGCTAGCTCTTTTTATTGGAATAGGTCAGGGATTAATTTTTCCAGCAAGCGTAGCATTATTAGCTGAAGAGGCGAATAAGAACTATCAAGGAACTACCATGGGTGTATATGGTTCGCTGAGAAATATAGGTAAGGTTTTAGGACCAGTGTGTGCTGGCTTTGGGTTGGCAAATTATGATTTCAGCATATTTTTTATGGCTTTGGCAGTTATTATTTCGTTAACTACCATAATTGTAATGCTATTTTGGAACATTCTAGCACGTACAGATGTCCTTTAATTCTTGCTATACAAACTTCAAGGTCGTCTTTCGAATTGTTTTACATTATCTGGAATATGATGGAACGGTTGTTTATCAATTGTAAAAATTGCTACCGTTGGGGTGTACAATTTAGGGTTGTCAAGCGTACCTACTTTGATAACCATTGATTTTGGACGACTGGGAGTTTCTGTACCGATACCGGTACCACACTGATTACAAAAAAAACGTGTAACCGGTTGCTCCCAGTCCCGTCTCCGATATGTAGTTGGTTTCCCCTTAGTAAAAGAAAAACCTGATTTCGGGACTATTATTATGTTGTTTGGTGCGCCACCGGTTATATACTGGCATTCCCGACAATGACATTGAATAGATGCTTGTAATTTACCAGTCGATTCATATCGTATCCTGTTGCAATAACAACCACCTGTGATCAACATATTATGCTCCTTACTTTGTCTGATGTTCATTTAAAACTGTTTGTTGTGAGGGTATTAAGTCCAAAGGTTCCTTGGTTAAGACAACCCATAATATATAAAAAGCACCTAGAAAAACTAGAATTAAAAAAAACATATAAAAGAAATATGTAATAATTAACTTAAATATTTTTTCCATGATAAAGTTTTTCTGTTTTGAAATGATTTCTTCTTAAATGTTTAGATTATATTTTGTTATTCAAAAGTTTTGAAAATGCCAGAGCGCCTCGCCTAAGGTTTTCATTCCAGTCGTCCTTTGCTTCAGAATTCGCATTATCTGATATATATTTGTAGCAAATGAATTGTACCCCGCTTAACTTGCATATTTTCGCTAATGCATAGGCTTCCATATCTACCAGGTCCGTTAACAGTTTGGGCTTTGACTCTACAAAACTATCTCCAGTCCCGCATGACAATCCTTTACGATTATTAGTTATTGTTGAAGTTTTATCGAATGGTGTTTCACCCAAGGCAAACCCTAAACCCTCGGCATCCATATCACGTTGCTTAAAGATAGAAACTTCGTGTAAGCCTCTTAGATTATCGCTTAGGGAACCAGCAGTTCCAAAATTAATTATTGTTTCAGGTTTAAAATCAAATATAGCCTTGCTTGCGGAATAACTAGCATTTATTTTCCCCACTCCTGTGTATAGAATATTCCAACTTGGTAGATATTCCTTGGGAAGTTCGTCTTCCAAGGCCACAAGAATTATAGATTTTGACACATTGAACATTAGCCTTACTTCACAATTACATTATACCACTAGGTCATTTGGAATTAGTATAGGTTATTAATCTAATTAGGGAAATGATCATTAGTTAACTCAGGGAGTTTAATAGACAAAAAAAAGTAAGGTTGTATATATTATTTAATAAATAAAAATAATGAGGATTAATGTAATGGATATTGTATGGGGTCTTTTTTTATATTCACTGGTTAATGGGATGGGCTTTGATGTCTCACATTCCATTACAAATTTAGGAACTCAATTTTTTTCAAAAAATGAATGTATAGTTTCAGCAAAAGAAATGAATTCCCGTAACTTGTCCGATGTACAAATAGGATTAGATCGCAATGTTCAAATGAGATATATCTGCTTAGCCCTTCCCAAAACTGGACAGTCAATTTGATATAGCCATACGTAGATCGTTAGTAATCTTCCTAATTCTAACTTGAACTAAGTGATGATTACTTGATTAAAAATAGAGATTTTGACGTAGGAAAGGGAGTTTTACTAGTAGGTCAGTTTATAGAAAACCTGGTGGTGTAGGGTTGGATAGATAAGTTCAAACATAAGAAAAAAGATTTGCTGTTTGAATAAATTCGCCTATTAAGGACATCAAACCAAATTATGTGGATTTACATTTATGATTTTGCCTAAAATGCCAAGTTTCAATTTGGAAGGTAAACGAGCCTTAGTAACTGGGGCCTCTTCAGGAATAGGAGTTGGATGTGCATGTGCACTTGCCTCTAGGGGGGCAGAGGTAACATTAGCGGCTCGAAGTTTACCAAAGTTGACACAGTTACATGAGGAAATGAATTCTGAAGGTTGGTCTTCGCAGGTTCTACAGCTTGACATAGCTGATCCAAATCAAATTTCAGAAAAAATCTTGAATGACAGGGCATTTGATATCCTTGTAAATAGTGCTGGAATGGGACGTCACTCAAATGCCTTAGATACCACTGTTGAGGATTTTGATGCTGTTATGAACGTAAACCTGAGAGGTGCGTATTTTATTACTCAAGCTGTTGCAAAGAATTTAGTTAAAGAGAAAAAGGCTGGAAGTTTAATAAATATTTCTAGTCAGATGGCTCATGTAGGGGGTATTGATAGATCTGTGTATTGCGCTTCGAAGTTTGCTGTGGAAGGCTTCACCAAAGCAATGGCATTAGAACTCGGCTCTCAAAAAATACGGGTCAATACAATTTGTCCAACCTTTATTTTAACACCTATGACCCAGCCAACTTTCGATGACCCAAAAAAGAGGGATTGGATTAACAGCAAGATAAAGTTGGATCGTGTTGGGGAAGTTGAAGATATTATGGGAGCGGTTTTATATCTTGCGTCTGATGCTTCGTCATTAGTTACTGGTTCATCACTTCTGGTAGATGGTGGTTGGACCGCAGATTGAAGCATAGCTCAATAAAATGTATGTAGATTATCTGATGAAGCACTTTATTTGAAACGGAAGTTCCATTCTTTGATATATCTTTCTTGCTCAGTGGTTTCAATTGATCCTGGACGAGTTTCGCGTATAGTTTTGATTGCTGAATCTGCTGCCAAACCCATTGAAACCAGAAAGGTAGCTGCTAAAAGCCCAGTTCTTCCGAGGCCAGCATGACAGTGGATTAACACTGAATCATTAGATTTTAGTACTTCCTTTATATCCTCTAATAAAGTCCTAATCCTGTTTTGATCACCACATGTGCTACGATCTCGAATTGGACAATGGATCCAACTGAAACCGTTATCCATTAAAAATGTACTAAACGAGACAATTCCCAAATCCTCGATTTCGTTAAAGTCGAGTAAGGTAACGACTAGCTTAACCCTTCTCTGCTTATACTCAATTAGGAGATTTTCTAGAAAAGAGGGTTCTACTTGGCGATTAATTGTCGGACAACTCGATAAAATAAGCCGACCAAACCAATTTTTGTTGATATCTGATAACTCTATTGTATCGTTACTACTCAATTGATAACTTTCTTTTATCGATCGATAATACTCTTACCATGTCCCTGGATGCAATCAGGAATTTCAATCAGAAAATTATTTTATGAAAAAATGTTACTGTTATTTTTGATAAACTTTTTGTATGATTGAAAGGACTATCGAGACTTAAAACGGAAAGTGTTAATATGAAGCATGTTAATGATTTGTCTTTTCGAGAAAGCGTTGACGTAATGTTTAATAGGGCGGTTGCGTTAATGGACCTCCCTGCCGGCTTAGAAGAGAAGATCCGTGTTTGTAATGCCACTTACACTGTAAGATTTGGTGTTCGTCTGCGGGGAGAAATCCATACTTTTACTGGTTATCGGTCAGTTCACTCAGAACACATGGAACCTGTAAAAGGTGGAATAAGATACGCTCTCAGTGTTAATCAAGATGAGGTTGAAGCATTAGCAGCATTAATGACTTTTAAATGTGCGCTGGTGGAAACTCCTTTTGGTGGTTCGAAGGGCGGTCTGTGTATTAACCCTAAAGATTGGGAGGAAGATGAACTTGAGCAAATTACGCGACGATTTGCATACGAACTGGCTAAAAGAGACTTGATAAACCCAAGTCAAAATGTTCCTGCCCCGGATATGGGCACTGGTGAAAGAGAAATGGCATGGATCGCAGATCAATATCAGCGAATGAATACTACAGATATAAATGCTAGAGCTTGTGTCACGGGTAAGCCGATAAATGCTGGTGGGATAGCTGGTCGGGTAGAGGCAACTGGTCGTGGAATCCAATATGCATTGAGAGAGTTTTTTAGGCACCCAAAGGATGTTGAGTCAGCGAAACTCAGTGGGACGTTAGATGGTAAAAATATTGTGGTTCAGGGGTTTGGTAATGTAGGTTATCACGCCGCAAAATTTTTAAGCGAAGAAGATAATTCTAATATTATAGCAGTTGTAGAACATGACGGTGCAGTTATAAACGCAGATGGTTTAGATATAGAAGCCTTATATTGTCATATGCTTAAAACAGGGGGAGTAAAAAACTTTGCGGGAGGAGAATATCAAGATCATGGAGAAAAAGCACTAGAGATAGCGTGTGATATTTTGATTCCTGCAGCGATTGAAGGGAGTATAAATCCAGCTAACGCTCGGAGGATAAAAGCGCCTCTCATAATAGAAGCTGCTAATGGACCAATTACCGCTAAGGCTGATGATATCCTCAGAGATATGGGAACGATCATTATCCCAGATATGTACGCTAACGCAGGTGGTGTAACAGTAAGTTACTTCGAATGGGTAAAAAATCTTAGTCATATCAGGTTTGGTAGAATGCAGAGGCGTCAAGAAGAAGCAAGGCATCACTTATTAGTAAACGAGTTGGATCGGGTACTTAGCGCCTCAGGCCTAGATTCTCGATTATCAGGAAAATTCAAAGAAGCATATCTTAGTGGAGCTGGTGAATTGGAGTTAGTAAGGTCTGGGCTGGATGATGCTATGCGTACCGCGTATCAAAGTATGCGTAAAATTTGGCATGCGCGAGATGATGTTGAAGATTTGCGTACTGCGGCTTATTTAGTATCGATTGAACGCGTCGCTGAAAGTTATAGAACGAAAGGTTTATGAATGCATATAATTGATATCCCGAAACGTTACGTCGATAACTGTATCTCCAGGCGAGGGAAAAAGTATATTTTTGATAAAATTGATCCAAAAAAAACCGGGCTGTTGGTAATTGACATGCAAAACTGTTTTATTGTCCCTGGACTTTCTATTGTTGAAGTCCCCGGAGTTGAGAAGATCGCTCCAAACATAAACGCTCTAGCAAACTCAATGAGAACAGTTGGTGGCAAAGTGCTTTGGACTGAGCACGTTTATACTCCAGGCTGGTCATCTTGGTATGACCATTTTACTGACAAGGAATCTCGGGAGAGTATCGTAAAGGATACAGCAGAAGGCTCTTATGCTAGAGAGATTTGGAAAGGAATGGATAAGAGGAGTGAAGACCTTTTAATTACGAAGACAAGATCCAGCGCCTTAACACCTGGATCATCTAACTTAGGGGAGGTACTGGAGAACTTAGAGATTGATACCTTAATCATCACTGGTACATTAACAAATGTCTGCTGTGAGTCCACAGCACGAGATGCGATGCTTTTAAATTATAAGACGATATTTGTTGGGGATGCTACTGGGACGAGGAGTGATGAAGAGCATAATGCGACACTTATTAATATGATGCAGTTTTTTGCTGATTTAAGAATGACCAAGGACACAATTGATTTAATAGAAAATTCGAGTTAGTTTCTATTTAACTTAGGTTATATTTATAGTGCTGAATGTTAATAGCTAATTTAATAGATGAATTAGAGTTTTAAATTATTTTACAGGGTTTTTATGATGAGTAGTCAGCTTGGATTTAGTGAAACGGTTTCGCCAGACGAATTAGTTGTAAGGAATGGTATTTTTTATAAGAAGTTCACTGATACTCCATTTATTGGCGAAGTCTCAGGGCAACAAAACGGAACAATAAAAGATGGCCGACGAGATGGCTTTTGGGAGTCGTATTATGAGAGTGGCCAATTAAGTTGGAAAGGTTCTTATAAGAATGATTGTTTAGAGGGACCTTGGGAATACTATTATGAGAATGGACAATTAACCTTTAAGGGAGATTATACGGCTGGTAAGGAAGATGGAGTTTTTGAGTACTTTAAAGAAGATGGCTCTTTTGAGAAAAAAGAGACTTGGAAAAATGGTACTTTAATATTTGCTTAACTCAAAAGAAAGAAAACAATTCATATGAAGAAAAAAGAATTTACAGTCATTGGCATGAACATGGAAACTATATCAATAGTTTATGCTATCATATTGATTTCTTGGGGTTTGGTAATAACCTCTATGAGTGGTAGCCAGTCGATAACTTCTTTGATCCCAACATTTTTAGGTTTACCCATATTACTAATGGCTGCAGGGGCATTGATAATGCCGAGATTAAAGAAACTACTAATGCACTTGATAGTATTAATCGGCTTAATTACTTTTCTAGGTGGTTTAGATTTATTGCGTAGTTTTGGGGATG
>TARA_B110000008_G_scaffold192879_1_pt1 | contig 11852 bp, 11 predicted proteins | sample TARA_B110000008 | Tara Oceans TARA_B110000008 (sample SAMEA4396496) | marine metagenome | biome: Westerlies Biome; feature: [DCM] deep chlorophyll maximum layer (ENVO:01000326); material: water (ENVO:00002006), including particulate matter (ENVO:01000060) such as... | depth 40 m
CTTACGCGTCAAGTATTAAAATTTAAACCAAAGACTGTTTTCTGCGTGGATATTTCAGAGGCTGCCTTGTATCAACTTGAACAGTCAATTTATAGTCAGTCTAAAACTAAAATTTTCTTTGTTGTGGCAGATATAAAAAATGAGAAGCGGATTACAGATTTGTTTCATAGGCATATACCTAGTTTGGTTTTTCATGCAGCAGCCTATAAACATGTTCCCCTTATGGAAACTGAAAATGTATCAGAAGTATTGATAAATAATGCAAAAGGTACTTTTATAATTGCCAATATATGTAAAAAATTTAATGTTAAAAAGTTTGTTTTAGTCTCAACAGATAAGGCGATTAATCCAACAAATGTAATGGGTGCAAGTAAACGCTTAGCAGAGATTTTATGTCAAAATCTTCAGTCTAAAACTGGCACTGAGTTTATTACAGTTCGGTTTGGGAATGTTCTTGGTAGTAGTGGGAGTGTAATACCATTATTTAAAAAACAAATTGAAATGGGTGGTCCAGTTACTGTCACCCATCGTGATATAACTAGGTATTTTATGTCTATTTCAGAAGCGTCTCAACTTGTATTGCAAGCAGGTATGATGGGGTTAGGTGCTGAGATATTTGTGCTTGAGATGGGTAAGCCAATTAAGATATTAGATTTAGCTAAAGATATGATTGGCCTATCAGGACTTCATAAAGATGAAATTAAAATAAAATTCACAGGATTACGTCCTGGAGAAAAACTTTTTGAAGAGTTATTAGCTGACCACGAGTTAACCAAACCAACAATACATAAAAAAATAAGAATAGCTGCTACATCAAATTTAGAGAAAAATTTTTCAAATAAAGCTATTATTGAATGGATTAATCAGACATCTAGTATAGATGAAGTGAAAATCAAAAAAGAATTAAAACAGTGGGTTAGAGACTACAAAATTTCTAAGTAATTTTTATAATTATTTTACAAGTTACAATAAAAATAATAAATTTTTAGTTGATTTTTTTTATGTTCACTTTATTTACAGAGATTTTTGTTGGTTTCTGCATAAGCTCAAAAAATAGAATAGCTCTTTCATCTGCATCTTCACATTCAAATATTGCTTTAATTCCCTTATAGGGACCCGATTGAATTTCAACTTGCTCACCTTGTTTAAAATAGTTTTTTATTTTTTTAGATCTATTTCTCTCTTCTTTTTTTAATTCCATAATAATCTCAGAACTTATTTTAATAGGATTTTCTCCTATCTTGAGAAGTTGATGAACACCTAAAGTCGACCTAATTAACCCAATATTTTTCTGGATTGACTCATTATTCACTTCAATGAAAAGATATCTTGAAAATAGGGGGGATGGAATAATTTTAATTTTATTTTGATTAATTATTTCTTTTGAATACATTGGCATATAGCAAGTAAACTCTTGGTTAATTAAATTTGCCAATGCTTTTTTTTCTTCGTTCGGCTTAGTGTGAATTACAAACCAACTCATAATATTTAATTAATATTTGTTAATTCATTAAAATTATTGATTGAACTATGAGCATCAATATTAATCCACTTTTGTTTTTGCCCATAACCATAATTAACCTTAATAAATTTAAGTTTATTGTGTGTTGCAGCAGCACCATCATTCTCTGTATCTCCAACAAAATATGCATCTGAAAACTGAGGATTATTTTTAATATAAAACATAACTAATTCATTTTTATTTCTTATGTTCTCTTTTTTTTCGTTAGTACAACCAACCCAATGAAAGTAATTATTCCAGCCATAATGATTAATAAGTTTTAAAGTTGGTTCTTGTCTTTTATTTGTCGCAATTGCTAATTTATCTCCTCGTTGAGTTAATATTTTTAACGTATTTGATACTCCTAAATATGGCCTTGTTTCTAGTAATAAATTATCGTCATATTCTTTTTTAAATAGCATTATAAATTCATCATATTTATTTGATTTTTCTGGGCCTAATATTAATTTTGTTGTTTCTTGTAATGTTGGCCCTATTAATATTTTTTTTGCAATCTCTAACCTTAAAGGAGCAATTGATTGAGTTACTTTTTCATAACATTTTTTTATTGGCTTTTTAGAATCAACTAATGTGCCATCAAAATCAAATATCCAGTATTTTGGCATTTATAGAGTTACCCATTTATTAGTCAAAATACTCTTCTGAATGCCTTCAAGTGTTTTTGAATTCCATAATGCATCTTCATTAGTTAATTTTAAATTTTTATCTTGAGCTATTGCTGAATTAAAATGATCTACTTCCAAATCAAAGTGATTAGCTGTTGGAACTGTTTCTTCTTTTAGGCCTGATTTTTCAGTTGAGAAAATTATCTTAGCGGGTAAATTATCTGGCTGCCATACTAATGGACATTTTAATCTACCAGTTTGACCAAATACCTCGAATTCTGATCTTCTAACACATTCAAAACTAATATCAAATGTTGCTTTTTTATTCGAACCAAAATCAATCATTCCTGTAGTTGATATATCTGCTCCATGTTCATTCATTTTAGATTGCCCATATACACGTATAGGGTTCTCCTTAAAGCAATGTCTAATGGTATGTATAGCATATGGACCTATATCCCAAAGAGCACCACCTCCATCATTTATTGCTCGATTTATTCGATAATACCTAGCAGGTTGAATTGGAAAGGAGAACATTGAGTGGGCATAATTTATCTCTCCTAGAATTTCAGAATTAATAATATTTTGAATTCGATCAAATTGTGGGTGAAAAACATACATAAATCCTTCCATAATCTTTACATTGTTTTCTTTTGCCTCATTTATAATAAGCTGAACTTCTTTGGATTTAATTGCCATTGGCTTTTCGATAAGTACATGTTTTTTATTTCTAATGGCCTTTAGTGTTGTTTCTGTGTGTTCTTCATTTGATAAAGGAATATATACTACATTTATTTCTTTATCATTTAGAATAGATTCAAAGCCTGTGTAAGACTTTATATTATTGACATGTTCTGGAGCATATTTTTTAATACATTCTTCTGCTGAATTTTGACGACGACTTGCAATAGCTACTAACTTTCCTTGTTTGCTTTTATTAATTGCTGGAATAAGTTTTTCAGTAATCCTTGCCGCACCCAAGATTGCCCAATTAATTTTTTTCATATCTCTTTTATTTTTTTGTCAATTTTTTTATTATAATCTATCAGATTATATGACGGTAATGAAGAATTAACGAGATATAAATTCATGGAAATCGTAAAGTACTTTTAAGTTCGAGGATCTTCAATTTTTTTTAATTATTTTACCTATATGTTCATCACCTCTGACTTTTGCAAGTTTAATTTGTTTTTGCCTTTCTTTTAAATTTTTCTTTTTTTCTTTAGAAATTTTATTAATACAATAGCTACATGAAATACCTTCAACATATTTGTCAGATTGAACTTCTTCTGGTGATAGTGGATGACGGCAAGCAAAGCATTGATTATATTTGCCTTCTTTTAATTCATTTGTCACTGCGACTCTTTGGTCAAAAACAAAACACTCGCCTTTCCATAAACTTTCTTTTTCTGGAATAGTTTCAAGGTACTTTAAGATACCACCTTGTAAGTGATAAACTTCTTCAAATCCTTCTTCTAACATAAATGCGCTAGCTTTTTCACATCGAATACCACCTGTACAAAACATCGCAACTTTTTTCTTCTTTTTTGAATTAAGATTATTCTTTACATATGCTGGAAATTCTCTAAAAGATGTTGTACATGGATTTATAGCATTTTTAAAAGTCCCTATAGCTACTTCATATTGATTTCTGGTATCAAGAAGAATAATATCTGGATCGTCGATTAAGGTATTCCATTCTTTAGGGTTTATGTAAGTTCCTACTTTTTTATTGGGGCTAACTTCGGGAATTCCAAGTGCTACTATTTCTTTTTTTAGTCTTACCTTCATTCTGTAAAAAGGATTTTTATTTGACCATGAATTTTTATATTTTAAGTTTTTAAATACCTCAGAGAATATTTGATCATATTTAATAAAATCTTGAAAAGCTAAAATATCTTTTTCTTCTCCAGAGATTGTTCCATTAATGCCTTCATTGGCAATCAATATAGTTCCTTTAATTGATGTTCTATCGCAATAATTTTGAATAATACTTTGTATACTCTTAATGTTCTTAAGGGTAATAAAATGATAAAACGCTGTGGTGAGAAAAGAGTTCATAATTAATAACAATGAAGTAAATTTTAATATTGTATTCTATGTACCAATAAAAGGAGAACCATTAACGCTGCAAGCCATTTATTTTGTTGGTAAAAAATGTTATTTTAACGCTCTTTAAGAGATGTAAATTAAATATTGGAGAATGTGTATGACTATTGAAAAAACTTTATCAATTATTAAGCCAGATGCGGTTAAGAAGAATGTTATCGGTGAAATATATAATCGCTTTGAAAATGCAGGGTTAAAAATTGTTCAAGCTCAAATGATATCTCTAACTCAAGAAGAGGCAGAGGGTTTCTACGAGATTCATAAAGACAGACCTTTCTTTAATGACCTGGTTAGTTTTATGATTTCTGGTCCAGTAATGATTCAAGTTCTTGAAGGAGAAAATGCAGTCACACTAAATCGTAAATTAATGGGTGCGACTAACCCAAAAGAGGCTGAGCCAGGCTCAATTCGAGCAGATTTTGCAGACAGTATTGATGCTAACGCTGTTCATGGCTCTGATTCATCTGAAAATGCGATTATTGAGATCGATTATTTTTTTGGTTAAAATAATCTTTGGATAATTTACTTGATTTTAATAGGGAACAGCTAACTAAATATATCGAGCAATTTGGTCATAAACCTTATCGTGCCAAACAACTTTTACGATGGATATATTTTTATAATGAAGATAATTTTGGGGCAATGACAGATGTTGCAAAAGCATTCCAGAATACACTCAAAGAAAAAGCTAATATTAAAATACCTGAGATAAATTTTGATGAGTTATCTTTAGATGGAACAAGAAAATGGTTACTTAATGTTGGAGCCAGTAATGGAATTGAAACCGTTTTTATTCCTGAAGAAGATCGAGGGACTCTTTGTATTTCTTCTCAAGTAGGCTGCGCTTTAGAGTGTACTTTTTGTTCTACAGGAAGGCAAGGTTTCAATAGAAATCTGACTTCAGGAGAGATTATTAGCCAATTATGGCTTGCTAATAAGTTACTCAGAAAACAAAAAAATTATGCTCATTTAAGTCTTCAAAAACGTATCATCTCAAATGTAGTCTTTATGGGAATGGGAGAACCTTTAACTAATTATAATAATGTAGTTCATTCCCTTGAAATGATGCTTGACGATCAAGTTTATGGCCTTAGTCGAAGGAAGGTGACTCTTTCAACAAGTGGGCTCATACCAGCAATGGATAAGCTTAGAATTGATTGTCCTGTCGCTTTGGCGGTGTCCCTCCATGCTCCAAATAACACTCTACGTGATGAGATAGTTCCAATAAATAAAAAATATCCCATAGAAGAATTAATGTCTGCATGCGCACGTTATATTGAATATGCCCCTAGAGATTTTGTTACCTTTGAATATGTAATGCTTAAGGGGGTAAATGATTCTAAAGATCAAGCAAAAGAATTAATTAATTTAGTAAAAGATGTGCCTTGTAAATTTAATCTTATTCCTTTTAATTCTTTTTCAAATAGTGGGTATGAATGTTCTGATAGAAATACAATGATTAGGTTTAAAGAGGTTTTGGTTGATAAGGGTATTATAACTACTATAAGGAAAACTAGAGGTGATGATATCGATGCTGCTTGTGGGCAATTAGCTGGCCAAGTTCAAGATAAAACTAAAAGAAGTAAAAAAATATCTTTTGTAAGTAATATTTAAAATGAAAATAAATAAAAATAGATTACAAGTTCTTGTTGGAGGAGTAGCTATTGGAGGAGGAGCTCCAACTGTTGTTCAATCAATGACAAATACTGACACAGCGAATCGTAAGTCTACTGTAAATCAAGTACATGAACTATGGAAAGCAGGTTCAGAGCTGGTTAGGATTACAGTAAATAATGAAGAAGCTGCTAAAGAAGTCTATGGTATCAAACAAGATCTTTTAGCAAGAGGTTGTAATGTGCCCTTAATAGGAGATTTTCATTATAACGGCCACAAGCTTTTGCAAAAGTTCTCAGAGTGCGCAGTTGCACTTGATAAATATAGGATTAACCCTGGCAATGTCGGAAAAGGTGCTAAAAGAGATGATCAGTTTGCCACAATGATTAAAATTGCAATTGATTATGATAAGCCTATAAGAATTGGTGTGAATTGGGGAAGCTTAGACCCAGAGTTACTTAAGAAGCTTATGGATAATAATGCTTCTCTAAATCAACCTCTTTCAGCAAAGTCGGTCATGAAAGAAGCACTTATTCGCTCAGTTATAGATAGCGCTAATCAAGCTAAGAAACTGGGACTATCCGAAAATAAGATAATTGTTTCTTGTAAGGTAAGTGATGTACAAGATTTAATTGAGGTTTATACAAATTTATCAAAGAGATGTAATTATCCATTACACCTTGGGCTAACTGAGGCGGGAATAGGGTCAAAAGGAATTGTGGCTTCGGCGGCATCAATGGGACATCTGTTGCAAAATAAAATTGGAGATACTATTCGTATATCACTAACTCCAGAACCCAATGAATCAAGAGCAAAAGAAGTAATTATTGCTCAAGAATTACTGCAAACAATGGGTATTCGAGCTTTTTCACCAGTTGTAATTGCTTGTCCTGGCTGCGGAAGAACTACTTCAACTTTTTTTCAGAAATTAGCTGGCGACATTCAGATATATCTGAGGGAAAGCATGCCTCAATGGAAAAAAAAATATCAAGGTGTAGAAGAAATGACTGTTGCTGTAATGGGTTGTGTTGTAAATGGTCCGGGGGAGTCAAAAATGGCAAATTTAGGAATAAGTTTACCTGGAACAGGTGAAGTACCTGTGGCACCAGTTTTTGTTGATGGAAAAAAAACAGTTACTTTAAAAGGTGCTAATATCGGAATTGATTTTATAGATATAATTAATGATTACGTTGAAAAAAATTATCAGATAAATGAGAAATATTAAAAAAAATGGCTAAAAAATTTCAAACATTGAAGGGTTTTTATGATGTCTTACCCGAAAGACAAAGTTTATGGCGCCATTTCGAGGAAAAAATATTATATATTTTGGACCAATACCATTATCAAGAGATTGGTCTTCCTCTAGTAGAGCCAACTGGATTATTTGTTGAAAGTGTTGGATCTAATACTGATATTGTAGAAAAAGAAATGTATAGCTGGGAAGATCATTTAAATAGAGATAAATTAACTTTAAGACCTGAAGGAACTGCGGGTTGTGTTAGAGCAGTAATTGAGAATAGCCTCACTTATAATGGACCTGTTAAATTATTTTATCGTGGTTCTATGTTTAGGCATGAGAATGTCCAAAAAGGAAGGCAAAGACAATTCCATCAGGTAGGGGTTGAAGCATTCGGCCTAGAAAATCCTGAAGCTGATGCAGAACAAATTTTATTATTAGCAAGGCTATGGAACCTATTAGGTCTTAAGAGTATAACTTTAGAGTTAAACTCAATTGGTGACCCAAATGACAGAATTATTTATAGAAAAAAGCTAATTGCATATTTTGAAGATAACAAAAAAGTATTGGATGATGATGCTCTAAGACGACTTTATGATAACCCTTTAAGAATATTGGATAGTAAGAATAAACAAATGCAAACTATGCTAAATTCTGCACCTAAACTTCTAGATTTTATATCAAAAGAAGCAAAACAACATTTTGATAGTCTTTGCAACATCCTTGAAGAACATAACCTAGAATTTAAAATAAATACGAGGCTTGTTAGAGGTCTAGATTATTATAATCGTACAGTTTTTGAATGGGTCTCAAAGGATTTAGGGAGTCAAGGTACTATTGCGGGTGGTGGTCGATATGATTATTTAGTCGAAAGAATAGGGGGCAATCCAACTTTTGCCTGTGGTTTTGCAATTGGGATTGAAAGAATAATCCTATTACTTGAGGACTTAAAAATAGAGAATAATGATGTAATACCAGATGCATATATCGTAAATCAAGGTAAGGGGGCTAAACCTTTTGCATTTTCTGTTGCTGAAAATTTAAGAAATGAAGGACTAAAAGTTAGTTTAAATATAGAAGGATCTAGCTTTAAATCTCAAATGAAAAAAGCTGATAAAAGTGGTGCAAAAGTTGCTTTAATAATTGGAGATCAGGAAGCTGAAAATAAAATAATTCAAGTAAAACTTATTCGTAATGATGGAATCCAAGAAACTGTGGATGAAAAAAAACTTTCCTTATTTATTAAAGATAAAATAAATTATGAAAAATAATATATTAGAAATCAATAAGTTAAATGTTTTTTCTAATAATAATTCTAGATTAATACTAGTAAAAAATATTTCTTTAAGTTTACAAAAAGGTAAAACTACTTGCATTGTTGGTGAGTCTGGAAGCGGAAAGAGTTTAACTGCTTTATCAGTTATGCAACTCCTTTCATCTCAATTAAATATGTCTGGTGATATAGTTTTTGAAGGTGTTAATTTGTTAAATTTAAACAAGGAGGAAGTAAGAAGAATTAGGGGAAAAGATATTGCAATGATTTTTCAAGAACCTATGACTTCTCTTAATCCCGTTCTCACAATCGGCTATCAAATATCTGAAGCAATTGAAGTTCACGAAAAATTAATAAAAGTTGAATTAAACAATCGCGTTAAAGAGTTGCTTAAAATTGTTGGGATACCAATAGATCGAATAAATAGTTATCCAGATGAACTTTCAGGCGGTCAGAGACAAAGGGTAATGATTGCTATGGCAATCTCATGCTCACCTAAATTATTAATAGCTGATGAGCCAACTACTGCATTAGATGTAACTGTTCAAGCTCAAATTTTAAATCTTTTAAATAGTCTTAAGATAAAATATCAAATGACCATGCTATTTATTACTCATGATTTTGGCGTAGTTAATGATATTGCTGACAACGTAGCTGTAATGTATCAAGGCGAAATTGTTGAACAAGGAGGCGTTTCAAGTATTTTAAAAGAACCAAAACACCCTTATACAAAAGCATTACTTGATTGCGTTCCTGACTCCAATGGTAAAAAAGACTTAAAACCAATAGATTACTTTGCTTTAAAAAAGGCAATGGGTTGATTTAGATGGAAATTTTATTAAAAGCGAAAAATCTTTCAAAAGAATACGTTAAAACAACTGGTTTTTTTTCTAGAACTCGTGTTTCAATCAAAGCGTTAGACAATATGACTATTAATATTAAAAAAGGTATAACACTTGCTGTAGTTGGTGAGTCTGGAAGTGGGAAATCAACACTTGCAAAGAGCCTTATTCGGCTTGTTGAGCTAGATAGAGGAACCATCACGTTTAAAGATAAAAATTTACGAAAAATTAATGGTGAAGACCTAAAGCAAACTAGAAAAAATATACAAATGGTTTTTCAAGATCCTTACGCTTCATTAAATCCAAGAATGAAAATATTAAACATTATGGAAGAGCCCTTAAAGATTCATGATTTAGGAAGTTCTGAAACTCAATATTCTAAAATATTAAGCATGATTAAAAAAGTAGGATTAGATGAGCAGGATCTTTCAAAGTACCCTCATCAATTTTCAGGAGGACAGAGACAAAGAATAGGAATTGCAAGGGCACTTATTCTAGAACCTGAACTTGTTATTTGTGATGAACCCGTATCAGCACTTGATGTTTCAGTTCAAGCACAAATTATTCAACTTCTTAAGTCATTACAAAAAGAATTTGGTTTAACCTATCTTTTCATTACGCATGATTTAAGAATTGTCAGACATATTGCTAATGAAGTTATTGTAATGAAAGATGGAAAACTTATGGAGCAAGGAAAAACTGATATAATTTTCCGCAATCCAAAAACTAAATACACGAAAGAATTATTGGCATCAATCCCAGGAAATCTATCAAAAAGGAAATAAAATGGCTTTAGATACTGAAGAAGAGCAAGTTGAAAAAATACAAAATATTTGGAAATCTTATAAATACTTAATTATTACTATCATCGTAATTTTATTTGGAATTTATTTTGCATATGGTTATTATTCAGATCAAAAAATTCAAAAATCTGAGCAAGCTTCTCAGTTATATCAAGAGATATTGATTAAAAGAATTGAAGATATAGATTTAATCAAAGATAAGGTTGATCTGTTAAAAAAATCATATAAAGATACACCTTATGCCTCAAGGTCTTCGATTTTCTTATCGAAATTATATTCTCAGAATAGTAACAATGAAGAAGCTATTAAACAGTTAATTTGGGCAACTCAAAATGCTGTTGAAGAATCTATTGAATCGATGGCATATTACCATTTAGCCAATTTATATTTAGTGAATAATAAATTAGATCAAGCAATGGAATCTGCAAAAAGAATAAACACAATTGGTTTCCAGACATTAGCAAAAGATATTATTGGTGATATTCATTTAAAACAGAATAACAAAGAAGAAGCAAAGAAATTTTACCTTGAGAGCTTAAAGTCATATAAAGGGCAGGGTGATTTGCGCAAAATATTACAAAATAAAATAGATTCTATCGGTAAATGAAATTTGTTTTTTTTATTGTCTTTCTTTTAAATGGATGTTTCTTTGGGCCTGTTCGAGAGCTCCATGACCAAATTGAAGAAACTTATTTTGGTAATGAATTTACAGATCCTCCCACTCCTTTGCAAGATCTTAAAAGAAATATTTCTATTGAGCTTGAAGTCATGTGGAAAAAAAATATCGGTGAACATAACGGTGAAAATTTTCATATATTTAATATCGATGATTTTTTATTTACGGCAACATCTGATGGAATAATAGAAAAATTAAATAGAGAAACTGGTGAAACTTTATGGCAAAAAAATGTTGAAACTTATATAACTAGCGGTGTTTCTGGGGACGATGAAAATATATATTTTTCGACTTCAGATGGGTTTTTGTGGTGCATGAACCATGAGGGGGAATTAATTTGGAAAACTTTGTTAGATGGAATAATTAATTCATTACCAATTATTTATGATTCTAAAATTGTTGTAAAAATTAACAGTTATAAAATTATTCAACTTAACACCAAGAATGGCTCTGTCGTATGGAAATATCAAGCAGCAATTCCTCCCTTAACTTACAAATCTGAAGGAAAACTAGTTTATTCAGATAATGTTGTATACCTTGGTTTACCTGGCGGTAAATTAATTGCTATTGATAGTCCTACTGGTGGGTTGGTTTGGGAATCAAACATTTCTCGAGCAAAAGGGGCCACTGATATTGAAAGAGCAAATGATATAACTAGCCATCCAATTATTGATGGACCTGTCATCTACGGGGTCTCAACAAATGGAGATATTTCGTCATTAAACAGAAGAAATGGTAAAACTATTTGGACTAAGCCATTATCAAGCTTTTATGGCATGGCTTTTGATGGTTTAAGTTTATTTGTTACGCATGATACTGGTTCTATTTATTCAGTAAATAAAGACGATGGAGAAGTTAAATGGCGTCAATCTGCATTAAAATATAGAAAGGTTAGAACGGGTACATTAATAAAAGATTATATTGTTTTTGGGGATTATGATGGTTATATTCATTTTTTAAGTATTAATGATGGATCTATTTATGAAAGAATAAAGTTAGACGATTCACAGATACTTAATAATATAATTCAAATCGATGACTCTTTACTTTTATTAATGACCGCAGTTGGAGATATTATTTGTATGAAAGTAGGTGCCGAAAAAGTTAATGATCTTCCTGATATAAATGATGAAGATGAAAAAAATAGTAACTTAAAAAAACATCGAGTATT
>TARA_B110000008_G_scaffold272657_2_pt1 | contig 11851 bp, 10 predicted proteins | sample TARA_B110000008 | Tara Oceans TARA_B110000008 (sample SAMEA4396496) | marine metagenome | biome: Westerlies Biome; feature: [DCM] deep chlorophyll maximum layer (ENVO:01000326); material: water (ENVO:00002006), including particulate matter (ENVO:01000060) such as... | depth 40 m
CTTAGGAAGAAGTAAAAAGTTTGCTCCCAAGGGTTCCACAGCATGAATAACATTTTTAAATTTGCATTTGGAATATTTTCCACCCTCGCGGTTGCCTGGCTCGCTTTTGTTGTGGGTGCCCGCAATCAATTTGGCGACCTTCAACCTACCTCTTCTTACTTGGAGGAGGACGGATCCATCCCCAAAGACGCAGAATTTTTCCCTAAAGCCTTTTCCGGGATGGCACAACAGGGTGCTCAGGAATATGTATCCCTAGGTTGTGCAACTTGTCACACTCAGCAAGTAAGGTTGGTTGATTCTGGATTCGATGTAGAAAGAGGTTGGGGTAAACGACCTTCAGTAGCCCGCGACTATATCTTACAAAATGAAGTCAATATTGGAAACACAAGGGTCGGACCTGACTTAGCTAATATCGGCTTGAGGGAGTATTCAGACGAGTGGCTTCATCAACATCTTTTTGAACCCCAATCCTTAATTCCGGAATCGATTTGTCAGCCCAGTCCTTTCCTTTACGATATTAAGAAATCTGACGGAGAGGGGTTGATTAAAGTAAAATCAGATATTGAAACTCGTTATATCTCACCAAGTGATCGTGCCAATCGAGTAGTCGCATACCTGCAGGCACTGAAGCAAGATTATGAGTTACCGGAAATGAGTTTTATAGAAGAGGAGCCCGGTGAGATAGATGAATTAGAAATAGTTGCGTCGCTTGAATCTAACTCCACTCAATTACCCGCATGGCTGGCAAAACAGATTTCATCCGGCAGAGAAATTTACCAAAAGGTTGGTCCTGGCGGAGGCGGTTGCGTAACCTGTCATCAACCCACAGGTTTAGGTCAACCCGGTGTTTTCCCTCCGCTCGCAGATTCTGATTGGGTCCTTGGAGACAAAGATAAGATAATCAAAATTAGTATGTATGGCTTAATGGGTGAGATCGAAGTAAATGGAGTTAAATACAATGGAGCAATGGTACCACCTGGGATGCCAATGGGCTCATTAACTGACCAACAAATTGCAGATGTGTTGACTTATATTCGAAACGAATGGGGTAATTCTACGACCTCTGTTAGTGTAGAAGAAGTTGCCCATGTACGTTCCACAATTGGAGAACGCGGGGCGATGCAAATGTGGACCGCAGCAGAACTTAATAATAAGTAGAATAATGAGCGATCAAAAGAATAACGATTCAAATCATTTAGGTATGAATGATGAGGAGATGGTTGAATTGCATGCGAAACTCAACAAAGAAAAACATCCCCCTACGCAAGGTTTTCTAATTGCTCCTCTTATTTTTGTTTTTGTTTTTGGATGTTTAATATTCGTCTGTTCAATACAACTCGCCCATTCAACCAACGGATTTCAGGTTCATCCCCCTCAGGAAGTGGTTGAACTTTCCGATGAAGAAAAGGAAGTTTTGAGATTAGAAAGAAAGATCGATTCCGGAAAAAAACTATATGCCGTCAACTGTGCATCATGTCATCAACCTTCGGGACTGGGATTAGGCGAACAGTACCCCCCCCTTGCCGGATCCGAATGGGTTTCGGCAAACCCAGAACTGATCATAAAAGTTATTTTAAAAGGTCTTGTAGGTGAAATTAAGGTAAAAGGTAAAACTTATAATCCCGTGGGAGGCATGGCTGCTGTAACCAATTTAAAATCAGACCGTGAAATTGCCAATGTAACTACCTATGTCAGGCAGGCATGGGGAAATGAAGCACCTGAAGTCTCTGTGGAAGAAGTTGCACAAGCTAGGGCTGAATCGGCAGAACAGAAAGATCAATGGGTCGGAGATGCTCTTCAATCATTGTATCTGAACAATAGTTCTGAATAAAATCTTAGTATTAGATTCTTTCATTCTAGTTGAGGTGTGGAAGATTTTACTTCATGCTTAGTATATTGAAATTTAACTACTTCATAATTATTTTCTTCACTGTTTCTTGGAGTGTCTCATTATTATTTTCACAAAATAAAGTTGTAGATAATCTTCAACAAGAAAAAATAGAATTCTTTTTTCCTGCGTTAGAAGAAATAGAACAAAAACTTGATCTTAATGCACCGAGCATTAAAGAATCTAAGGAAATTCTAAATGAAGCAGTCTCAAGGAAAACAATTGCCAACTCAGCAAAAGGACTATCAGCTACCTTACACATTGGTAGTCATTCAATTCATGAAGACCGTCCAGGACAAGGTTACTTTCAGAGTTATCGAACCATTGCATCAATTTCAGTAAGAAAACCCATCTACCATTGGGGTGCATTAAAAGCAAAGAGTAGAATTGCAGAATTAACTGAAAATTTCGCAGTTCAAAAATCTGAATCCATAAGATCTAATTTAGTCTTTCAAATGAAGTCTGATTTCATGCAACTCCTTTATCTTAATTATAAACTTGTTCTTGAAAAAGAAACATTAAAGTTTTCTGAAGAAAATGAGGAAAAACTAATAGAAAAAAAAGAACTTGGCTTAGGTACGGAGTTAGAAATAAGCGAGGCGACAGTTAGAAAATTAGAACAATCTATTATAATCGCAGAAACTGAGCGTATTTTACAATTAGAGAAATCTTATTTTCAATTTGAAACTGGATATTACAAAGCACTTGATCTTTCAACTCCTGAAGAATTCATTCAATTATGTAGGAATCATGAATTTGGAAAAAATCTGCCACAGTTAATATCTTCCCATTCATCCGAAGATATTGAAAAATTAAAAAATTTAATTCAAACAGAAAAAGAACATATTAAAATCGCGGATGCTTCCCTTAAACCAAAAATAAATTTGATCGGAGGCGTTTACCAAGACCAAATAGATTTACCTGATAATCCTGATTCAATAAGGAGAAATAATTTCTTGGCAGGTATAGAAGCTAATTGGAACCTATGGGATTCGTCACGAAGCAAAGGTGAAAAATCTCTTGCTTTATCACAAAAAAGAACTTTTGAAATTCAACTTGAAAGCAGTATCCGAGAATTAAGGTTAAAAATTAACAACCATCAATCACAATTAAAGAATCTAGCTAATCAAATTATATTATCGAGGAAGCTTACTTCTACTGCCAAAAATCGTTTTCAAAAAAGTCAGATTGAGTTTAATGAAAACCGAATAACCATTAATGATCTTCTTTCATCTAGATTAATTCTTACCCAAGCTGAACTAGGTTTATTTAAATCCGTATTTGAATACCTTCAATTAAAGTTGGAATATGAAATGATTGTAAAATATCCAAAATCATAGAATTATGAAAACTCTTAATTTAAAAAGTGTTTTTGTTAGCCTAATATTAATAATCTGTTCAGGGGTTTATTTATTACTTTGGAATTCCGGGCAAGAAATAGACTGTGTGAAAGTAACCCAAGGTGAAATCAAAGATTCAGTTACCGGAAATGTTCATATTTTGGCGGAACAAACCTACCAGTTAAAATCTAGCCTGCAGGGAAATATATCAATGGTAGCGAAGTTACCATTAGCAAAATCAATCTTAGTTGAGAAAAATCAAATTATTGCTCAATTAGATATAACTGACTTAAACAGAACTTTGAAACAAGCTTTGACTACAAAGGAACATTTCATCAAGAGAATTGAAACTGGATCGATATACGCATTAGAATTAGAGATAGAGCAGGAAGAACTTAACGCCCTGACCAAGTTTTCCGAAGGTGAACATATTTCTACCGCTGATCTTAACCGAAAAAGAAATCAGGTAAATCGACTTAAAACACAAGTTGAACGGGAAAAAATCGCAAATGATGAAGAATTATTTGAACTTGAGACTAAGATTGAAAACCTATTATCCCAAATCGATAAGATGACGATTCGGAGCCCCTTAAAAGGTCAATTGATTGAATCCTATGTATCTCCTGGAAATTTAGTTTCAGCCGGTCAACTGATTGGTACTATTATATCTAACGAACGCGTAATTCAGGCTTCCTTAAATGAAGAGGATTTCTTTGAATTAAAAGAAGGGCTACCTGCTGCAGTTAGTCTTTTTTCGCTGGGGGAGGAAGTCATTGAAGCAAATGTATCCCGTTTATCGAGTAGCGTAAATCCAGAATCTGGTAGAAGATTTATTTATTTAAAAATGAATAATAATACAAAACTACTTCCAACAGGTGCATCGGGTAGGGTGGAAATTATTAAAAGCCGAAAAAAAGAAAGTCTAATAATACCAGCAAAAGCTCTGGTCGGAAATTCAGTCTTTATATTTGAGAATAACAAAGCCGTTATTAAAAATATCAAAATTGGTGCTAAAAATTTTAAGATGGTAGAAGTTCTTGACGGATTAAAAGAAGGAGAAATTGTTATAGTTGAAACACCCCACCTCCTTAGTGACGGCCAAAGAGTTCAACCACTGTACCTTAAATAAAAACGAACAGATTTTTCAGTGAACATAACATTTCAACTTGCCTTGCGGTATGTATTCTCCCGCAAACGGGCAATGACAATGAGTCTCATTGGGATTATCTTTGGAATTTCTTTTTTCATCGTAACTCAGGCACAAACTTCAGGTTTTCAAACTTATTTCATACGAACCATTTTAGGTACAAATGGAGCAATAAGGGTATCTGACCGCTTTCAGGATATGAAGGAAACGGTAAATAAAGTTTCCAAGGATGGGAAATTTAAATTTGAATTTAAAAGTCGAGAAGATGCTGAATATATTGAAGGAGTAGATTATCCAGAAAAAGTCAGAAGTGCTCTTTCCACATTTCCTTCAATTAATGGGATTTCCGAAGTATTTGAATGTAATGCTGTCCTTGAAACCAAATCCCGAAACTACTCGGTCCAAGCTCATGGAATAAGAATCAGTGATCACATCACAGTATCGGAGATCGACAATCAACTTAGGCATGGCTCCATTGAAAATTTCTTAAACGATAAAATGGGAATATTTATTGGAAACCGGATTGCTGAAAGATTAAATCTGCATGTGAATGATCGGGTTAATCTTGTTGGTCAGAAAGAAAATTTCCAATTGCGAGTTTCCGGAATTTTCGAAACTGGAGTTAGTGAAATTGACAAAAAAAGGATCTACATATCTCTACCCACAGCTCGCTCAATGGCAGGGAAAAGATTTGGGGGTGCAGTATTCCAATTGAGCATGTATAACCCAGAAGATGCCAGGAGTATTGCGGCTCAAATCCAACAAACCCTAGGACACAGAACTGTTAGTTGGCAAGAAAGAGAAAAAGTTTGGCTCGATGTTTTTAAAGCCTTACGGATTTCCTCGGCTATTACAGTTTCAACTATTCTCTTATTATCTGGATTAGGTATGTTTAATGTATTTGCTATCATGGTAATAGAAAAAACCCGTGATGTGGCAATATTACGATCTATTGGTTTTGAGCCTAAAGACATTTCTGCAATATTTCTTTGGCAAGGAATCATTGTTCTTATCGCGGGGATCGTAGGGGGAGTTTGTTTTGGTGTGCTGGGTACATATTTAGTCTCGCAAATCCCTTTAGAGATACGAGGTATTTTTACAACGGATAGTTTTGTAGTTAACTGGGATATATCTCATTATGTTTCAGCAATTTTAATTGCCACAATATTTGTAAGTATTGCCAGTTGGATACCAGCTCGTAGAGCGTCTAAAGTTGAACCGGCAAAAATTATTAGGGAAACAATTTAATGAATGCTCCCTTACTTCAAGTTCGTGATCTAACTCATTCTTTTTTAGAAGGTGAAGAAAAGGTTCATGCTCTACGAGGAGTTTCATTTAATGCAAATCAAGGAGAAATCACATCTATAATAGGCCCTTCGGGTTGTGGGAAGAGTACTCTAATGTATCTGCTTGGCCTACTCGACCAACCGGATAGTGGAGAAATTATTATTAATAATAAATCGATTTCTAAATTGAGCGAGATTCAAAAAACCCGTCTAAGAAATGAAAAAATCGGATTTATCTTTCAATTTCATTTTCTCATTAAAGAATTATCAGCGAGAGAAAATGTAGCTCTTCCAGCTATAAAAAAAGGTGAAAATGCGGAAGATGCACTAGAACGGGCTGATCAGATACTTAATCAGTTAGGACTTGGTGAAAAACTCGATCGCTTTGCCAACAAATTGTCGGGAGGGGAACAACAAAGGGTTGCAATTGCAAGAGCTCTAATTAATTCACCATCTCTTATTTTGGCAGATGAACCAACTGGTAACTTAGATACTGCAAACTCGGAAATTGTCTTTGATCTGCTGCAAAACTTATCGAGAGAACAAAATTTAGCAGTTCTTTTGGTCACACATAACAATCAACTCGCTAAAAGGTGTGATAGGTTTATTTCCATGAATGACGGTTTGATCGTAGATTAAATTCCACGGTTTTTACAAATCAACTCATGGGCATGATTAATTTTAGCCAATTGATCATTCGCAAATGAAGTAAACTCTTCCGGTAAATTTTTGCTACTAAGCTTATCTGGATGAAAATTTGCAGCCTTTTTTCTATATCTTGACTTAATTTCTGAGTCTGTGCTTTGGGGAGTTAAATCTAAGATTTGATAAGCTTCCCCCAAGGAGACTTCGTTATTAGAACTATCATAGTGGGGTGGGGCATACCCTCCGCGAATCCATGTCTGCACAAAACCAGGTTTAAGTTTTAGGCGCTCTTCACAACGGAGTAAATAACGAACCTGTAATTCATTCATTTTCTTTCCATTTGAACAAACAATCTCAAAAAGCCCTCCAAGAAAAGATTGGCCAACCGTTGCTTCATATCCGATAAGGCGTCCTACTTCTTTAAAATCTTCGTCTATTGAACGACGACTTGTCTTTGCTTTACGAAAAACATTTTTTGCAAATTCTGATCGTTTTTCATCTAGCCCAAATCTATTAATAAGTGATTCAACTGTTCGAATCTCTCCTTCAGAAACATGACCATCTGCCTTAGCAATCTTAGCCGCACAAGAAAAAAAATAAGCAAGATATAGAATACGTGCTTTCTGTTCGTTCTGAGGTGTAGGGTCGTCATCGTCATAGAGATGACCGATCGCTGCTCCTGCAATAGCACCGATTGGACCACCAAACATACCCACCCCTGTACCAATTAGTTTACCCCACCAATTCATTTAAATTACTCATTTTTTACCCTCTTACGAAAATTGGGTAGAGGTTTGTAAAATTTTTAATGTTTTCATATAGCCAATTTTATATCTCGTAATTATCAGGATTGAAAAATTAAAAGCTTGGTGACAAAAGTAACAACGAATTCAAAAATATTCAATAATTAGTACTTTGAGTATTCAAATTGGTCAAATAGGTACCAAGGACTTAAAATATTGAATTACCCAAGATAATGACCTCAGGATTGAAAAACCATTGTATTAGACCATCATACAAGAATGCTGGGCTACAACACAATAACACTAAAATCTAGGTGCGATAGGGATCGGATGCAGGACCAACGGGGTTACCGGTGTTAGGTATAACTTGAACACAACGATCATCCCAAAGTTCAATCATATCCATATCTTTAGCATTGGTAATCTCAAGCTCGGGTAGACCATGCTTACTTAGCCATTTTTTAATAGGGGGAATTGCCATTTCTGGGTTCTGAGCACGGGCGGTAACAATTTTCACGCGATAGCCCATATCAATCCAGATCTTCAACCGTTTCATCATATTGGGAACAGGTTTACCGATATGTTCAAAACCTTGCCATGGTTCCGCAACAGCTAAAGTACCATCTAAATCTACGCCAATCCATTGACTGGACTCAGCTTCTTCTCCAAATTTATTCTCGTCAGTCAATGGTAATCCTTTTGTATGAGGAACACGAACATGGGGCTTTTTGCCCGAGAAGGCTTGCATAAGAAAACGAAACATTCTTTATCAATCAATACTTATAAACTTATAAAATGAAAATGTACGAGCAAGTTCAATCGCAATAAAATATGTTAACATTAGGAAATAGTATCGATTATTTGAGTATTCAAGGTATTCCTTGGGTTCTAGGTGCTTGGGTTGGATTAATATTGCTTCGACCTTTTGCTACTTTTGTCCACGAGGTTGGACATATAATACCAGCTTTACTTTTCACTAAACAAGACGTCTTCATACGAGTTGGTCAAAATGGAAGTAAGTGGAATGGTAAAGTAGGAAATATCTTATGGGAGTTTAATATTATGAATGGAAACGAAGGTTTTTCAGGTTACGACAAAGCGAGCTTAAATAAAGTTTCGCTTTTTATTGTTATATCCGGAGGTCTTTTATCGTCATTTTCGATGGCATGCGTAACTGGCTGGCAAATATTTGGAAATCATCATCCCATTTGGATCGAAATATTACTTGTTAGTTGGTTTTGCGCAAATGCTTTAGTTTTTATTCGCTCAGTTATTCCACTAAGACTAAAGCCAACAAACTCCTTCCCAGAAGGACCACCAAGCGACGGACTAGAATTAAAAAATCTTTTTTTCAAATAGAAGAATAACTTTAGGAAAGACCATCGTTTTGTTGATCATACAGATTCCGATAAAGATCACATTCTTTATATATCTGATTGTGGGGACCGTCTGCGACTATCCGACCCTTGTCCATTACCAATATACGGTTGGCCAACCTGAGGGAACTAAATCGATGAGCTATAAGCAAAGTTGTCTTTCCTTTAATAAGATTTTCCATCGCTTCATGAATCTTTTCTTCATTTTCTGCATCTAACGCAGAAGTTGCTTCATCAAGAATAAGAAGAGGTGAATTTTTGTAAAAGGCCCGGGCCAAGGCCAATCGTTGAAGTTGACCACCAGACAATCGACTTCCTTTTTCTCCTAGTCGCTCGTTATAACCATTCTCAAATTCTTCAATAAAATTATCGGCATAAGCCGACTGACAAACTTGAGTGACAGATGATCGGGTATAATTTGATTTTCCTAAAGAAATATTCTCTTCCACATTAAGGTCGAAAATAAATGGTTTTTGTGGAACAAGAGCAATACTGTCCCTCAAGTCATGCAATCGGAGATTTCGCAAATCAATACCGTCCAATAAGACCGCACCTTTTACGGGATCATGAAAACGAGGCAACAACCCTGCCAGTGTAGTTTTCCCCGCACCACTCGGACCAACCAGAGCAACTACTTCACCTGCCTTAATTTTAAGATTAATATCAACTAAAGCTGGAATTTTATTTTCTTTGGAGTCACGATTTGAATAAGAAAATGAAACTTCCTTAAATTCTAATTCACCCTGGACATTTTTTAACTCAACTACATTTTCAGGATTAGCAATTGTTTCCTCTTCGCTTATTACACCCTCTAAACGAGTTAAAGAAGCAAGTGCCTGCTTTACAGAATTATGAATGCCACCAAGCTTTTTGACCGGTTCATAGGACATGTATAATGCTACAATTACAGGAACTACAGCATCTAGTTGAATGGATTGACGAGCAGCCTGAAAAATAGCCGCAGTTATTCCTACCGCAGTTATAATTTCAATAATAGGGGTAAGCATATGCGAATACTTGATCACCTTCATTCTTGCGGTTACAAATTTTTCAGAAATATCAGAGAAACGGCTTATTTCCCTGTCCTCAAGATTGTAAGCTCGAACTTCTTTGTAAGCACTCAGATTTTCACTTAGTACTGAAGTTAAGCCCCCCGCTTTCTCTTGCATATTTAATGCTTTATTCATCAATAATTCCCCAATTTTTCGAATTGGAAATACACAAATTGGAATTACTGCTAAGCATAAAAGTACAAAAGCCATTCCCTCTCTCTGAACTGCCATAACGACAAGAGCCGTGATAGCTCCAATAAAAGTTATGGGTTGCTTGATCAAGTCGTTACTGACCTGTAAAATGGTTACCTGCAATTGACTCGTATCAGATATAACCCGACTAACTAGATCACCTTCCTGATTTCGATGAAAAAAAGCGACTGGTAGACGTTGTAATTTTGCAAATACTTGAGATCTAATTACTTCCAAGACTCGAATTCCACAATAGTTGATAAAATAAGTATTAAAGTATCCACTAAATCCACGAATTAAAAAAACCAAGGGAAACCAAATCACATATTTTAACAATTCCCAAGGGCCCAAATTGGATTGAGTGTTTGGCCCAGGGAAAATCTTGGGAAAAACTTGGTCAATCATGTAAGGCAGACCAAAGCCACTTGATATGCCATATAAAGAACCGCAAATCAGAGCGATTAGAAAAGGAAACCAGTATGGTCGCAACAGAAGAAAATATGGAAAAAGTTTTTTCAATAGATAATTTTCACTCGATTAGAATAAGTTTAATATTATTCAAGAACTAGTTTTTTATCAATTGGTAATCGACCACAAATCTCAGCCTGATTCTTAATATAATCAGAACATTCATTAGAGACCTTGTCCAATTGCCAAGAAGTCATTCGCCATGTCCAATTACCAAATGGATAACCCGGTTCATTTAATCGAGCTTCAGAACCCAAACTTAATAAATCTTGCATGGGAACAATAACCAGTTGAGCTGTAGTTCGATAAGCCATCCTAAGCATATCCCACGAGGGAAATTCACCTGGAATATTGAAGTAAGTTCTAAAATTACCACGAACCTCTTCCGATGTAGAATGATACCAACCACAAGTTGTATCATTATCATGAGTTCCAGTATAAAGAACTAGGTCTGGATTTAAATTATGAGGAAGATATAAATTTTCGGAGTCTCCATCAAAAGCAAATTGAAGAACGGCCATACCGGGCAATCCAGCAGAACATCGTAGTCTTCGCACTCCATCAGTAATGAGCCCAAGATCTTCGGCAAGGAAGGGCAGGGAAGGAAAGCGATTTTGGGCATATTCCCAAAAATCTAAACCTGGTCCCGGTTTCCATTCGCCAAGCTTAGCATCATGTATGTCATCTTTTTTACTAACGGGAATACTCCAATAGTCATGAAATCCACGAAAGTGATCGATCCGCACCACATCAAAAAAACGAAGTTGCGAGTCCAACCTTTTCATCCACCAATCATATTTCTCCTCTTTATGCACATCCCAATCGTATAATGGATTACCCCAAAATTGTCCGTCTTCGTTGAAATAGTCAGGTGGAACTCCGGCAACATGAGAAAAACTACATAAATCCTGATCTAATTGGAAAAGATTTGGCCTCTCCCAAACATCGGCTGAATCCGGGGCAACATAGATAGGAAGATCTCCGATAATTTTAATTCCTTTTGAATTGGCATAGGATCTAAGTTCACTCCATTGATTAAAAAAAATAAACTGAAGAAAAGCGTGTGTATCAAAAGTCCTCCATTGATTTTCTGTTAGATGGGCAAGGAGTCCGGGATTATAACGGCACACTTTTTTATCCCATTCCCACCAAGGTTTGTTACCTTCATCGTTTTTATATACTTGATAGCAACAATATGGATTTAACCATGACCTATTTGATTCTTTAAAATCAGCAAATGAACCTAATCGGGATTCGATAGATTTTTTATTTTTCTCAAAATTTAAATAAGCTTTTTCAGCAATTATGAGGAAATGTTCATATAAATTACCGTAATCAATATCAGCATTAGGGTCAGAAATAAGAGGCGAAAGATCTTCCTCATTAATAACCTCAAGTTCTATTAATTGATCCCAATCGATTAAATATGGATTTCCCGCTGATGAAGAGAAAACTTGATAAGGTGAATCTCCATAACCGGTAGGGCCTAGTGGACAAGTTTGCCAAAATCCGAAACCTGATTTAACGAGGAAATCAACAAATTTTTGTGCGCTTAGACCGAGATTCCCAATTCCAAACTTCCCGGGCAAAGAAGTTGCATGGAGAAGTACGCCACTCGAACGATTTGCCAACCAGGCAGGTAATTCTGAAAGAGTAGACATCACAAAAGCGCTAATTAGACATAACGCATATTGTGCGAAAAATAGATATAAGG
>TARA_B110000008_G_scaffold279359_1_pt1 | contig 11816 bp, 13 predicted proteins | sample TARA_B110000008 | Tara Oceans TARA_B110000008 (sample SAMEA4396496) | marine metagenome | biome: Westerlies Biome; feature: [DCM] deep chlorophyll maximum layer (ENVO:01000326); material: water (ENVO:00002006), including particulate matter (ENVO:01000060) such as... | depth 40 m
TATTTTGTTAGACAGCGCCCTTGTTCGTTTTTCGCGCGATTCACAACATTGGCCATGATAGAGAAGCGGCCATTCGTTCGTCAGAAGACATTTTCCGCTTTGTCCCGCGTTGCAGTAAGCATCAAGGGAACCCCCTCTATTTTGGCCTGATGTTAGGTGCGAGAATTGCGCGTGGCTGGCGCTGTTGCTGGCGCAAGATGAGGGTTTTTCTAATGGGTAAGCGTAGGCGGTTGCGTGGTTCTAAATACACGGTTGGTTTCAAGCGTCAGTTGGTTGCTGAGAGTCTTTGCGAGGGCGCCAGTGTTCTGAAAGTGTCTCGAAGACATGGCGTATCGACGAGCCGTATTTATTCTTGGCGCAGCGATGCGCGTTTTCAGCCTGACGGATCGGAAGTTTCCGGGTTCATACCTATCGAGATTGCAGACGAGGTTCGCCATGCGGCATCAGTGCAGCCGGATGGCAAGTTGGCCCCTGCTGCGCAGATTGAGATTACGTTGGAGAATGGGCACAAGCTGAGCGTGAGCGATGATGTTGATGCTGGCTTTGTGTTGGAACTGGCGCGGGGTCTGGCAGCATGATCCCTATACTGGCGGATGCGAAGATCTGGCTTGCTGCGGGCGTGACGGATATGCGGCGCGGGTTTAATGGCCTTGCAGCCCAAACGGAGCAGGTTCTGGCGGGTGATCCTTACTCGGGGCATCTGTTTTTGTCCGTGGCCGCAGAGGGGATCAGATCAAGATGATTTGGTGGGACGGCCAAGGGGCGTGTTTGTTCACCAAGCGTCTTGAGCGAGGTCGTTTTGTGTGGCCTGGGGCGAGTAAGGGCAAGATCAACCTGAGCCGCGCACAACTGGCGATGCTGATGGAAGGTATAGACTGGCGCATGCCGCAAAAGACATGGCGGCCCACGATGGTGGGATGACGCCATGTTTTGTGGGCTTTCCTGTCCTTTTGGGATTCCCATTGAAGCCTGACTTTGGTAGAGAACGGCATGAGTAAGACCCCTCCAAGTCTAGCTGATTTGCCCTCTGATGTGCAGGCATTATTTGCTGCGCAAACGGCTGAGTTAGCAAGTTTGAAACAAGAGTTTCTGGGTCTGTCGCTCAGCTATGCCGCAGCGCAAAAGCGCCTCAAGAATGAGGTGGCATCAGCAGACGCTGCCCTGAGTGCCGAGCGCGCCGCCCATGCACGGGCAATCATGAGCAGAGATACCCTCATTGCTGATCTGCGCCTGCAATTGCATGGCCATAAAAAACACCGCTTTGGTTCTAGCTCAGAAAGTAGCACGCAGCTGGCACCGGAACTCATCCTTGAAGAGCTGGAAATCGAGCAAGCCGCTGAGACTGAAGATGATGGTTAGGATAAGACATCTTCTGAGGCAAACGCCGCAAAGCCGCCGCGCGCTCCGCGTAAGCGCAAGCCGTTTCCCAAAGATCTCAAGCGGTTGCAGAAGACCATCACACCCAGTGAGACCTGCGAAGATTGCGGTGGCAGCTTCAAGGAACTGGGCGCTGACGTGATGGAAGAGCTGGAATATATACCCGGCCATTACATCGTAAATCAGATCACCCGCCCGCGTCTAGCCTGTACCTGTTGCGAGAAGGTTGTGCAGGCCGAGATGCCAAGCCGCCCCATTCCCAAGAGCTTTGTCGGCCCTGCGCTGATGGCGCATATCCTGTGCTGTAAATATGGATATCACTTACCCCTATACCGGCAGAGCCAAATGTTTGGGAACGAAGGCATCAATCTGAGCGGGTCACTCATGGCCCTTTGGGTAGGCAAATGCACCAAGCTGCTCGAGCGCCTGTCTGACGCGATCCGTGATCATGTGTTTGAAGCGCAGGCCATCTTCATGGATGATACCACGGTCAAGCTGCTCGAGAAGGGCAAGGGTAAAGGGAAGAACAAGAGCAAAACGGCGCGACTTTGGGTCTATGCCCGAGATGAGAGCGCCTGGTCGGGAACGGCACCGCCCGCCGTGTGGTACCAGTTCTCCACCAACCGGGGAGCGCAACATCCGACGGAACACCTCAAGCCATACAAAGGCTACGCCCATGTGGATGCCTATTCTGGCTATAACGACGCCTACCGCACGGGACGGGTCAAAGAGATGGCCTGTATGGCCCATGTGCGGCGAGAGTTTTACAGCCTGTACGAAAGTTTAAAACTGCCCGTGGCGGGCGAAGCGGTTCTGCGCATTCGAAAACTCTATGATGTTGAGACGCAAGCGCGGGGTCTGCCGCCTGCAAAGCGCGTGGCCCTGCGTCAAGAGAAGGCCAAGCCTATCTTTGATGATCTGGAGATCTGGCTCAAGGAACAGTTGGACAGAATTTCCAGTAAGACGCCACTGGCAAAGGCGATCAGATATGCTCTTGCGCGCCTGCCAAAAGCACGGCCTTATCTCGACAACGGCTTTCTTGAATTCGATAATAACACAGCAGAGCGCGCAGTGCGCCCTGTGGCCGTTGGGCGAAAGAACTACCTCTTCATGGGATCAGAGGCAGGCGGAAAATCCGCGGCCATAGCCTACACCCTCATCGAGACGGCCAAGATGAACAACATTAATCCTGAAGCATGGCTCGCTTGGGTGCTTGAACGCATCCAAGATCACCCGGCCAGCCGCATGCAGGATCTGTTGCCGTGGGCCTATCAGAAGATGATTGAAGGGCAGGATGTCGAGGCCGAGGCTTAATTACGGCTGCGTTGATGTTTACGGCTTGTTCGTGATTGGGTTACAGCAATCGGATTGGAACCGAGCGGTTACGGCACCCACTCACTCCGCAGGACCAAAGCTGCTGAGATTTACCGCAAGACGGGCAACCGATCCGCGGTGCAGCTCCTGCTTGGCCATACAAAGGTTGATAGCACGGTGCGTTACCTCGGCGTTGAGGTGGAAGATGCTCTAAATATTGCTGAGCGCATCGACCTCTATGCGGTGTCGGCGAACGGTGTCTGCCGTTCGTCGATTTAGAAGAGACCTAAGACCACGCAGCGGCGAAAACGAAGTGCGAGCCCAAACTGCAGTATGCTGCAGCCTGTTCCAATGTCTGCAATGCACAGAACTTGCCCGACCTTTCTTAGGCGTAAGCCGGATTGGGATCTAAAATTCGACAACCGGGGGGCCAAATGCCGCTTCATCGGGAATGATGCCAAGTCCGGGGCCCTTGGGTAGATTGATGTGCCCACCTATAGCCTCTAGGCAAACTTCAGGGCAGTAATGGCCGTCGATATAGGGTGCAGCCAGCCAGACGCCTTCCAACAAATCTGGACGCACTGTTGCCCCTAAATGTGTACAGGCGGCCGCAAGGATATCACCACCCCACTCATCACATGTATGCGGCAAATTCCTCGCGGCACAGATATCGCGAACGGTCGTCATCGGTTGCAATCCACCCAGCCTTGTAAGCTTTAACCCGAACCCATCCACCAACCCGGAACCAACGGCATTGATAACAGTATTAACATCAAATGAACTCTCATCCATATAAAGCGGGTGGCGCAGCAATGGCCTTAACTGGCGTAGTTCATCATTCGTGTTGCAGGGTTGTTCCATGATGAACGGGATGTCGGAACATATATTGCTGATGTGTATTGCATCGCGCGCGGTCCAACCCCTATTGGCATCTATCGCAAGCCGTATGTTACTTCCCTTAATGGCATCCCAAACCTTGCGAATGACCTCAATGTCAACCTCTGGGGGATGCGCCCCGACTTTCAGTTGCAGCCGCGGGTATCCCTCGGCGCGTTTTTCTGTAGCGATCCGCGCAGCATCATCAGGTGTCTCGATCCCGATCGCATAGTAAGAGGGCACGCAATTAGTCGCTACGCCACCCAGCAGATCAGCGACACGTAGGCCAAGTGATTTGCCCAATGCGTCATGCACGGCGATGTCGATGGCAGCTTTGGCGTAGCTGTGGCCCATCAACAGGCGGCCCATCTGTCGATGAACGCTGAGCGGCAAGACATCCGTTCCGATCAAACCCGGGGCCATTTCTGATAGGGCCGCACTTGCCCCCAAGGCATGGGCCTCGGCATAGATCGGCCCAAGCGGGCAGGTCTCACCCCAGCCAATGACACCCGTGTCAGTAACGAGTTTCACCAGTGTTGTGTCCACTGCCGAAATTTCACCATAGGACATCGTATACGGGCCGTTCTTAATCGGCAGATCATATTGGTAGATATGCAGCTGGGCGATCTTCATCATGAAATACTCGGTGGGATCAGAACCAGTTTCCCGGTATGTTTCTTGGCCTGAAAGTCCTCTTGGGCCTGTGCAATGTCATGGAGCGGATAGGTCTTGGCAACGATGGGACGAATTTCTCCAGCTTCGATGTAGCGAATCACATTGGCAAACACTTCATCTTCCTGAAAGGTACATCCGATGAGCGTCAGATCTTTGAGATAGAGCGTCCGCACATCGATCTGCGCGATTGGCCCGGCAATGGCACCAGCCGTGGCATAACGCCCACCACAACGCAGCACATCGAGAAAAGATGGCCATTGTTCCCCTGCGACGAGATCAATCACAACATCAATTGAACCTGCGCCCAGCTCGGCCACAATATCGGCGTTTCGGTCGAGAACCTGATCTGCGCCAAGCGCCATAACCTCAGGCTTTTTGATCAGCGACGACATTGCAATCACCTGAGCACCGCGCCGCTTTGCGAGTTGAACAGCCGCTGAGCCGACACCCCCCGACGCCCCAGTTATCAACACCCTTTCTGCACCAACGCCAACGCGATGCAGCATGTTTTCCGCTGTCGAAAAAGCACAAGGGACGGAAGCAAGCTCTGCATCTGTCCAGTCGCAGTCGACCGTGTGAGTTTCGCGTGCCGGTGCCACCGCAAACTGGGCAAAGCCGCCGTCACATTCACTGCCGATCGCCCAGCATTCATATGGGCGGTACTCGACATAGGTTCTCAGCATATTGCGCACCAATACCCGCTCGTCAATGCGGGCTTCACTGACCCCATCGCCGACTGCCACGACATAGCCGCAAACATCCGCACTCTGGATGCGTGGGAACGACTGCGACGTACCGGACCAACTGGCATCGTCGTCATCAACGCCTTCAAATCCCGACACTCTGCCGGAGTTTGTGGCTTCTTTCACAGCCTTGGAATACCAGCCAATACGGGTGTTGATATCGGTGTTGTTAACGCCAGCCGCCGCCGTGCGGATCAGTAACTCGCCGGGCATAGGGCTCGGGACAGGTACGTCGGTGTGGTATTCTAGCATATCCGGGCCACCATGGCCCGTTAACAAAACTGCATGTATGGTATTGGGAATTGTCAACGTTCATCTGATCCTTCTGATAGGTACAAATCTAGGCGCGAAGGATTTCGTCATTGTTTTCTTCGCATTTGTTTCGTGCGAATCCTTGTGCGGTTCGTCGCTTCCTCGCTTCCATCGTGAAGGGTTCCAAACCATATGTCGCAGGGAACTTCCGGCTCACCATAGTTGCACTCGAAATACCGGTGATGAAGCTGATGAAAGAAATCGCCGACTTTCAGACCGGTGTTACTATCCTCGTCAGTTGCAACCATTTCATATCCGGCGTGGGAGCTGACAGCGAGCAGGACTTTCTGCTGAAGCTGAAAGATAAAGTGGATCGGATGCGAGGCCAGAATAACGTGGATCAGCACGGAACTGAGATAGCCGATATGCTCCACCGGATGCATCGACATGCCCGACCATGGGCCGACATTGACGTTGCGGTGATGGAGCGCGTGAACCTTGTTATATAGCGGCCCCCAGTGCAGCAAACGATGAATCCAATAGAAATGAAACACGCCATACATCGGCATGAAGATAAACCAAAGGACAAACCAGACCGGGCTTTCCGAGAAGCTAAGCGTTGGCATATATCCGTTGGCGTAGGCCCACAGGCCAACCACCTCATACGCTGTCCAGACTGTCACACCGCTGGCAAGTGACCAGAATACATTATCGCGAAACTGGCTGTGGAAGGTGAATAATGCGTTATTCTTGTGCAACGGGCGCGCATCATAGCGCAAGTAATTGCCCTGCCTCTTGAACGTATAGAGGTAGAGATGCATCCCCCCCGCGACCAGCAGCATCAGGGCCAGATTGCGCAGATAGACCAGAGCTATCCAGTTGAAGGCGAAATTCTGAGCAGTCTCCATCGAGGGCGACAGGAAAAACCAAGTCAGCAACGTTATGCCAACGACAATCAACCGGTCGGTGATTGGCAGCCAAGAATTGAACAAAACCTTCAGCGGGTAAAGCATGCCACGCGACAGATTAAAGAGGGAGTTATCCTGTAGCGGCAACTCAGGATGCCAGTTCCATGTCTTCTTCCCCGGCAAAGTGATGCCGGTGCCTAGGTTTTCTGTATCGTTTGTGCTTTCTGTTGCCATATCTATCACCGTACTTTTGAGTTGATCATTCGCCAGATTTTGCTAATGCGTCGCGAAACGCCTGCATTTCATCCGATTTCATCTGATTGGTTACATCCGAGTAGGGAAAGGTCTGATCCCTCACCGCGTTCTGAAAGCGGGATAAGGCATCGACTCTTTCATTCCGGATTTGCGCTTGCAGACGCAAGACATCGCCGTAAGCATGTGCATGACGTGGCGGGTTCTGGGTTTCGCCACAAATGTCTTCCGAAAACAGGAACGTTACGTCGCCACCGGACCCCGAGCCGATGGAAAATGTGATCAGGCTGGTCCGCTGGTTGATTTCCTCAAGCACCTGCTGGGGAACCAGTTCTACCTCCACAGCAAAGGCGCCAGCCTCTTCCATATCCTGGAAACGCGTCCAGAGCGACATGGCCTCTTGCTCCGTTGTCCCATAGGCACGCAGGCCCCCGGTCCATGTGCTGTATGGAGGGACCAGACCGACATGGCCCATCACTGGAAAGTCCAGCTCTGCCAACACGCTGATGGTACGCAGGCTGCGGGTGGTATAGAGCGCATCCGCGCCTTCATCCATGGCCCGCATGGCCGCGTTCAGCACATCAGTTTCAGTTGGATGATCCACAAGCATCAAAGCCGCGGTGATAAACGTGTTCGGCGCTGCCGCCCGAACTTCGGCCAGTATTTGCGAGCGTGTGATCAAAGTATCGATGCCTGCCGCTGCTGCATTCGCGGCTTGTTCGCCGTTCATGGCGGTCACTTCGGTCAATTGCATCTTGCCTTTGCTGGCGCGCATGTCGGCAACGGTCCAGTTACGCTGTGCCGGCTGATGACCAAATGTATAAATGTTCTTCATTGTTCTTGCTCTTGTAGGATTTAGATTTGATCTGGGACCGAGAAACTCTTCTTTTGCATGATTTTATCACATCTTGAATTCGCGAGAAAATGAAATGGCAGGCGTTTTTGCATGAGATTTTGTTGTCTATTGAAATTTTAGCTTCGGCCGGCAAGTGACCGGATCGCCCCAATCGGACCGCGCCTTTTCCACGATATTGCCCCGCCTCTGCGCCCGTTCTCGGCCATGGTCTGAGTGAGGCGGTCCAGAACAATCGCCAGAATGACAATGCCTAGTCCACCGACTGTCGCAATTCCCATATCAAGCCGCCCAATACCGCGAAGGACCATCTGACCAAGCCCGCCAACCGAGATCATTGAGGCAATTACCACCATCGACAAAGACATCATTAGTGTTTGGTTCACACCAGCCATGATAGACGGCATCGCAAGCGGCATTTGCGCCTTCCACAAAAGCTGCTTGCGAGACGCCCCAAAGGCAAGCATCGCCTCGACAACTTCTTCGGGCACCTGTCTGATCCCCAGATTGGTCAGGCGTACTACTGGCGGCAGGGCAAAGATCACCGTCACGATCACCCCCGGCACATTGCCGATGCCAAACAGCATGACGATCGGCACCAGATACACAAAGGCGGGGATTGTCTGCATCCCGTCAAGGACTGGCCGGATAATGGCATAAAACCGGTCGCTACGCGCCGCCAGGATACCAAGTGGGATACCAATCACCATACACAGGGTAAGCGCGGTCAGGACGACTGACAGGGTGATCATGGTTTCTTCCCAGACGCCCAGGAAACCGAGAAAACCAAGTGAGCCGAGCACTACGCCCATCATACGCGGCCCGGCCAGTTGCCAGGCGATCAGCGCCAGCAAGATCAGCATCGGCAACGGCGGCACAGAGCTTAGCAACCATTCGAAGTTTCTCAGCACCTGATCAACCGGCCACTTCATCGCCTGAAAGACGGGGCGATAGTTATCGACGGTCCAGGCGAGCCCGTCCTTGACCCAGCCCTGCATTGGAATGGTGAAGCAATCAAAGGGATTCAGAACGCCGCAATCTTTAGCCATGATCGTTTTCCTGAAGGGTAGAAGATGAACTCTGAATGCCACTCAGCAGGGACCTGATTGATACAACGCCCACGGTCTTGCCAGTGTCGCGGATCAGGATCGGCCCCTCTTTCTGGGCTGCCAGAGAGACGAGTGTATCCAATTTGTCATCCGGTTTTGCAGTGCTTGCGCCGTCTTCTGTAAATGGCCCTGAATGCAAGGTATAAGCCTCCGGGGTTTCCATGATTTTGGCCGCGGTCACGAGGTTCAGTCTGGAAATACCCGCGACGAAATCCGCGACATACCCATCTTGGGGATTGGTTACGATGTCTTCGGGTGTTCCGGTCTGGATGAGCGTGCCATCCTTCATAATGGCGATGCGGTTGCCGATGCGAATGGCTTCGTCCAGATCGTGTGTGATGAAGAGCGTAGTCTTGCCCATCTCTGCCGCAAGACGCATGAATTCGGTTTGCAAATCACGCCGGATCAAGGGGTCCAGGGCCGAAAATGGCTCGTCCATAAGAAGAATAGGCGGGTCAGCCGCAAGCGCCCGCGCAAGGCCGACACGCTGTTTCATCCCACCGGACAATTCATCCGGAAAACGATCACCCCAACCTGCCAGATCAACGCGCGTCAGAATTTCTTCGGCCACGCTACGACATTTGCCTTCTTCCTCACCGCGAAGTTCAAGCCCCAGGGAAACATTGTCAGCCACCGACCGGTGCGGCAGCAAAGCCATGTTCTGAAACACCATGCCGATTTTGGTAGCTCGCACGGAGCGCAACTCACTAACTGACATGCCATTGATGTCGGTGCCTTCGATTAAGACCTGCCCTGCGCTTGGTTCGATCAAACGGTTCACATGGCGGATCAAAGTTGACTTACCCGAACCCGACAGGCCCATGATGCAGAAAATTTCGCCTTCAGAGACAGAGAAGCTGACATTTTGCACACCAACCACGCACTGAAATTGCTCGAAAATCTGTGTCTTGCTTAACCCTTCGGATTGGATTGCCTCCATCGCAGCCTGTTGTTTGTCACCGAAAACCTTCCACAGGTTCCGACATTCGATCACCTGGTTCGTCATGTCTGCTCCAATTAAAAATGACCCGCACCACTTTGCACTGAAAGGGATGCGGGCCAGTCACAGGGAGATTTATTGAACTGCGCGCGCCTGTGCGATCCAATCGTCCCACTGCGCCTTGTTTGCAGCGACCCAGTCTTCGACATGTTGACGAACTTGTTCATCAGAGCTTTCACCGCCGTTGACCTTCATGTTCTGCCCATTGATATCGGCGATCGGAATTTGCACCAGCTCAAACCATTTCCGCGCGACAGGGTTCTCAGCCAGCCAATCGGTGTTGGCGATCACGTGTTGTGTGTTGACTGCAAACCCGAGATTGCCGAGCCCATCAATTGTGGTCGTCGAAGGATCGTCGGATCCATCAGGTGAGGACGTAAACGGAACGGTCAGCCAGGTCACCTCATGACCCGGGCGCAATACACCACTCAGCCACAGCGGCGTCCAGGTGTAGTACAAAGCTGATTGCCCGCTTTTCACCCGTTCCACCGCATCCGTAATGATCGCGAAATAACCGCCCTGGCGGTGTTCAACAGTATCGCGCAGGCTATATGCGTCCAGGTGATGTTCGATCACCACTTCGCATCCCCAGCCGGTTTCGCAACCGTACAGGTCTGCTTTGCCGTTGCCATCTATGTCGAACAGTTTGGCGATCTCGGGGTCTTTGAGCTGCGCAAGCGAGGTGATGCCATTTGCATCCGCCGTCGCCTTATCGATCAGGTAGCCCTGAAGTGAGTTTTCGACCAGCGTTCCTACACGCTGAAACTTTTCGTCACCGCCATTCTGCTCCCAAAAGCGGGTGTGCAGCGGCCACCAGAACGTCGGGAAATAGCTGGCATCACCATTCGCGACCGACAGAATGCTGGCCTGCATCTGGGCGATAATTGGTTCATCCACGTCATAGCCCAGCTCTTCCAGACCCAAGCCGACGATATAGGTCTGAAACAGTTCCTCAGTCACGCCCTGATAAATGGCCTTTGCATCTTTGGCAGCCGATATCGTAGGCGCCCCCAATGCTGCCATTGTCAGTCCAATCGCACACGCAAGTCTAAATTTCATGTGATCCTCCCATGTTAATTATTTGTTGTAATTTGAATGGTACCTTAGGGCGCGCGGCAGATTTTTCGCAAATGAGAAATTCGATCGTTTAGCATGAGGTTTTGGAATGCAGTGCTATGGCAGAAATTTTCAGTTTAATCGGCGCCTGGATACAACGGACCTGGCAGAGAAGAACCGACCGGAACACCGCCAATCTCCGTCATCAGCCAAATATAGAACGGTGCCAAATCCCAGCATAGCGGTTTGTGCGTCGGATAGGCAAGGTGATAATAGTCTTTGGTCTCAATCCGCTCGGCAAGCGGCGCGATCAATTGTCCTTTGTCAAACTGCTCGCTAAGCATTTTGAGCCACCCCAAGGCAATGCCTTGCCCGGCGACGCAGGCCTGTATGACATGGTAGTAGTTGTTAAAGCCCAATTGCCTACTGCCGCCAGGTAGCTCCATAGAAAATTCCCGGAACCAGCGCCGCCAGCCAATCCAGGACGGATGCTGGGCCTGCATATACAAAAGATCTTTTGGAAGCAGGTCTTGCAGGCTCTCGATGGGGCCGTGTTTTTCGATGTAATCGGGGCTGCAAACAGGCGTCATGAGGTCTCGAAACAGGGGAGTTGATTTCATACCTGGAAAGTCAGGTTTCCCAAAAATAAGGGAAATATCAACATTTTCGGATGGATCGATCCCCTGTGGATCAGATGTGACAACAAAGATTTCACCACCTGGAAAACAGTTTCGGACTTCGCTTACGCGCGGCATCAGAAGGAAAGCCGCATTCGATACTGAGGTGGACAGAACGATCTGTTTTTTTGATTTTTCCTGTATAATATCTTCGACCGCATCTTCCAGATGTCGTGCAGCAAAGGAATAGGCACGATACAGCTTCTCTCCTGTTTCATTCAGGCTGATCTGCTTGTGCGCACGTCGGAACAATTTTCGACCCAACCTTACCTCCAGAGCATTGATCTGACGACTGACCGCACTTTGCGTCAATCCAACTTCATTACCTGCGAGTGTAAGACTGCCATGTCGAGCTGCAGCTTCGAAGACCGGCATGTAGCGTTGCACAGAGCGGAGCAGTCTGTTTGATTGTTGTGTCATCGGGTGCTCGAAAACCTTGGTTGCAAAAATCTGGGAGAGTCACAGTTTACATGAGTTTCTGCGTTTTTTCAATCGCCACGGAAACCCCCTTCAGCGCTGGACATGTGCTAAATGCACAATCTGGACATCGGCGCGAACGCAGCGACAGCAACGCGCGCTCTTAGACGCTCCCAAAGCAGGCTTTTAGTTGCAAGCGCAGTGAACAGCATGTTGGCGTCAATCCAGACATTTGGTGACCTGTGCAGCATCGATCGTTGTGGGCTCCGAGCAGTCGTTCGCTGCGTTTTACGCAAAGGTCCGCTTT
>TARA_B110000008_G_scaffold278131_1_pt1 | contig 11804 bp, 12 predicted proteins | sample TARA_B110000008 | Tara Oceans TARA_B110000008 (sample SAMEA4396496) | marine metagenome | biome: Westerlies Biome; feature: [DCM] deep chlorophyll maximum layer (ENVO:01000326); material: water (ENVO:00002006), including particulate matter (ENVO:01000060) such as... | depth 40 m
ACTTCCGCTATGGAAGAAGATTCACAGCGCGGGCACGCTTTATCTCACGAGTAATGGCGCGATGCATCTTGGCGGAAACTCCAGTCACCTTGCGGGGAAGGATCCGTCCAGTCTCGGTAGTGAATTTGGAAAGCACCTCAGGATTTTGATAGCTAATCTTCTCAAAAGGGAGGTCGAGACGCTTATTGGTCATCGACTTGTTGTGCTTCCGGAAATTGATCCGACGCTGGATGGTCTTAGGCTCAGACATAATAAAAGGTGATTGGGGTCAGGGACTATCGAAGCTCGCGGTGAAGAGTGCGACGCTTCAAGAAAGGGTTATACTTCTTCTTTTCAAGACGGCCGGGAGTGCGGAGGCTCTTTTTGTTCCGAGTGCTTGTGTAACGGGAGGTCGGCTTGCCCTCGGCCTTGGCCTCAGTGCATTCCATAATGATAATATCGCGTGCCATAATCTAAGAAAAGTCAGAAATCGGGACGCGGAAGCTATGAAAAACCGCCCTATCGTCAAGGGAAAACCGAGGAAAGTTCCGAAACTTTGAACCTCTGAAAAAATCGTTGATTTTGCAGAGCTTACGGCGCAGACTCTTTCCAGTCGAAGGGAATTGGCGAATTGCCGACCACTTCCCTCTTCTTTTTTTGAGAGATTCTCAATCTCCGCCCACGGCCCATCCGATCAATATCGCCCGGCCGCTTTGGCAGAGGCACTTGCAGAATCCCCCTCAACCCCTCGCACCTGTTTCGGCGGATCTTTTGGTCACCCGATTGATTGGTGCCCGGCCACCCAAGGCTCAAACTTTCCAGATCTCCCATATTAATATGATTCCACCTGACTCTGATTCAGCGAACTCCGGCGGCCAGCAGGCCTCCGAATCTGGCAACGGAAATAACAATCGGAACCGCAACCGCAACCGCAACCGCAATCGAAACCGCAATCGTGGCCAGCGACAGGGACGAGTTCGCGGATACGGTCCACGCGACGAAAATCGAGACGGCCGTGAACCACGTGAACGCAAACCATTCGAATTTACTGGAGATCCGGTCTCAGTGGATGGTCTTTTCGAAGTTGCTCTGAAGGGGTTTGGATTCCTTCGCAAGCAGGACCAAGAATTTGAACAACGCAAAGAGGACGTCTTCGTGCCACCTGATCTGGTGAGGCAGCACGGAATCCGTCCCGGAGTATGGATTAAAGGGATTGCTCGCGACAGCTCCCGCGGCCCGCAATTGATTGAGGTCACCTCAATCAACGGGCAAAAACCTGAGGATGCTCGGAAGCTTCCGGCCTTCGAAGAGCTAAAGGCGATTAACCCCAGTAAACAAATTGGGTTTGAAACGACCCCCGATCGCTACACCACTCGGCTAGTCGACCTCATGGCGCCGGTCGGACGTGGCCAACGGGGGCTCATTGTGTCCCCTCCCCGATCTGGTAAAACTACCCTCCTTCTCCATATGGCTCAAGCAGTCCAAGATAGGCACGAGGAGCACCTCCATCTCATCGTATTGCTCGTTGACGAACGGCCTGAAGAGGTGACCGAGTTTCGCCGACAACTGCCTGAGGCGGAAATCTATGCCAGCTCGAATGATGAATCTCCCAGAAATCACTGCCGACTTGCCGAACTCTGTATCGAGCGAGCTAAGCGCTTGGTGGAAGACGGTCAGCACGTCTTCATTCTAATGGATTCTATAACCCGACTCGCCCGAGCTTATAACAACAATATGGGCGGCAGTAAAAAAAGCCGAGGGCGTGGTTATCAGTCAGGTGGTATTGTGGCTGGAGCACTCGAGATGCCCCGTCGTCTTTTTGCAGCGGCACGAAACACCCGTGAAGCAGGCTCGCTGACCATTATCGCCACAGCTCTGATCCAAACGAACTCGAAGGCTGATGAAGCGATTTTCCAAGAATTCAAGGGGACCGGTAACATGGAGCTTGTTCTAGATCGCCGTATCGCAGAACAGTATGTTTATCCAGCTGCTGACATCTTCAAGTCAGGGACCCGTCGGGAAGAACTCATACTCCCCGAAATGAGCCTGAAAAAAATTTACATGGTGCGCCGAGGACTCGCTGGACACAAACCAGTAGAAGCAATGGAGAGACTTCTTTTTTTTATGAGAAAGTTTCCAAGCAACGCGCAGATGCTGCTTGAGATCAAAGGATAGATTTTCGTCCGAAAGGTGTGGCGATATGCCCGCACCTCTGCTATCTATTAGGTAATCTAAAAAATTACCTTTAATCATTATGCAGACGAAAAACGTAAAACCAGATATCACCGTGACCGTGCGTCACGAAAACGTCACTGATTCCCTCCGACAGTATGCTGAGGATAAAATTAGCGGCATCCATCTTGATTATCCGCGCATCATCGGCGCTAAGGCCATTCTTGATGTAGAAGGGAACCGCCGCCATAAAGCCGAAATTATCCTCTTTTGCGCTAACCACATCGTCATTGATGCCTCATCTGAAACTGAGGATATGTATAAAAGCATCGACTTCACCATCGATAAAATCACGAGGCGTATGCGCAAATGTAAGACCCGCCTTCTTAAGCGGCGTAATCCCGGCCAAGAGGAAAGTATCCGCTACCTTGACGAGCGGAACTACCGAGCCGATTTTCTTGATGACCTTCCCGAGGAAGTCAACGAAGCTGAGGAACCAGAACCTTTCTTCGTCCACAAGGAATCCTTCAGTTTACGCAAACTCTTCAAGGAAGAAGCAGTGATGGAGCTCGACCTTACTGAACGCCCGTTCGTCGTCTTTAAGAATGCACGCCGCAACGTGACCTCAATCGTTTGGAGAAAGCCAGATGGCGACTACGGAATCGTCGACATTCCTAGTTAATTTCCCTTTCCCAACAGCCCTCCCCTTCGGAAAAGGTCATCACCACTTCGACCTTTCGAGGTTTCTTCCGGCTTATGCCTGCCAACGCCAGTCAATGTTCACCTCAATCTCGGGGTGAATGCTGTGCTGGACTGGACAATTTTGAGCCGCATCCTCTAGGGCTTTGCGATCAGGGTGGTTCTCAGAAACCGGAACATAAATCTGCAATTCCAATCGGACGATACGACGAGGTAGATCCGCAGACATTCCCTTCTGCACAATCAAACGAAGCCCCTTTAAATCAATCGCCCGCTGATCCGCAATAATTCCCATAATGGTGACAATGCATGTTCCAAGAGCAGTCGCTACCATATCAGTCGGAGAAAAACTCTCGCCTCGCCCCTGATTATCAACTGGAGCGTCGGACACTATTTTATTCCCAGACGGCATATGTTCAGCCACGCAGCGCAGCTGCCCTTTGTAATCAATTTGGATCTCCACCATCGTCTTCGCTTTCTTCAATTAATTCCTGTTCGACATCCCGGCTTAGAACAACCCGAAACCCAAAACTTTCACTTCGATACTCAACATCAAACGGAAAGCGGCACCGCATTTCGAGGTGCTCTTCACTAAAAGTGTCCCAACCCCCGCCCCGCAAAATCCCACGCTCGGTGTTCTCGTAGGAATCTGAAACCCATTCATGTACGTTCCCTCCAATATCGTAAAGACCGATGATATTTGGATTAAAATCGCCCACTGGAGCCAACTTTTCATAGCCATCATTGTAACCCTCAATGATACGATCATTCTCAAGAAACTCGACCGCCGAGAGATCCGCATAGTTGCCGACACCCTCATCCGGAGGAAAGCTTTCTCCCCACGGAAACTGCCCGGAATTTACGATTTCACTCTCTCGCTCAGCCGGAGTTTCCCCAACCTCAATCAAGCCCGCCATTTTACTCCATTCTAAATCGGTCGGTAACCTATAACGATAATCCTTAGTGATTCGGTTGAGATCTGGATTCGGATTATCGCGTTCCCTCGTTGTCAGCCATTGACAAAATTCTTCGCACTCCGCCCGAGTTAGGCCCACAACAGGGACTAATGGATTATCATCCAAAATCACGTCCCCAACATTCTTTCCAGTAGCCTTAAGATATCGATTGTAATCGCCGCTACGTGTCTCCCACTTGGATACGCTGAGGGTTTTCGAAAATGGCACCAATTTCATCTCGATGCTATTAGACCAGAGTTCACCAGGAATCAGACTCTTGTCAGGCTGCAGAGTGAACACCTTATTAATTCCTCCCCGATCCGGAAGGTAAACATTGTCAACAAGGGTCTTCTTCCCACCCATCGCAAGAGTAATCTCAATATCACCTGGCGCTATGTTGGGACCCTCATAAGGGGTCGTATCGACATAAACCCCATTCAGGTAGAGACTTGCTCCGCTTGGCACCGAATCAATACTCAACGAGCCATAAGGAATCGGCCGAACCCAGCAATAAAAAGGCCGTAAGAATTTCCCACCCTTTTTCGCCTCAACAGGAAGCCTTGTCGCGTCGAAAGATAGATCATAGTGCGGAATGATCTGGCGATTCCTCTCTGGATTTTCATCCGAATATTCACCAAAGTAACCCTGATCAATACACCTAGTTTCTAACCACTTTGAGTAACCCATTGTCCACGATTCAGGAACAGCAACCACCTTCCGATCACTATATTCAAATGTGATGGCTTTGAGGTTTTGATTTGTCTCCTCTAAATAGAGCTTCCAGTCAGCTTCACCAACATGCGTAGCCCCTTTATGCAGATCTAAATAGGGAAGATACTCATTCCCAAGTGCATCTGTCCAAATTTCGTCAACCTTTGGGGGCGAAAATAAGTTCATGATCTCGTCAATAATCATGACCTGCCTTCCCTCATCGATTACCTCGCGATTGATGAAAAGATCACGTCGATCAGGAGCTTTGATTTGCAACTCCAAAAGCGAGTCCACCTCAACCCCAGTCAAAGTTGCTGGTGTATAGCCCAAAAGATCTCCGGCCTTATCGTAAACCTCAGCCCCAGCCGGTGTCGTAAGAACCTTAACCATTACATATCGTTCAGGTAAAGGCTCCAGCTGGCCTTCAATCACATAGGTCCCCCAAGTGTTTTCGAGCCAGATCTGGCTCATGAATAGCGCCATCAAAAGGAGAACGCTAAGCGCAACCTTGGCGTAGCTAGGCATCTTCTTAGGAGCATTTTTCCCACGCTGGAGATGGCTCAGGGCATGAGCAAGCTCACGACCAGTCCGAATCTTTCGCTTATGGATCCGAGGATCGCAGATATCACAGATCATGCGATTCAACCGAATCCATTTCTTTCGATCATCATCGATCGGAGTCTCATCCGGCAATTCGGGGAACTGCAATCGATCCATCCCAGTCGCCATTTCATAAAGCACTTTCCCGAGACTGTAGATATCCGCCTGTTCGGACCCGGGACCTTCGGGTGGTACAAATCCCTCCGTCCCAACAAAGGTCCGTTGATCTTTAGCTGCAACCAATCCGATATCAGCCAACTTAGCTTTACCATCAACGAAGATCACGTTTGATGGTTTCACATCACGGTGCGTCAATCCCCGCTCGTGCAATTCAGCAAGCGCCTCGGCAAGTCGTTTTCCTGTCTCTATACAAAAGTCCGTCGAAAGAGGTTTGCCGTTCGACCGCGTCATGTCGGTCCGCAAGGTCCGCGGCTCATATTCTACCGGATTTATTTCATCATCGCTATGGGCATCATCGCCCAGCTCCATAACGTAATAATAAAACTCGCTATGATCGTCACTACGTCCGACATGAAGAATATTCACGAAGCCAAGATGGTCTCGCGAGATTGGCTCAAATCTTAAAATCCCCTCGAACTCACGTTCAAAGGTTCGTTCGTCTGAAAAGTCCTCGCGATAAACAATCTTCACAGCCCGCATAGCGCCGGTCACACCACGCGCCAACCAGACTTCACCATAGGCCCCGCCCCCGATTTTACGGAGGACATCATGATCGGGGATCAACGGGTCTGGCCTAATCTTTTTTTGCATCCTTCTCGAGCTTCGCCAACTCCTTCTTCAAAACGGAACCAACGCGATGCTTAGCGAGATAAACTTGGGCCATACTGACCCCAAGATAATCCTGCACCTTTTTAGCATCCCACTGTTTCACTACGTAATAATCGAAAATTTGATACTGCTTGGGCGAGACTTGGGCCTTCACTCGTGTCAAAGCCATGTCGGCGACATTCTTCTTCCATTCGACATCCCACATCCGCTCTAAAAGATCCCCTTTGGGATCCTCAAATCGATCAATAATAGCGGTCTTTCGGTCATCTTCCCAGCCGCCGCCCGGCATGGCAGTGTCTTTCTTTCGCTTTCGAAACTGATCATTGATCCGCCAGCGGGTCATATTCATCAGCCACGTTTTGAAAGACCCTTGGTTTGGATCGTAGAGGTTCTTCTTACTTTGCTTCGCGATTGAAAGAATCGTTTCCTGCACCGTATCAAAAGCTTCATCATGACGTAGCCCAGCCTTAATCCCCACTGAATAGATTAACTTCCAATAAGTTGTGTAAAATTCATCCCACGTCCGCTGATCCTCCCAGTTCTCCAATCTTGCAATCAGACTTTTCCGCGTTTTGGCGTATCCCTTAGTAAGATCGACTTCTTTATCGTCTTCCTTTTTTTTCTTCGCAGAACTGTCTTTCTTTTCACGGGCCATCCTTAAGAGAAGAAGTAAACCAAAATTGAGCGAATGTCTTTACTCACTTTTAGGAAAATTACGATTATGAGATAATCACGGAAACCTAATGAGTCATCGCCCCTCAAAAACATTCGCCACGATTCCCTCAAGGCACTCCCGGTCGATTTCATCGAAAGCCCCCTTTTCCAACGAATCAACATCCAAAACGGCGATTAATACTCCGCTTTCATCCGTAACCGGCACCACGATTTCGCTCTTAGAACGCTCATCGCAGGCGATATGGCCCGGAAAATCATGCACATCTTCAACCACTTGGGTTTCTCCGATTGCTGCCGCCGTGCCACATACCCCTTTCCCAATCTCAATGCTCAGACACCCTACCGTTCCCTGATAAGGGCCAATTACGAGCCTTCCTCCGACCACTCGATAAAATCCCGTCCAGAAGAAATCGTTCATTTCATTGTGTAAAACACCCACAATTGAAGCCATTTTTGCAATTTGATCGTCACCGCCTTCACAAAGAGCCTCAATTCTGTCCCGGCACCGCTGATAATCCCTCTCTTTTTCGAAACTCATCGTAGCCCTAAGAGTATTTCCCAAACTCAGCACTGACAAACCTTCATTCCTCACTACAATTACGGCGTGAGCTATCAGGTTTTTGCCAGAAAATACCGCCCCCGTACTTTTGCAGATGTTCTTGGACAGGATCACGTGGTCCGAACTCTTCGTAACGCAATCGAAAAAGACCGCCTTGCGCACGCTTACCTTTTCGTCGGCCCGCGTGGCACGGGAAAGACCTCAACTTCCCGAATCTTCTCGAAAGCTCTGAATTGTCCAAATGGACCTTCAATCGAATTTGATCCCGATGATCCAATTTGCATTGAAATTGCCGAAGGTCGCTCGCTCGACGTTCTCGAAATTGACGGTGCTTCCAATAATAAAGTCGATGAAGTCCGTTCACTCCTGGAAACAGTTGGTTTTGCACCGGCCTCGAGCAGGTTCCGCATCATTTACATTGATGAGGTTCACATGCTTACAACCGGTGCTTTCAATGCCCTCCTCAAGACACTTGAAGAGCCACCGGCTCACGTAAAGTTCATCTTCGCAACTACCGAACCAAATAAGATTCTTCCCACAATCATCTCGCGATGCCAACGCTTTGATCTCCGGCCAATCCCGACTGATATCATCGCCGGTCATCTCCAGCATATTGCCACCGAGGAAGGCGTCACACTTGATGACGCCGCCGCCTGGGCCATCGCTAAAGGTGCTGATGGTGGCATGCGTGATGCACAATCAATGCTCGACCAACTTGTCGCTTTTTGTGGTAACGAAATTACCGAGGCCAACGTTCTCGATATTTTTGGATTCACCTCGCGTGAAACCGTCGCAGCCCTTCTCCTCGGCATCTTACAAAAGGAGCCAGCCCACATTCTCTCCGTTATTTACGAACAATTTGAAAAAGGAAAAGACTTAGGCCAACTCCTCGCCGAAGTCGTCGGAGCGATCCGTGCGCTTGTCGTAGCTAAACTCGACCCTGATGCCGGACGCGAAGGCTTTCCAGAGGCTCTCTGGAGTGACCTCTCCGCTGCGGCAGAAAGCCTAAAGCCTGAGCGCCTTCTCGCCGTTATCGATACCTTCTCCGAGGCAGAAAGCCGGATGAAATGGGCCTCAAATAAGCGCCTCCACCTGGAAATCGCATCGCTCAAAGCGATCCAAAACCTCAAAGAGATCCGCCTGACCGACGTAATTTCTGCAATTGGAAAAGCTGATCCTAACGAGATTACAGCCTCATTTTCAAACGGAAATGCCACTCCTCCAGCCGAGCCGGAAGCTCATCAAGAACCGGAAAAAAAAACGCTAACTAAAGACAGTAAAATTGACCCGATTGATCGTCTCATCGCCGATGCTCCCGACGACGCGGTAGAGCCTGAGCCCGAGCCTATCAAATTGAATCCAGCCTCCGAAAACTCAAAACAAAGGCCGATTGATGAAGCGAAGGCAGAAGAAGGCAATACTGGCGAAACGGACGAATTTCATAACGACCCACTTATCGTCGAAGCTCTAAAGGTTTTTAAAGGACGACTAATTTCCTGAAATTTTGAGAGACATGAGTATTCGCGGGTTTTTGCGACGCATTCCTCCGGCTCTTCTTTTGCTCTCACTGAGCCTTCACTTTTTCACCATCGTTCTTTACGTCCGCCTTCCGCTCAGGCTTGCAGCGGTCACCATTTATCCGGTCTGGGTCTGGGGAGCGATCGGACTCGCACTGGCTACCTTTTGTTATCTATTTAGTAAGACCCGAGGTGCTCTTTCCATCATCCTTCTTTGGACCTTCACCATCCTTATCCTTGCTGATGAAGCCGGTCCGCTGGCCCGTTTAGCAACCGCACCAATGGAGGAAGCTGCTCCAGAAGAACATGCCGGAAGCCAAATTCTTCGCGTGATCACCTTAAACTGCGCGGGCCATTCTGACCCCCTCGAGGCGACACGCCAATTCGACCCTGACATTATCTTTCTTCAAGAGATTCCTCCTGGCTATCGGATTAAAAGACTGACTGACTCTCTTTTTAAAGGAGAGGGCGACTATCGCTACAACCGCAACCAACGATTCGCGGTCATCGTCCGGGGAACGATTGAAAGAGAATTTCGATTTTCAAAATATCGCACTCAACTCCTCAAAGCCGAAATGTTCGACGGCCGTAAGCTCAATCTTGTGAATCTTCACCTTCTCTCGGCAGCCACCAATATGAAACTTCACCAACTTGATTGTTGGCGCGAGCACGTCAAGAACCACACTCTTAGAAGAATTGAACTCTCATCTTCGCTTGCCGGATTGAGACAATACGGTTCCTACCCACGATTCCCGACCATCGTAGCTGGCGACTTTAATGCTCCTGCAAACGACTCTGTTCACCGAATCATGCGGAAAGAATTCACCGATTCGTTTTACGCAGTCGGCACGGGATGGGGTAACACCTTCCACCGCGCTCTTCCCTTACTTCGGATCGACTATATTTATGGATCTTCCAAGCTCATTCCCGTTCGTTCTCAAACCTTCACTAGAAACAACACCGATCACCGCATGGTGGTATCTGATTTCATCTATCGCTAGAGACCTAGAAATCAGTATTTGGCCGTTGATTACGAATTGAAACCCGCCCTCCGCGTGCCCGGCGCATCGGCTCAAAGACATGGTCGGCTCCCGTAGATTTAATCTCCGAAACCATCGCCATCAACTCGCCCAACCTTCCCTTGGGCCATCCCCTTTCCGCAAACCATGAATAATACTCTGGTGGCAGATCCGTTAGAGGAACGCCACAGGGCGGACACTTTTCCGGTCCATATTTACCATAAGGCATATAAGCTTCAGAAATCTCATGAAGAAGATTCCGAAAGTCTTCGCGATCGATCTCGGTAAAATTCATAGGTTGTATCTGACTTGCATCCCCGCGAGATCTTCCTAAATTACGAAAAGAAACCAACAAAAACATGGAAAGTCACAACCCTTACGCCAGTCCATACTCAGTTGCTCAGGCATCCGAGAACGTCCGCACTGAATTTTACCAGAAAACCTACCTTCATCTCGCAGGAGCAATTGGGGCATTTATCATTCTTGAAGCGATGCTTTTTGCGATCCCTGGAATCGATCTATTTGTGTTCAAAATGATCGGAGGAGGAATGTCATGGCTTATAGTTCTAGGACTCTTTATGGGCGCTTCTTGGATCGCTAGTAAGTGGGCGACCTCAGATACCAGTCGCGGAATGCAGTATGCGGGGTTAGGGCTCTATATCGTCGCTGAGGCTATCATATTTTTGCCTCTCCTTATGATTGCCGTCCGCTTCACCGGACAATCGCACCTGGTCGGGCAGGCCGCCATTATAACCTTGGGACTATTTGCTGGCCTCACATTTGTAGCCTTCACATCCAAGAAAGATTTTTCCTTCCTCGGCGGAGTTTTAAAGATTGGATCCTTCGTTGCAATCGGACTAATCGTGGCATCACTCCTCATGGGCTTTAATCTCGGGATCTGGTTCTCTGGAGCAATGGTCCTAATTGCTGGTATTTCTATCCTTTATCAAACTAGCAACATTATCCACAATTACCGCCCAGATCAGCACGTAGCAGCTTCCCTTGGTCTCTTTGCAAGCGTTGCCCTGCTCTTCTGGTATGTTCTGCAAATTCTGCTATCTCTCAGCTCGAACGACTAATCGAATTTCCTTACGCCATTAAGAACCCGGACACAATTAGTGCTCCGGGTTCTTTTTTCTCGCTAAGATCCGTTTTTGACAAACTCGCCCTTTTGTCGCTAACTCCGAAAAGCTTTTATGAATACCACGAATTTCCTTCTCGGGACGACTTCAATCCTGATTGTCGTTGCTTTTGCCTTCTCCTTTGGAGGCCTTAACGAAGGACGCAACAGCGAGGCCAGCAAGGACGAACTCGCTAAATTGACTGATGCAATCGAACAACTTGCCGCTGAAAATCGAGCGCTTGAGCGTAATTATGCCCGGACCAATCCCCAAAACAATACGGCAACTTCGGTTTCGACGACCACACCTCCGTCAGGCCTTCCTATCGCCCCCGGGCCTACAACTTCTAATCCTGATTCAGAATCGCTGGGAAAAATAAAGGAACTCGAGGACAAAAACCGGGCCCTCGAAGAAAAAGCTCTCGCCCTCGAAGAGGAAAATAACCGTGCCAATGAAGAGCGCCGACAGATCACGATTGAGCAGAATATGGCTGCCAAAAAAGTCCAGATGGCCATGGACATGGGGACCGTGAAATCGGCAAACAAAGAACAGGCTATTGTGATCTACGAACCTTCACCTAACGCACCCAGCTTCCAACCCAGCCGCATCCTTGCAATACGCCGGAACACCGGGATTATCGGAACTATCGTGATCGAGCGGCTTGACGCGAGTGGGCAATACATTGCCACGATGAGACCTCACGGCTACTCACCTGACGGCTATCCGGACATTCAACCTGGTGACACCGTTATCGTAGATCCCAACGGTTAATTACCACTTGGAGGTCAAACCATACTGGCCGGCCAAAGTGAGCAGTTCTTCACGCATTGGCCATTCATCGGGGCGCTCGCAGGGACCATCGTGACGCTGGCTCGCTCCCTTCAACATCATGCACCCTGTGTTGTCGCCCATCTTACGAATGGCCTCCACTTCTTCAGATGATAATTTAAAATCAGCTGGCGTAGCAGCATAGTCGCGGATCTTATTTTCAATTGGAATTGCGTTTT
>TARA_B110000008_G_C16978520_1_pt1 | contig 11798 bp, 8 predicted proteins | sample TARA_B110000008 | Tara Oceans TARA_B110000008 (sample SAMEA4396496) | marine metagenome | biome: Westerlies Biome; feature: [DCM] deep chlorophyll maximum layer (ENVO:01000326); material: water (ENVO:00002006), including particulate matter (ENVO:01000060) such as... | depth 40 m
ACTTATTATGCTTCTATTGACCCTGTGTCAGAAGGAAAAACTACTACTTCAGACTCTTTATGTAGCATATTTGTATATAAAAACCCAGTAGAAGTAACTAAAGAGACACCTTCAGGTTTAGAAACATTTATAGAGGGTGATAAAATTGTAGCTTCTTGGTGTGGTAGATATGATGACATTAACAAAACACATGAGCACTTAAGACTTATTATAGAATGGTATAATGCTTGGACTATTGTAGAGAACAACATTTCGCTGTTTATACAATATATGATTGGAGAAAGAAAGCAAAAGTATCTAGTACCTAAAAACCAGATAGTCTTTTTAAAAGATCTAGGTTCAAATAAAAATGTGTTCCAAGAATACGGATGGAAAAATACAGGTACGTTATTCAAAAGTCATTTAATTTCTTATGCTATTGAGTTTATTAGAGAAGTAACACATGAAGAAACTGGGGAAGACGGAGTAGTGTATAAAAAAACATATGGTGTAGAAAGAATACCTGACCCGATGTTAGTTACTGAAATGCTGCAATACTTTCCAGGACTTAACGTAGATAGATTAGTAGCATTTGCTGCATTAGCGGCGTTTGCTAAAATGCAACATGCAAACAGAGGTTACGTTAAGCGTAGAGAAAAGGATAAATCATTGGAAGTTTTGGATAAACCACAAAAAAGACGTAAATTAAATACGAGTCCTTTTAGGAATATTGGTAAGGGTAAATCTAAGAATACAAGCCGTAATAAAAGAAACCCGTTTAAAAATATAGGATAATGATAGATTATGTAATGACGTGCTCAAACCCTAACATAACCGATATAGCGTATATTTATATAGAGTACTGAACATCAGACTAACATGAAACTATATAACGCACTAGACCTTAAAAAGGGGGCTAAAGTTGACAAGTCTCCCGTCAACGCCTCTTTAACACAACCCCTACAGTTTCTTCCTTCAAAGAAGAAGGACAACGATTGGGCTGCTTGGAATTTAGATTGGCTTGAATTAAAAGGGATGGACCAGCTTAAGAAAAACGCGCGTCGTTTACTTAAGAACTATAAACTTGCAAAAGGTATTATAGACAAAACAGACTACATCGTAGAAGAAGATAATGAGTATTCTGATTTTATGGATACGCTAACAAAGGAAGATGAAACAGCATTAGAGTTAAAGTTTTATCCTATTATTCCTAATGTAATAAACGTTTTACTGGGTGAGTTTTCAAAAAGATATAATAAAGTACAATTTAGAGCAGTAGATGACACATCTTATAATGAGATGCTAGAATCAAAAAGAGCTCTTATTGAAGAAAATCTGTTGACTGATGCGCGTAATAAACTAACTATGGAAATGGTTAGGCAAGGTGCTAACCCTGAATCAGAAGAATTTAAACAAGAAATATCACCTGAAAAGCTAAAGACACTTCCTGAAATAGAAGACTTCTTTTCTAAAGACTATAGAAGTTTAGTAGAAGAATGGGCAACGCACCAACTAAATGTTGATGAGGAGCGTTTTAAAATGGCAGAGTTGGAAGAAAGAGCATTTAAAGATATGCTTATATGTGATAGGGAGTTTTGGCATTTTAAAATGAATGAGGATGATTATGATGTAGAGCTATGGAATCCTGTACTTACTTTTTATCAAAAGTCACCTGACTCAAGATACATTTCAGATTCTAATTTTGTAGGGAAATGTGACATGATGACTGTAGCTGATGTAATTGATAAGTATGGTTACCTAATGGAAGAACATCAGTTAAGAAGCATGCAAAACTTACATCCTGCAACAAATGCTAAATACTTAGTTAATGGTATGCAGAATGACGGATCTTATTATGACGCTTCTAAATCACATAAGTGGAATACAGAAGCGCCTGGGTTAGATTATAGACGTCTTATGTCAAACTACGGAAACAACCCTGGTATGGAAGGTGACGTAGTACAATGGATACTTAGTGAAGGCGGGGACATTTCTGACTGGGGTGACTCTGACATGATGCGTGTAACAACTACTTATTGGAAAACACAACGTAAAGTAGGTCATCTTATTAGAATAACACCTGAAGGAGAAATCATTCAAGCAATAGTTGATGATACTTATAAGGTTACAGAAAAGCCTACTTATAATACTCATTTGTTTAAACAAAAAACAAAAGATAATCTTATTGAGGGAGAGCATGTAGATTGGTTATGGATAAATGATGTGTGGGGTGGGGTTAAAATCGGACCTAATGCTCCTACTGCTTGGAGAACTGAAGACCATGAAATTGATCCTATTTACATAGGTATAAACAGAAGTAAACCTGGACGTATACAATACCAGTTTAAAGGAGGAGACTCTTTATATGGATGTAAGTTACCTGTAGAAGGTCGTGTCTTTTCTGATCGCAACACGCGATCTACTTCATTAGTTGACTTAATGAAACCCTATCAAATAGGATATAATATGGTTAACAATCAAATTGCAGATATACTTGTAGACGAGTTAGGTACTGTAATTATGTTTGATCAAAACGCTTTACCTAGACACTCTATGGGAGAAGACTGGGGAAAGAATAATTTAGAAAAAGCTTACGTAGCAATGAAAGACTTTGGTATGATGCCATTAGATACGTCTATCACTAATACAGAAAATGCTGTAAACTTTAACCATTATCAAACTCTTAATTTAGAGCAGACAAATAGGTTGATGTCTAGGATTCAATTAGCTAATCACTTTAAACAACAAGCGTTTGATTCTATAGGGGTTAATCCTCAAAGAATGGGGACACCTATAGCACAACAGACTGCAACAGGTGTAACACAGGCTATGAATCAATCTTATGCGCAGACAGAAATGTATTTTACGCAACATGCAGATCATTTAATGCCTAGGGTTCATCAGATGAGAACAGACCTTGCACAACATTACCATAGCACAAATCCTTCGGTACGTCTTACATACATGACTACTGAAGCAGAAAAAGTTAATTTTACTATTAATGGTAAAGACCTTCTTTTAAGAGACTTTAATGTTTTTGCTACAACTAAAACAAATCACAGAGCTACTTTAGAGCAGTTAAAGCAAATGGCTTTACAGAACAACACTACAGGAGCTTCTATATATGACTTAGGTAATGTTCTTAAATCAGATTCTATAGCTGAAGTATCTGATATACTTAAGGATGCTGAAAATAAACAAACTGCACAGAAGCAACAAGAAATGCAACAACAGCAGGAAATGCAACAGCAGCAGCTTGAAGCAAGTAAAGCAGAAGCAGAAGCGCAGCGTCAATTTGAAACAGCACAGCAAGAAGCTGAAAGACAAAAAGACATTACGGTTGCTGAGATTAGATCTGCAGGTTACGGAGCGCAGTCTGATATAAATGAAAATAAAGAAAGTGATTTTCAGGATGCTATGAAAGACATCCGTCAAAGAGATCAATACAGAGAGCAAATGAGTTTTAAGCGTGAACAAGCAACTGTTCAAAACGCAGATAATAAAACAAAGCTCTCACTTGAGAAAGAAAAGTTAGCTACACAGCGTGACATTGCTAATAAAAATCTACAAATAGCTCGTGAAAATAAAAACAAATATGATGTTAAAGACACGAAAGAGAAGAAGAAGAAGAAGTCTTAGCTATATACTGTGAAAAATTTATAACAATAACTCAAATGTCTAAGGTTTATTCTAGATGTTAAAGTATATTGTATATGTAATAACCATTAATTAAAACCAAAACAAAATGGCTAACGAAACAAACATGGAAACAACCAGTGTAGAAAAAGTAGAAATTAACCTCGATGAGATCTTTTCAGGAGCTCCCGGGGCTAGCTCTATTACACTACCTGAAGATGAAGTTAAAAAACCAAATGTTTTCTCTAGAGGAGAAGAAGTAGATCTATCATTTTTAGATGAAAAAGAAGTTGAGACTGAAAGTCCAAAAGAAGAAACACCTGAAGATGAGAATAAAAAAGTTGAACCTGAAGAAAGTGCAGATAACACAATACAGCAAGAAACCAAACCTAAAGAATCTACAGTATCAGCTGATGAGGTTGATGAAATCCTTAATGAAGGTTTAGAGTTAGCTGAAAAAGAAGAAAGTAAATCAACAGCTAAAGGTAGACGGCGTATTGAGGGTATGTCAGATGTGTTTACACAAATGATTGATAAAGGGGAAATAGTTCCTTTTGATGATGATAAAGCGTTAGAAGATTACTCTGCTAAAGATTGGAAAGAGCTTATTCAAGCTAACATGGAGGAAAGAGCTAATAAAGTTAGGCGTGAAACCCCTAAACAATTCTTTGATAGTTTACCTCAGGAGTTACAAGTTGCTGCTAAATATGTAGCAGATGGAGGGCAAGATCTAAAAGGTTTGTTTTCTACGTTAGCTCAAGTTGAAGAAACGCGTAGTACTGACACTACTACTGTTGAAGGGCAATCACAAGTTGTAAGAGAATACCTTGCATCAACAGGGTACGGTACAGCTGAAGATATTGAAGAAGAGATTGAAATTTGGAAAGACTTAGGTAAGTTAGAAAAGCAAGCTAACAAGTTTAAACCAAAACTAGATAAAATGTCTGAGGCAGTTGTTGCTCGTAAACTTCAAGAACAGGAGATGAAAAGAGAACAGCAGCAAAAAGCTTCTGAGAACTATATGGCTAACGTTTACCACACACTAAAAGAGGGTAAAGTTGGAGAAATGAAAGTTAATAAGAAAACACAGTCTATGTTATATGATGGGCTTGTTAATCCTTCTTACCCATCTATCTCAGGACAAAACACAAATCTATTAGGGCACCTATTAGAAAAGTACCAGTTTGTAGAACCAAATTACACACTGGTATCAGAAGCATTATGGTTACTTGCAGATCCTGACGGATACAAGAGCCAGTTAAAAACACAAGGGACAAACGCAGCTGTAGAAGCTACAGTGCGCAAGTTAAAGACCGCACAAGCCAACAAGCAAGCATCTTCAGGTGGAGAACCTAAGGCGCAAGCAGCACGATCACCTAAGCGCACTCTACCAAGGAGTAACAACATATTCAAAAGATTTTAAAAACAATTATTAATAAAAAAGTGAAAAAATGGCAACACCAGTTTTAAACAATGGTCTCTTTTTAAGGGACACAAACTATAACGCTAGTTCACATATTGATTCTTATCACTTAACAAACATGTTAGGTAATGCTGAACCAACCGATATGGGTCCTGTGGATCTATGGGCGATGACGCAGAAGGTAGAAATGCCTTTATACCAAATGGCATCTTTCGGAGGTAAGAACACAATTATGGTGGACAATGCTAGAGGAGAGTACAAGTGGCAAACACCTGTAGCTCAAGAATTACCTGTCTCTTTAGGGACTAATGCTACGGACGATGACCCTGTTTCTTTAGGAGCAGACGGAGTCCCTTTCCAGATTAAACTATCTAAAAGAGAGTTCGGTCACGGAGATATCATTACTTATGATAAGTATAATGGTATGGAGCTTTACGTTACTGCTGATGATATTCTTCAAGTAGGCGACGCATGGATATACACGGTTGAACTCGTTAATAACAATTCATCTGCTGGACTTCCTGTAAAGTATCTTGCTGCAGGAACAAAGTTCTTCAGAAAAGGTTCTGCAAGAGGTGAGTACGGAGAGCGTTTCTCTGATATCTCTACTGGAGCAGGCTTCAGAGAGTTCTACAACTTTGTTGGTGGAGCAGAGGCTCACGTTCACTATTCTATTTCTTCTAGAGCAGACTTAATGCTCAAGGGTGGAATGAACGCTGATGGTACTGTACCAGTAACTGAGATTTGGAGAAACTTTGATAAGTCTGTTGACCCTTCTCTTTCTTCTATTGAGGACATCGCTTCTGCAATGGGTAAGGACTATGTTAAGAAGGCCTTTGATAATGGATCTCTTTCTAGAACGTTCTTAACGTCTATGGAAGCAGCTCACTTATCTAAAGTTGCTAATGACATCGAGACTTACTTAATGTGGGGACATGGTGGACGAATTAAGCAAGATGGACCGGATGATCTAAGATTATCAGTAGGTTTGTGGAAGCAGTTAGATAACTCATTTAAACGAGTGTACAACAAGTCTGGTTTCAGTCTTGATATGTTCAAGAATGAGCTATACAACTTCTACGCAGGTAAAGTTGAATTTGATGGACCAGATCCTAAGCGCGAGCTTATTGTACAAACCGGTATAGGTGGTATGCAACTAGTTAATGCTGCAATTGCTGCTGAAGCTGCTGCTACATCACCTATGGTTACTAACATGGATGCAATTGGTGCAATTACCGGAAAGGGTATGGATCTAGGATTCGGATTTGCTTACACAAGCTTCGTTATTCCTTTCTTAGCTAATGTTAAGTTTGTTCTAAACCCGGCGTTTGACAACCTTCATACTAATGACATCGAGAATCCGCTTATTGATGGACGTCCTCTTTCTTCTTACAGCTTCATCATCTTTGATGTAACTGAGGGAGGTAGTGACAACATTAACTTACTTAAGCTTTCTTGGGATAATCAGTTGAAGTGGTTCTACCAGAATGGTACAATGGACTACATGGGAAGAACTCAAGGTTTCGCATCTTCTGGACACTTTAATGGGTACAGAGTTATGATGACGCAGACTATGCCTGCAGTTTGGGTAAAAGATCCAACTAAAGTGCTTAAGATTGTTATGAAGAACCCTGTAACAGGAGGTTCATTTTAACGAGTGACTAATATATGAATAAGGAGGGGCCTCAGGGTCCCTCCATTATTCTTTTAAACCAAAATAATAAAACCAGAAAAAATGGAGGATTTAAATTTAACTATTATAGAAAAGTACCAACAAGGAAAGGCGCAATCAATTGCTATCCGTCCTTATTTTGACTCAGGTAAAGAAAATATGGGTCTAGAAAATTATAACATGACATTGTTTGAAGGTGTATGGCACCATGAAAGCCTTGCTTGTTTAGAAAGAAACGGCATCAGTAGGTATATAACTGGTCTGAATGAATTTGCACCCGAGGTTAAAATGCTTAAGGGAAATGCAAAAAAAGAAAAAATCAAAGAAATTAGAACAGTAGTTGCTCAACTTGAACAAGAGTTGGGTGCTAATGTTATTGACATAACGGATAAAGATTTCTGGAATAAGGTAGAAATACTTCGCCCTGACAACCATAAGTTTTGGGAAAAAATGTCTTTAAAATGCGGTAATGACGCTATGTATTTAGATCCTGCTCTTGATCCTTATGATCTAATTAAAATGTATGCAATTGAAGCCGGTGGTTTTTCTATTGTTGCAAAAAGCCTTGAAGAGGCAAAGAGTAAAGGATGTAAGTTTTACTTAGATAAAGTTAAGGAAACAACAGGTACTCGTACTAAACTTTCTAAAGTTAGAAACAGAGCACTAGCCGCCCTTCAAAATTTGTATGATGCTGATACAACTAAGTTACTCTATGTAACTAAAGTTACAGATGCTAACAGCACTCAGTATACAAAAGGGACACCTGTAGATGTTTTGTACGAAAGTATGGACATGTATATCAACGGTGAAGGTATTGAGTCATCTAAGACACGTGCTGCTGAAACATTTATTGAAGTAGCTAATTCTACAATGGAGGATCTTAAGATAAGAGCCATGATTAAAGACGCTACTACACATGGTTTAATGTCAAGTAAATCTGACGGTTTTATTTACGATAAATACTCAGGTTCTAAATTAGGCAAAAGACCTTCTGAAGTACTTGAATTTTTAAAGAATCCACTTAACGACGAAACACTTGTACGTTATATGGCTGACATGGAAGAACTCTGGGAAAATTAAATAAGTCATGAATAACACCACACTGCAGATTAAATTTAAGCAAAGGTTAAATAAATTAGCCAGCAACGATTATGACAACATTGAATGTTGGCAGATAGTTGAGGCTTTTAATAAAGCGCAGGTGGAGTGGTGTAGAAGACAACTTCATGGTAACAATATGTATAAGGAAGGGGATGAGGCATCTAAACGACGTGTAGATGACCTCCAACCCTTGCTTGAGTCTACCATACTAACAGGAGAAGTTTTTGATGACTACTTTGAAGGAACTAATTTTCCTGATGATTATATGGAATTTAAGAGAGTAAGTGTTAATGCCACATCTGATTGTTGTGATGAAGCACGAGCAATGACAGTTTACCTAGCAGAAGAAGCTAACGTAGATCTTATTATGAGAGATCCTCTTAAAAGGCCTGATTTTGAATGGAGTGAAACGTTTTGCACTATGGCTGCTAATACAGTCAAAGTATACAGAAAAGATTTTACAGTTGTAGAACCTACATTAACATATTACAGACAGCCTGTAAGAATGGAGATAGCAAGATGTCTGGATCCTTATACGTTAGGTGGTTCACCATTTGATGTAGAGTGTGAGTTTAAAGACGATGTTGTCGAGTTGATTATAGATGAAGCAGTAGCTATTATAGCAGGTGATATAGACTCTGTTAATCAGTACGCTAGAGGCTCACAGTCAGCAGAAAAAAATAATTAATGAATTGGTTATTACATGATTAATTCTTATATTAATAAGGTAAGGATGAGAGTTTAGGTTTGGGTACTTTTATTCTGGTATAATTAAACCCATTCTTTTTGTAAATAAAAAAGTCCTCTAAGTAAAGTAGGAGGCAATGAAAAAAAATGAGTTATTTTAATCACGCCTATAAGAAGATGTTCTTGGCATCTTCTGTAGAGCAAGATGCTGATACAGCAACATCGGCTCTTGGGGCAGGAGAAGTTGCATTAGTAAATGCAACAGACTACAAGTCTGTTATTTCTTCAGGTACTTGTCCAGATGAGTTCCTTATCGTACAAGGAAACCTTAATCAAACTGATACACTAGGTGGTAACCCTCTTCACGGTGGGTATGCTGAATCTATTAAGTCTAAAGTTATTAAGAAGAACTATGTAACTGCACTATGGAAAGTTGACGGAACATATGCTTCTGCTGATCCAGTAGTTAAAATTGGTCTTCCTGCTGTTTCTGGTTTTGCTGCTACTGATCACCCTCAAATCCGTATTGACTTAAAGGGTTCTGAGGTCTTGCGATCTTTAAACCGTAATGAATACTTTATTGCTGATGCTACAGGATGTGGAGATTCTGGTAATGGTTTACTTACAGGACTTGAGGTACTTACTGCTTGGAAAGATGCTATTAATGGTGATCCTATTATGAGTAAGTTCGTTAGTGCTACTGTAACAGAAGCGGCTGCTGCTGATAATACTGATGCTACTAACTTGTTACCTGCACAAGAGGCACACTTGTCTATTACTGTTGATTACGCAGCAACAACGTTCAATGCAAATTCATTTGACACAAGAGACGCTTATAATACAGAGCCTTTGACGTTAACTGTAAGTGCTATTGATGACGATGGTGATGCTTGTGGATCAAGTGTTATAGAAGTAGGAGTTGATGTATATACAGATATTACAGATAATACTACTGCTGTAATTGAACCGCCACTTCTTACTGCAACAGGTGTATCTGCTGTAAGAACAGCACCAACTGTTACTGGAAATTGCGTACTAAGAGATCTTATCCAAGACGGTCGTTACAGACAAGATGGTGGATTTAGTCAGGGTAATAAAGATTCTAACCGCTTTAGAGAAATTGAAGGAGGCAAGAAGCTTGTAGACGCTATTACATTAGCGGATCCGTATATAGTATACTACTTACAACACAGTGTACCTCGTTTCAACAACCCTACAGGTGTTTTTGATAACGATCAGTACATCGTTGCTGTAGCAGTTAAGCGTTATACAGATGCCACAGGTACTACAGAAACAGGTGAAGTTGCTAAAATGGACACGTTATGGGGTCAAATTGCAACTTTAACTGGTCTTACAGTAACTACTCCATTAGTGGACTAGTAGAGTAATAATATATAAATCTCGAAAAGAGGTGGGATTAAGTTCTCACCTCTTTTTATTTTATATTTCTAATATATTTTGTATATTATTGTTAGGTGCCTGTGCGCCCCAAATAACTTCTATTGTAATGGCAGCAAAACATATACTAAGTCTTGATTCTTCTTTAGTGTCAAATTGTGAAATTCTTCATTTAAAAGACACTAGTCAATACGCTCCTAATCTGGAGGTTGACTGCGCTGAACTTCTTATAACCGCTCCTGGATTTAGCTCTGCATTAGTAGAGACAGGTCCGGGTTTTGATCTTCAGATAACGGCATGTTCTCTTAACTTACAAACTACGGCTTGTAATGAAGATAGAGTTAGTTTACCAGATGGTGTATATGTAGTTAGATATAGTGTATCTCCTAACGAAAAGGTTTTTGTTGAATATAACATTTTAAGAACCACACATCTTATGGATCTATTCTATGAGAAGATGGTAGATATAGATGTTAGCCCATGTGAACCCTCTTCTGATAAAAAAGAAGTTATGGATCAGATGTCACTAATAAGAACTTATATAGACGCAGCAAAAGCTAAAGTAGAATACGCAGCTAATCCTACACAAGGAATGGAGCTCTACGATTTTGCAAAAAGAAAATTAGAAAAAATTACTTGTAAAACCTGTTAATTAAAAAATTATGGCTGTATGCACACACTGCGGTAAACCTTTCAGTTGTGGTTGTCAAAAAACCAAAGATAAGAATGGAAATTTAGTTCATAAAACATGTAAGGCAGAAGCCGACAAGAAATAAAAAATGGAGCAACAGGACTATACAGTAAGAAAATTAGAGATCGAATTAAACTTCGCTGATGATGTGTATAAAGCATATCGTGCAGAGAAGTATGGAATGGGTAATTGCTGTGGTTCTGATTTAGCTGATAACATAGTTAAAAAAAGCGTATGTGATTGGCAAGACAATAAAACGCTAACGTATACAATTAATTCTGTTACATCTGAATTATATACACCTGCTGAAGGCACTACTGTAGATACTGATACAAGCGCTCCTTCATGGGTTGATCTTACATGCGGGCAAGATGGAAAATGTGGTGAATATGCTACATCAGAGCAAAGTGATAATAAATGCAATGACTCTGAATGTATTTTAATTCAAGCAGTTACAGCAACAGGATTACCTGTACCAAAATATGATATTACATTAAATGGTGTGTCTCAAGGGCTTACTAATGATGTTGGTGAATTACGCTTCTGCATAGCAAAAGCATCAGTAGAAACCGATTATAAGTTGCAGTTATGTGAGTGTCTTACTACAACTGGAAACTGCAATCAACAACGTATAACTATAGTATTAGCATGCAAATAGATAATAAAAACGAAGAATGTCCAGAGGAGCCTTGCGGCAAGCCGTTTGAAGCCTGTGCTGATGATGATGTAGTCATTCCAGCAGGGAATGCCCTTGGTGGATGCATGGATGAGGAAGCGGATAACTTTAATGAGTTAGCTACGTATGATGATGACAGTTGTACTTATTGTAATTCTTTTGTTGTTGATGAACAGGTAGAATATCCATCTAGTTATGGTGCAACTAACGGTAGTATAACTCTTTTAGCTACAAATGGTACACCTGCATATTCTTATGTGTGGAATACTGGAGAAACAGTACATCAGATTACAGACCTAGGTGTTGGTATATACATATGTGATGTATATGATGTTGATGGGTGTCACAAAAAAATAACTGTATATTTAGGTTTAGGTCCTGATGGTGATACAACTATATACGGTTGTATTAATGCTTCACCTGGTCCTTGGCCTGATGTTGATGGTAATGATTCGACATTAAATTCTTGCAATTATCCTTGTGATGCTGGGTATAGCTCATTTAATTATGATCCAAATGCTACAATATCAGATAA
>TARA_B110000008_G_scaffold273163_1_pt1 | contig 11784 bp, 7 predicted proteins | sample TARA_B110000008 | Tara Oceans TARA_B110000008 (sample SAMEA4396496) | marine metagenome | biome: Westerlies Biome; feature: [DCM] deep chlorophyll maximum layer (ENVO:01000326); material: water (ENVO:00002006), including particulate matter (ENVO:01000060) such as... | depth 40 m
GGTTGATGAGTCCGAGTGACTTTCGCACATCAATAGCTAAACGATTCGAATTCGAAGTGGTGGCGATTGAATTACTGCCCAAATAATTCCCTTGGTGTACGGTGCATACTGCAATTGCAGAGGATCTGGTTCGATTCCAGGAGGGAGATTCGTTTTTCTATAACATCCTCCTAGTATCAATATGAGCAAGGAAGAGGCAATGTGTATCTTCTGTGAAGAACTCATTCCAGCAGATTCTGAAGAATGTCCGCACTGCGACAAAAAACCATTCTCTGGCATGTATTTCGATCCTGAAACGTACAAGACTGCTGAAGAACTCGAAAAGAAAGGAAAACTCGAAGAGGCTTGGAAACTACTCTATGACGAATGGATTCAACATGGTGATTACGACTACTATGATGATAAAATGTACTTTGAGTTGCTAGAGAAGATGCACGAATTGTATGAGCGGAATCAAAGTTTGCTTCGTCAACGAGTTAATCTCATCAAGGATTATTGGAGAGGAGCGGCCTACTATGCTCATTTTGTTGGCCAAAGAGATATCGAAGAAGGTTTAGACATTGTAAGGAAAGTCAATCGTAAAGATTTGGAAGAGGAACTCATTGAATACCTCGACGAACTCAATAGAGTTGGTTAGAATAAGTTTTGTTGAACCTTGCCCCTCACGGAATAATTCCGCACTAGAATCTCACTGATTTTACCACGGTTTCCACCGTCTGAGTTTATGTTACGGTTAGCATCTATACGAATTAATTTGAGTGGGTGGTATGCCCTGTCAAAAAAATCGTCATCCGGATCGGTGTTCTTTGGGTCACTATTACTTAGGAGGAATTTGACGCCACGCGCCTCCAATTCATGGCACTGTTTTGCGAGTTTGAGCTGTTCTGCATCACCGAAATCAGCCTTGAGGTAGTCCTTGAATGAATTTGTATTCGGAAGAGGCCGATAAGGTGGATCGAAATAGACAAATGAGTCTTCATCCATCTTACTCAAGAAATCCTCATAGGTCCCTACATCGATGTTAACTCCTTCAAGAAATTTACTCACTTTGCCAAGGTTGTCCTCATTTACAATTTCTGGTTTGTCATATCTCCCATGTGGTACATTGAATTCACCATTACTGTTGACCCTGTAGAGTCCATTAAAGCAGGTTCGATTCAAGAAAATGGTCAATGCTGCTCTGCGAATCCACTTCTTGCTAAACCTCTTTCGGGGAGAAATACCATCCTTTCGGTACCGAACAGAATCCCATTCAGATTTATCGTTGTATTCGGTTCTACGGTCCCGATAAAATTTGATTCTTTTCCCTTTTTTCTGGCCTTTTTTTATGGGTGGCAGAGGGAGATATTCCTTACTAAGGCTGTCCAGTTCGAAAATCAATTCTTCAACATGGGTCTGAATGACTTTGTATAAAATAAACAAATCCCAATTGTAGTCAGAAATGAAGTAGTTCTCAATCCCATCATCGTAATTTTCTTTCACATGAAAAAAGACTGCCCCAGCTCCTATCATAGGCTCCCAATAATTTCTGATTTTGCCTTCTTTCAATTCACTCGGGAGGTTTTTGTCGATAACCCTGAGAAGTTGGCGCTTTCCGCCGGCCCACTTCAAAACAGGCTTTGGGGATTTGCTCATGAGCTAGGCCCCCTAAGAAGAACATCGGCGAGCGGCCCCGCCAATTTTCGAACAACTCCTATGACGAGAGCATTGCCCATAAGGAATCCTCGCCGTGAATCCGACACCTTGCCCACGCCGGTCCAATCACGTGGAAAGCCATTCAGTTTCTCAAGTTCGACAGGAGTAAGTCGGCGATACGTTTCTTTCTCAGGTTCAATAATATGGCGAGTACGTGATACTGAAGTTCCAACCTCTGCGGTGATGATGGTCCTCGATGGGTTTTGTAGGAGATCTGGATAAGCCATTGCCCCTGCGCTGTAATGGTACACGATTTTTTGCTTGATACCCTCTTTGTACGCATTTGAAGAGAAACTCTTAGCCCAATCTAATGTATCGTAACCATTCGTGAGTTCTTGATAATATTCCCACAGATTACGCCCGTCTCCAGCATCGATATCTTGTGCGGATGATTTGTCTGGTTTTCGAATCCTCCATTCTTTCTGCTCACCTTTGATGTATCGGTACTTTCGTAATTTTTCCTCGTCGGTGACGTAAAAACTGCTATCAACCTCTTGTTCAACGGCATCTCCTAACGTAGAGAATGTTCCATCATACCTACTCTTTGCCTTTCCACTGTAACTCCATGCCATGCCGTGGTGATCCATCCATGCATAACCTGTATTCTGGAAAGGAGATTTGTTTTTGTTGTATTCTTTTATGCCAACCTGCTCCAGTTTCATTGATTTCTTCTCTAGAGAACAAGGGAAGGCTCTACTGAATGGCCCAGCAGATTGTATTGAATCATCTGAAAGCCAACGATATACTGACTCCTCGTACTCGACTTGGGACATCGAACTTTGAGCAGCTAAGGGTGAATTCACTTCGCTGTTGAGATATGCGAGTATGAATACACGCTTTCTTTTCTGAGGGAAGCCGTATTCTGCTGCATTGATGACTCTCCATTCCACTGAATACCCTAAATTGAGTAAATCGATGACTATCTTTGAGAAATTGAGACCTCGCTTTGATGCAGGGCTATTCAGAAGTCGAGGAACATTTTCCAAGAATACAATCTTCGACTTGTTCGCTTTTTCTACGAGAATTCGATGAATTGATGTCCATAATTTCCCTTTTTCACCATCAATACCAAGCTCTCCAGAAATGGTACGAGCAACAGAATAGTCTTGACAAGGAAATCCGCCGCACAACACATCGTGGTCGGGAATATCATTCGATTGGACATTCTGGATGTTTTGATTCGATAGGACATCACCTTCCTTTGAGATGTAAATCCCATCCCCTACATATTCCATGCCCCAATGATGTGCGTAAATCTCCGCCGCATGTTGCTTCTTCACAGATGGTTCCCATTGATTTGCCCATGAAACCCTGAATTCACTCTCAGCGGCGGCGCCCGGCTCACCTTCAAGGCCAAGACGGAAACCGCCGACCCCAGCGAATAACTCAACGACATTGATTGCCACATTCCTCCTTCAAGCCAACGGTTAATGAATAATTCGATCACAAAGCCTCGGTGAAAGACTGTTATAGCCCAGTCCCAAACGACATTCATGCCCAATGAGTTTGATACGTTCCGAAAGACTCCGCCAAGAGACATCAGAGAACTCTTTCGAAGGTTGGATGTGTGCGAGGGCATTCCATTTGGAGCGCTGATTACACCTGAAGAGCGGGCGAATTTTGAACGATTATGGAATAGAAGCGGAGCAGCATCGGTAAAGAGTTGGCATGCTGATTTAGTAGAGGCGATTCTAGGAAAGAAAAAAGATAATCAAAAAGGTAGAGACTTGAGTTACGCTGAAGTCAAAATTATTCCTATTGTTCAACCGAAATACACGAGCCGCCGACAAAAGTATCCATTCTGGCCAGTCCCCAAGGAGGACACGAAATTATGCTCCTTCTCGTACAATGATTTGCTCAATACCGAATTTATCTATTCTAGTGTGTATCGAAAATTATCATCAATCCTATTTGTTCCAATAGTTTGGGGTAGAACTGAAGGCCGAACGCCTGAGGACTACTTTTCGATGTACACGATTAATTCATTCATGTGGGTTCCAAACACTGACTTGATTTCCAGATTAGAAGAAGATTACAATAAAGTCAGGCAAAGCTTGATTTATCAACTCGAATCTGGGTTAGTTGATTTTTCATCAACTGAATTGGAGCTTGAACCCTACAGAAAAGAGACAGATTCAATTCTTTACCAAAAATCAGGCGGAGGTCAACTCGGTTCAGACGTCACAAAAATCAACTGGAAGGGAAAAGAATACACAGTAAAGGTGAGAACATGGTGGCTCTCGAAATCATTTACGTACGATCTTATGCAGTTCGTTATGTTCAACAACAATGGTGATGAAGAATGAGCGTACCTCAAGGTTACACATATTGGAGAATGGGGCAAGGATTCTCAAAAAATCAAACTGAATTCTTATACCAAACTGTCGACAATACTTTGGATCATATTTCGAACATGAAGTGTTGGTTAGAATCCCATGATGCAAATCAAGAGAATGATATTGGCCATTCAGTCCAACTTTTGCACGAGGTCCAATCCAATCTTCTGAAACAAAAAACAGAATTGTCAATGGAGTTACTCAACAGATTGAACATGATGTTTCCAACATTATCCTCATCAGCCGAGCTTGCCTTGACTGGAAAATACCTCGAGTCGTTCATACTATTGCGATCAGCGTTTGAAGGAATTTTCAGATTCTATCTTGATTTGGTTTACAAAATCGAACGAAAGAACCTGGGCACATGGTCGTTGAAATCAGAGGACTGGGAATCAGTTCGTAATTCTGGCCTACTTGAGGGTACAACGGGTATAGCGAAGATGGTTAACATCATTCGAAAATTAAAACTCGATACACCGTTTACAAGAAAGTACGATATTTACAAGCACTCAAACATTGAATTGTTAAACAAATACACACATGCAGTCATCGAACATATCGTCAGCGATAGATCTGTCGATTTTTCTCAAGAAAAGAAGGATATGTACGTTGATGGATACATTCGAATGACGGAAATTACAATAATACTCTATCAGAATTTAATTAACAAAATAGAACCGGAGATTGGATTGATTGTGGACGCCAACAATGTTGATGAAACGGATATGCCGAAACTGTTTGAATTACTTCAGAAATGATTCTAAATCAGATTTTCCGAATCGAATTCTATTGTCATCTCAGCTAGCATACTTATGTCAGCAACGGTAATCGAAGCAATATCATCCTCGACTTTAGAACTCAAATATTCCAAATTTGTACAAAGGCTACGCGCATTATCTCTCCACTCATCCCAAACGTCATCATCATCTGTAAGACCCAGTTTCTCACGAATGTAAAGCTGATCTTCAGGTTCAGCAGGTAATAATAATTCTCGAATCCTTTCAATTGACGGTAATTCCTCGACCGCGGCTGGGTCATCAATTCCGACTTGGTTGATAAAAACTTGAGAGACCAAAGTTTCGTATGTGTAACCGTCTGATGTCTCATCTCCAAACACTTCAATCGACCTCATCGCAACTCTGATTGTTAAACCAGCGAGTTGCGCTTTAAACGACAACTGTTTTTCCTCGGTATCTAGCGTGCCATCGATTCGACCTTGAGGAATAAAACCACCCGCAACATCGCTTGTATAATCATCTCCTAACTCAGGGTAAGTTGGGTTAATGATTCCTCCTTGATAATTCACCTGAACTTGCTGACTCCCAACATTTATCGCAAAGCTCGGAGGAATGTAGTTTGTTATAGGAATTCTATTTGAAAAATAGTCCCTCGCACCTACAATCACTTCATTAATTGCGTCCTTACGTTGTTCATATTCCTGATCTTGCACATCTTTGTAAAACAGTGAGGCAGTCTCCTGGTTCCTGCCTGACAACCCATTGAATGATATGTTTACTGAACCACAAAAAATTGCAAAGGGTGTCTTTACATACTTCATGTGAAGGTTGTTGCGTAAGAAACATTGAACACCGTTGTCCCGTATGTGATTCATGAAGCGACGCTCATTGTCAAGATGCTTGTTCACTGCTTTCGGTAGCCATTTTCCGACAGTTGAGAGCGTAACAACCTTCACTTCAAATCCTCTTCGAACCAATTCTCCTAGTATGTAACTCAGCGATTCAAGATTGCCGCTGTCAATACCAAAAGCCGACGCTAGGCTCGTATCTGACCAACCCGATTGTGCTGTAGTAACATCTGAAATCCAAGGAGAAACAATGACGATTTCCTTATCCGGTAGATTAGCGTCATACTTGTCAGCAGCCTCGAACAAAATATCCCAAAAGATACGAAAATGCCCTGAATGAAAACTCGGCATTAGACGACCTCCTGATGCCTAACATATTTATCCACAACGTTGGGTACTTGCATGTTTCGTAACCATGAAAGTCCAATCGGTGGGCAAGGATATTTGATGAAGCGACGATAAATCCCATTCGCACGAGGACCTCTTCCCTTGATGTTGACATACGTCACTGGGTTAGTTGCATTGTTACCAGATTCGGTCATCAGCGTGACACTGTGCTCGTTTTTACGAAGATATCCCTCCATGTCCGCCCAATCACCTAATACTGAATCAACGACGGATCGACATGTTGTGTACGCAACGAGGTGTGGCGGGAAGAGATTACCAAATTCATCACCATCACATGCAGAACAGCCAACATCGCACAAATCAAGAGCTAATTCCCAACTCAACATATTCTGACGGTAATTATCATCTTGAAGAACAAATGCAAATCGCCTTCGCTTGTGTAACGATGCTTCAATGGGCGAGGATATTCCAAGGGTATTCCAGTAATTTATAGAAAATCGTTCAATGAGTTGATTTGCTTCAAGATTCATCCATCTTGGGATTCCTTGTGGAATCGTACCAGACAGTGCGATACTGTGCATCATGTGCTCCTCACACATCCTCAAGCGGTCCTCGAGAATTTCAACAAATGAAGCAGATGGGAGATTTCGATCCCCAAAGTGATTCGCAAGCTCTCGAATTTCAATTGGGATATGGAAGAATTTCTCCGCAAGTTCACACGAACCGTTTCCTAGTGCATCTTCATCATAGACATCAATATGTGCACTGATTGGACCTTCAACATCTGATTCAATATCAAATGCATAAGAGATTCTACTTCCAGCGACTCCTGAGAATTCAGCAACGGATTCTGAGATTGCAAGACCAAGCGTGTTCAAGAAAGTACGTTGATACCAATTACCCATCATCGATGCATAGTTTGCTAGCAGATATTGTGATTCAGCAATGAGTTTGTTTTTTATCAGGTTGAACTCTTCAATTTCCTCTTGGATTTCTTCTTCACTTATCGTGTCTTGATGAAGACGATTGGAAATCACTTCTTTGCTCCAGAGGTTCCCAGATGCAAACAGAAGAGTGAAGAATTCACCAACCGTCCCTGGGAATTCTCCTGCTTGGACCTGTTGATTAGACTGTCTGAATGCCTCATCGGTGAGAATATCGAGAATTGATTCGATCTTGAATGAATTCGCGCCAAATTTCTCCTTTTCTGAGAGAATCCATTCTCCAATCATTTTCAAGACTCGCTCATCAAACGGATGTTCAGGATTTTCTCCTAAGGCTCTTGCATGTGCCATTTTCTCTTGGGACATCTCGAATCGAATACCATTTGTTTCGAATTCATCCACAATTGCTGCAGATTCTTCCTCAACAAAATTGTGGAGAATTATTTGATTACTTCTGGTCACACCAAATGCCATCCTGTTAATTACCATATTCTCATCGAATTTGATGCTTGAGAAAAGTACATTCATCAATGGATGACGCACAACGGGTACTGTTTCGGGTTCTCCGACAGCCGCAGGCTCAGTATTCATTATCTTGTACGTAGAGATACTATTAGTTGATTCCGAGACATCTGACATTTGCCAAGTAACTGAGTGAGCCCTTGGCCGTTTTATTTTTCCGGCATGTCCTTGACTAATGTCTTTCGGTTGGTAGTTACTATACATCAGTCCCATGAAAGGATCTAATCCTTGAAAAATTGAATTCGGCTCCCCTTCTACGCCATAATCGGATTTAACCTTGAGTTGCTTAAGATTCCATTTCCTTGTATTCAGTGACGGTCGTATATCCAATATGTTTGGAATCCTTGAGAGTTCAGTAGCAAGAATGTTCTGATTTATGTTTGCCAAAATCGGGGCATATTCATTCTCATCCAGATGTATTTTGAAACGATTATCAACATCTGGATTGAGAATTTCAACATCACCTCTATGAGTCACGAAGGTTCTCTGCCCACCGAACAAACGATGAGTCCACATGCCTGGCAAGGTATATTGTATTGCTTCTTTGGCCGTGATATACTCGGTTTTTTGCCCGTGCTTCACTTTCACAGGTGCCTCGTGAGGGTTCGCGAACAGTGTGTTGAGCGGGCAATATGGGGCGTCCATCAAAAAGACCGAGCAGTTGTACATCACCATGCTCAAGGTTCTGGTATCTCTTGGTGATAGAAGCGACCTCACTTCTTTCGCAATTCTGGTAATTGATGGTGCATTTGCGTTCATTGTTCTTTGAAAATTTAGGATTCCAAAGTAGAATATAAAAACGTCTGTTGTCTGGTTATATCCTTTAGTTTGTATGAAGTTGGAGAGTAAACTAAGGGCAGATTGAAGATCTGTGACGGAGAGATTATTGAAAGCGGTTTTCAAATATTGAAAAATATCCAAGAAGTCTTTCTGATCAGCTTGATTTAGTGAATCATGTACCTGAGGTTGTTGAGTCTCAGCATCAAGTATTCCTTCAATGAAATTCCACTCTTTAACGTTGAACCGCGGAGCATTGAGCGGTTGATTTGCATTCTTTGATGCAAGATATTGAATAACAGTTACTCCTTGTCCTATCGGCATCTCTTCTAAGAACAGCGATAAATGCTCTGCAACTGTAAAAATTGCTCGTCTCCGAATGTCCGCATCGTATATTTTGACGGCCTCTCGAAGATAGTCATCGCAATTTCGATCAACAGCAGTTGGAGTTTTTGTTTGCTGGTTGAACGTGCAAATGTCTTGGATTGCTGATAAGATGTTCGCTGAGAGTGCGGCCCATTCTTGGTAACGTGGGTCGCCCTGGTTTTGCTTCACCAAAGAAGGAATGTATTCGATACTATGATTGTTCATTGACAAGTAATCAAAAACACCTTCATAGGCTTGATGGGCCATCATTGCAAGGTTGTTTGAAGCAACAGGAACTGGCTCAAGTATATTTGAATCTATCAATCGAATCATTGAACGATAATATTGAAATTCTTGTCGACGTGGAGACATCAAAGTCATTGCAAGGGCATCTGTTCCTGCTTCTCTCCCTGCTCTACCAACTTTTTGACGGTAGGAAGAAATGTTTCGAATCGCTTTGTGAGTAAGAACCTCGGAGACATTGGACATGTCAACACCTACCTCAAGGGTTGGGGTAGCGATGGCTACATCGTGTGGAATTGGAGGATGTTGAATATCGTCATATCCTCTAGGATACCCGCCCTTCTTTGGGATAGATCGGAATGAATAATCTGCCCTTGCCTCACCTTCAGCTAAATCTTCGCCTCCTTGTCTTGTCTTACCAGTATGACGCTTTACACGAATCACATCTCGATAGCTCGTCCCCAGAGAACCTGGCCTTGGTTCAGGATTCATTGTTCGAGGAGAAAACCACCAGCATGTTCCCGATTCTAAGTGGTGACAAGTGTCGAGACCCTTTACTTGTAGATTACCAGTACCTGAACCATACAAAGGCAACTCCCAGGAACTCGCCGTTTGCAATGTATCTGCAGGCCTGTATCTGAACTTCGGCAAATCTCCTTCCACGACAGTTATCGGTTGGGCATGATACTGCATTGTTTGACAACTGCCACAAACCTCTTCGCCACCTGGATGGATTTCAAGCGGTTTACTGTGCCAATGTGCATATGGGCGTCTTGCATCATTTTCCAAACGGTTTGCCCATGACGTGGACTCGTTATCAAGCATGAATGAATACCAATTACCTACAATTTCGTGGCTGTCAGCAAATCCAACTGTCTTTTGCAACTCTTCGTAATTGTAACCAGCTCCTGTTTGCGGTCGATCATAGAAATCTCGAGACCGTCGTTGGTGCGTGACTGCAGAAGTCATGTCCACGAGCGTACCAATCGGAGAAGGACCTTTTCTGGGACGGACCAAGACATTGTGTCGGATTCCCATTGGAGCATCTCTTTGTAACTCTTCAGAATCAACGTGGTCAACATAAATCGCCGAGGTATCATTTGCATACCATAACTTTGAGAGATGCAAACGAGGTTTTGCAATCGTTGCACTGACGCCTATAAACGACAAAGAATTGTTTTGCCTTGCGCCTGATCTTGCGACGAGTTGGCGGCATCGTGAAAGTAATCTTGAGTGATGCCCTCCTTGTATTCCGCTGCTGAGATGGACCTCATCAAATACAATTCTTCTCAAATCTGTAGCAAGGCGGTTGCATACTGCTGGGATTCGTAGCCGTCTACGAAAAGATTCGATACTGCAAGCAATGATGGATGCAGGTTTACCGTTGATGTTTACTCCTGCATAGGCCTCTAAGCTCGCATCATATACATTTGTACCACCGACTCCCCAATTTGGGGCTTGACCTGCAGAAGTGGGAAACCTTGGTTGTGAATGCTTCACGCGGCCATCTGCATCGAGTAAAGTACCAATGCATTTTGATTCCTCATTGTTTCTGATAAAATTATAATTCAGACGCTTAACAATTTTCGTAATACTCTCAAACTGATCTTTGGCCAAATCATTTCGGGGATACATTAGGAGTTGTGAACAGGCTTTCTCGCCATCAGGGACTGTCCGGTTGGCGAGAAGCGCATCAGTGATTACTGGAATTGTAAATCCAAGGGTTTTCCCCATACCAGTACCTGCCGTAATTACCAACACAGAATTGGTGCCATTTGACCAAGAATTCTTGAAGGCTTGAACTATGGCGTTAAGTTGAAATTCTGTAAACTTCAAGTCGTTATTATTGCCCGTAAATACATGACTTGTTGCCTTGAGAACGAGATCTAAGTCCTCCAATGCCGCGTCAAGATTGAGGTTTCCAAAGGAAGCTGGTAAACGATGGTTTTGACCAAAAGAATCCCTAACCGATTGAATCAGTTTTGCCGAATCATGTTTCCTCTCAGATCCATATCGGAGGCGGGGTTCCCAGCGAAGGCCGTCAATAATTGGGAATTTCTTATTTTCTGTGCCACCCGCTTGTGTAGATGTTTCTCTGTTAGTATATTCATGCAGACAAAGAACTGTTCTATTGATTTCCGCCACACGTGTAATGTATCGATGTGGATTCTCTCCATTTGGAGGTATCTTCAGCATGTGCCGTGCGTCTGGGGCAGTCATCATGTCAATCAATTCCTGAAGACGGGCTTCAACCTCATTTGGAGTAAGTGACGATAACTTCGGGGCGATATGCGCAAGCATCTCTTCCGTCGTCCATAAGCAGTCGCTAAATCGCTTCACTCCTCCAGATGATCCGGATAACTTCTCGTCAGATTCAAACTGGTAAACCTCGATTAGGACAGGCAATAACCTCTTACGATCATCTTCATTTTCAATTCTTACAAAACTGTCATCAGGCATCTTGTTCAACTCCTCTTGCAATCAAAAATGAATACACATGCAGGGCATGGTGCTTGTGTAACAGAATTCCACTGAAATCTCCTAGATTTGAAACTAACGCATCATCAATTACAACGAAGTTAGATGTTGTGCGCAAAGATTTAATCAGTTTGTTGTAGATTAATTCGGCAATATTTTCAGCAAAATCGTACGCCTCAACATTCCTATTCCATGCACTCCGAGCGTACCATGATTGCTCTCTAGAGTTGACATAAAGAGTTCCTCCTGCAGTCCTACCCGAAGTCTCCAAATTGGCTGACCTCAGATAAGTATGGCCTCTGAGCATCCAGTAAGCGATTGAGATGTTGCGATCTACGGAGACAGAATTATCAGGATTCACCACTCCTGTCCATTCCCATGGAGGGTGACGATTCATGGTAATGGCCGGGATTGATTGATACCATTCATTGAGCTTGGCGCTCGAACCGCCTAAACTCGGATGCCCATTACGATACTTTTCGGTTAATTC
>TARA_B110000008_G_scaffold19693_1_pt1 | contig 11779 bp, 7 predicted proteins | sample TARA_B110000008 | Tara Oceans TARA_B110000008 (sample SAMEA4396496) | marine metagenome | biome: Westerlies Biome; feature: [DCM] deep chlorophyll maximum layer (ENVO:01000326); material: water (ENVO:00002006), including particulate matter (ENVO:01000060) such as... | depth 40 m
TTTGGTTTATCTTTACTATTTAGTAGATTAGAGCCAGACAAATAATTGAAAAGGTTCGGTGGACCCAGGGTTAACGAGGTTTAAAAAATGTATTTAAAAAACTGCTGGTATGTGGCTGGATGGAGTAAGGATTATAATAGATCTCTTACTCCGGAAAAAATTTTAAATGAAGATATAGTAATCTATAGATGCTTAGATGGTACACCTGCAGCCTTAGAAAATGCCTGCCCACATAGAAAGTTACCACTATCAGAAGGAAAGCTTGAGGGAGATCAGATTATTTGTGGGTATCACGGATTAACCTTTGATAATACGGGTAGCTGTGTTTTTGCACCCACGCAACCGAACCAAACACCAAAAAGAGCTGTTGTTAAGTCTTACCCAGTAATAGATAGATATAGGCTATTGTGGATTTGGATGGGCAATCCAGAATTAGCTGATCCAGATTTAATTTTTCCTATTGATAATTTTGATAATCCGTCCTGGGGGTATACTGATGGTGGTGTTTTAGACATTAAGTGTAATTATTTATGGGTTTGTGATAATTTACTCGACCCTAGCCATGTTGCTTGGGTTCATGTTACTTCGTTTGCGGGTGCTGGAACAGATGATGAGCCACTCGAGTTAGAGAAAACAGATAGAGGTGTTGTTGTCTCTCGTTGGATAAATGGCAACATGCCATCACCATATTATGCTGATTTAGTAAAGTTTGAGGGACCTTGTGATCGCTTACAGCATTATGAAATGTGTATACCAGCAATAGCATTAAACAAGTCGATCTATACGCCTGTAGGAACTGGTGGAGTAGGAAAACCTATAACTGATAAAACCTATATTAATATATCTTATAATTTTATGACACCAATTGATGAAGATAATACGAGATACTTATGGTTTCAGCATAGAAATACTGATCCTGAAGATAAAGCTATTTCCGAAAAAATGAATGCGGGAGCACTTATGGCTTTTGAGGAAGATAGAAGTATATTGGAGCATGTCCATGCAGGCATGAAGAACAAAGGAACCCCAAATATTGATTTGGGTCTAGATGCAGGGGCTAAGCAATTTAGACTTATGCTTAAGAAACGAATAGATTCCGAAAAAATAAACGAAATATGATCTAATCAATGGTTGAACAGATTAAATCTGATTTGACCTCTGGGAAAATCTCCACACACTTTCGTAACCTTGCTGTTCCAATGGCAATTGGCATGGTTTTTTATACCTTGTATAATATGGTTGGTATATTTTTTGCTGGAAAGTTGTCTACAAGTGCACAAGCTGCGATTGGCATTGGACATTTAGTCTTTTTCTTTTTAATGGCATTTGGTTTTGGATTGAATGCTGCGATGGCGGGTCTTGTTGGAAACGCACGCGGACGAGGAGATACTGAAAACGCAAAAGAAATCGTAGACCGTGGGATTGTCTTTACGGTATTTATTTCTATTTTTTTAATTATTGTTGGGTTTGTTTTTGGCCCTTTGATAATTAATTTAATTTCTGAACCTGGGCTCTACCGATATTTTGCTGGCCGATATTTTTTATTTTTGTTGATTTCTCTCCCGGCGTTCCTAATTTCTTATACATGTAATGGTGCGCTGCAGGCTCAGGGGGACTCCTTATCAATGCAACGAGCGCTAACCTGGGCATTTTTTTTAAGTGTTCTTTTAAACCCACTTTTGGTGTTTGGCGTACCGGGAATATGGAATGGCTTTAGATTCGACGGGATTACTTTAGCTGCGATATTGAGCCAGTTATTTATCATGATATACATGGTTTTTAAACTAAAGTGTTCAGAAATAGGGTTAAGACTAAATTTCAAGAGATTGATTTTACTGCGACCAATTTACATTAAAATTTTTAACCAAATGCTTCCACAGTGCCTTTCATTCCAAATGGTTATAATAGGAAGTTTGGTTATACAATTTGCACTAAAAGGGTTTGGAGAGCATGCTCTGGCAGGTTATAATATTGCACTAAGAATAGAGCAGCTTTTACTTTTACCTATTTTAGGCATGGCTCATGCATTACTTCCCATTGTAGCCCAAAACTTTGGTGCACAAAAGTATGATCGAGTTAGGCAGGCATTATTTTATTGCTGGAAGATCGGAATTTTAACGATGATATTAGCCTATCCAGTTATTTGGATTTTTGGAGCACTTATAATTGCATTGTTTTCTTCTAATTTGGATGTGATAGATGTTGGTATAGGATATCTTAGGATTGATGGTCTTATCTTACCATTTTACGCTATGCTTTTTGCCGTCAACTCCTTTCTCCAGGGAGTTGCCCGACCGGCTAGCATTTTTTGGATCGGCTTATTTCGGCAGGGTTTACTTACCGGGTTGTTCATTTGGTTTTTTGTCATGGTACTTGATTTTGATATTTGGGGAGTTTGGATAGGGGCGGGTATGAGTGTTATATTCGGCTGGATGCTTTCAATTTTTTTAGCATATCGAGTAGCCAGAAGAGAAATTGGAGGGTTGTAGTTAGATATTTATTTGAACAAATCCATTTTTAATTCTGCATTCAATCATTTTCAAGGGTACTCTAGCTGGTATAGCTTTAGCCTCCCCTGTTCTAACATCAAATAAGCCTTGATGCAGCGGACACTCAATGAAAGTTCCGTCAAAGTAACCATCACATAAATTGGCAGCTCCATGTGTACACCTAGACATACTTACAAAGATACCCTCTTTAGAATCAAAAACTGCTAAATCTTTAGTTCCAAACCTTACAGGTGTAACATCACCATGTTCGAGTTCTTTGACGTTAATCAAGTTTTGCCAGGACTTTATTTTGCTAGTCAACTTTAATTAACTTTCTTATCACTTCTAGGCTTACGGCCTATCAATTGTGAGATAATGTCAATATGAGCACCTAGATAACCACGTTTCTCGATGTAAATGAAACCATCTAGTTTTTTATGGAGTTTTGGAAGAGCATGAAATGGGATAGATGACGCATAATGGTGTTCGGCATGATAGTTCATATTCCATGAAAGAAATCTCATTGGAAACGATGTAAGGCTACTTCGAGTATTTTCTTTTAGATCATCTGTATTAGGCCGCCCCACGTGTTCTGTTAGCCTGATAGCTCGCATTACTGGTTCGCCCAAGAACAATGGTATCACCCAAAACCATAAGGGTGCCCAGAAGTTTGTTATTAGGCATGTAATAAAAATAATCAGGTAAAGTAAAACCATTATACGAGCTTCTCGAAATATTGTAGCCTGTTCTGTTTTTGGGATAAACTTTTGTTCGTCTTCACTCAACCGACCCCATAAATGCATATAGATTTCTGTAAATTTATTTTGCCAGTAGGGTACGGATGAGATGTACCATAAGTATTTGGTTATAGAGATTGGTAATTCTATTAGCTCGGGATCTTTCCCCTTTAGTTGGGTATATGTGTGGTGATCACAATGTTCATATCGAAAATGTTGATTTGGTAATATGATTGAAAACCCACAAATACTACCAATAATGTCATTTAGTTTTCGTGTTTTAAAAGCTGTATAGTGGCAACATTCGTGTTGAAGTGAAAAATGATGGACTAATATAATTCCATGAATAAACATTGCTGGAAGCAAATACCAACTTCCTATCGAAAGCCAAATCAAATAACTTGTAAAAGAAAGTAGCGCTAACCAGATAGTTATTCTAATTACTGCCGGTTTGTTGGACCGCTTCATTAAATCTTTTAATTCTTTTCGACTTATGGCGCCTTCGCGCATTGCTTGGGTAATCGGTGTTTTCACTTCATATGCCATATGAATGGTGCCCCTTTGACGTAAATGGCAAGACATTAATATCATTAGTTAAGATAAGATCAATAGTAGTGAAGCTTATATATCTGTTAAAGTGAGTTTTGGTATTAAGGTGTTCTCCTAGTATGTGACGGTAGAAAACCGAATTCATTAAAATAGTATTTGGAAAAGACTCTACGACTTGAGAAACCGCTCGCGATAGAAATTTCTAAGATAGACATTGATGTTTGCTCTATTAGTTGTCGGCCATGTAAAAGCCGTAATTTTAAATAATATTTTTTTGGTGTCATTCTCAAATGCTTTGAAAAAAGGCGTTCGGTCTGTCTTAAAGATAAATTTACGGCCTTTGATATATTGTTAATAGTCAATGGGTTTTCTAGGTTTTTAGACATTTGAAAGACGGCTTCTTTTAGATTTTTGGGGACATCTCGTAGCCTTTGTGCAGTGCCTTTTGGTTGTTCCAAGTCGCCTCTCCTTGTAAAAGTAATCATCAGATGGTCGCAAACTAAATCTGCATACTGAGAAGAGAACTCAGTTTTTATGAATTCTATAACCATATCTAGAGCGGCGGCTTCCCCTGGGCTACTTGTTACGTCATTGCTGTTTATAAATAATGCATCGATTGCATTTATATTTTGGTTTCGCTCTGAAAAGGCTGCAAGAGTAGACCAGTGAACTGTTGCACATCCATTTACTATTATTCCCGCATCAGCCATTTTCCAACCTGCACAACCCACTCCATAGATTGGCACTTTATTTCTTTTGCAAACTCTTAATAATTTTTTAAGATCTGTCTGGAGTTTATGAGGCATCTTTAAGCCACAACAAATAAAAACCACGGTTTCCTGAGAGTTTTTGTTCATTGATTGTAAACATTCTTCCAAAAGGATAGGGCAGTTGACAGATAGCCCCGAAGTCGCCTCAACTGCATGCCCCGACAGACTAACTATATCGACGTTCAATTCAATTTCTGATGCCAATCCTTTCAAAGTTTCTAACGGTTCTAAAATTGCACCCAAAGATAAATATGAGAAACCGGGCACCAATACTAATTTTATTTGTCTTTTCACTTTCTGTTACATCCCCTGAAAACATATCAATTAATTTTTGGTTCGCTGCCATAATCATAGTCTTTTTCGTAAGCGATTAAAGTCGATTTTTTTGGTAATTCACCTATGTAAACGTTGGTGAATTCAACAATTATGCTAGCTATTAATCAGATATTTTGATAACTTAGGGTCACTCGATGTTAGCGGTTTATAGCTAGGAAGATAGTATTATGAAAACTATGGCTGAACTGCCAGAAATTGACTTTAAGTCTAAGGAATATCTATCTAGCCCGTTGGAGACACTAGCGGAGTACGCAAAATTATTTAAAGTGGGGCAAAGTGAGCGGGGCGTTGAGATACTGGATTATAACCTTTGCAGGGATACTATCTTAGATAGAAGATTTGGGACGGGTCATCCGAAATTAATGAAGGTTTTGGGAATGTCTGATGGCCCAGCTTTAAATTATAAAAAAAACTCTATTTCTTTTCATGATAGGGGGGAGACGAGGAGAAAATTGAGAATTCCTTTGACCCAATTGATGGGTCCAAGTGGATCTGAGCGATTTAGGGTAGATATCAAGAAAGTGGTCGAAAGTACATTCAACGATATTTCAGAAAATATGAATGTTGATTTAATTGAAGTCTTGTGTGATCAAATCCCATCAAAAGTTTACTGCTATTGGTTGGATGCCCCTCAGAAGGATGCAGAATTTGTTTCTCGAACATCTCATATTGTGCAACAAGTGCATACTCGAGACCCCGCAACAGCAAGAGATGTATCAGTGGGTTTTGAGGCATTATTAACTTACGTTGATGACAGGATTGAACACTCCAGGCGAAATCTGGGAGATAACCTCATATCCGACTTAATTAGAGCGACTGATGAGGGTTATCTTACAAATGACGAGTTACGTAATTGGGTTGTTAAACTGGCGGAGGCCAACACAGATAATTCTTCGCATCAGATAGCGATTGCTATAATCGAGTTATCATCTAGGCCAGAAATTTGGAAAATACTAGGTAGAGATAACACACTTGTTCCTCAAGCATTACGTGAAGTAATGCGGTATCATCCAAGGTCATTATCTACCTCACGTGAAACATTAGAAAATGTTAATCTGGATGGCTATTTAATACCGAGGGGTGAAGCTGTATTCCCCAATATTGGCGCAGCACATTGGAACCCTAGCTATTTTCCAGCTCCTGAGAAATTCGATATTAACAGACCTGATAAACCAACTCATCTTAATTTTGGCGGTGGTATTTTTTCCTGTATTGGACGATTTGCAGTTACTATTGAAATTGAAGAAGTTATATCTTTTATGGCTTCAAATTTTCCAAACTTTAAAATAATTGAGTCAGCCTTTAGTCATTCACCGATGTTTACATCAGTATCGACCTTAAAGGGCTGTTTGAACCCTTAAGAGAGTTATGAAACTATAATAGGAAATATTCAGATGTCTGATCCAATTTTAGTTATAGCGGACAAGAACTACAGCCTTTGGCCGTTAGCCCCTTGGTTATGCTTAAAGGCTGCTAAAATTAGTTTTAGAGAAAAATTAATTCGCTTTGGGCAGCCAAATACTAGAAAAAGTATGTTAGAGTACTCACCGACAGGACGAGTACCTTCACTGCATCACAATGATATAAAAATATGGGATTCATTAGCTATTTGTGAATATGTGGCGGAGCTTTCCCCAGAAACTAAGCTCTGGCCCTCTGACAGAAAAGTCAGGGCAGTTGCTCGAGCATTTTCGTGTGAGATGCATGGAACTGGAGGAGCATATCCTGGAGCTCCAAGACATATAATTTATTCACTTGATACGAATGTGAAGAGACGAACTGACCGAATATTTCCAAAAGAGGCTGTTCAAGAAAGTATTGATTACCTGATAGGACATTGGCGAGATTTGCGAGAAAAATTTGGGGAGTCAGGACCATTTCTATTTGGTCATTTCACTATTGCAGATGCTATGTCTGCGCACCTGGTTAATCGGTTTATAACCTATGATATTGAAGTCCCAAAAGATATTCATGAATATTGTAATGCCATGCGATCTTTTAAACCACTAGCTGAATGGGTCTCTCAAGCAGAGCTGGAACACTGGGAACTCGCTTCGGCTGAAATTGATGTTTCAAAAGTATAGTATAAAACTTAATAATGCTGAGCTTAGATAAAATCTACAAAAAAGTGTTATCAATAAGCCAAATATAGGAACAAATATTAAAATATAGCATTTATAACAATATATTAACGTCAGGTAAGAAATGCTTACCTAAATATTGCAATTTCCAGTTTCGTAGGATATAACGTCCTTTCGGCTTATTAAAAATATAGAGTGCTTAGCATATTTTTAAATCAGTTGATTAAATACAGGTGTTTGTACTTTAAGATTGAAAAAAAGCAACTAACTCAGTTTGCATTCGTTTATTTAGTACTTCAGCTTATAGGAAGAAGATTTATTGACAGTAGTCGTTCAGGGAAGAAGATGACGAAAAACAAAAAAAACCAAAGCCGAGATTCTTTCTATAAAGAACCACATTTCATAGAGCGAGATGTATCTGGTGGACTTTATGAGCCACGATATGAGCATGATTCTTGTGGGTTAGGTTTTATAGCGAATATTGATGGTGTTAAGTCTCATAAAATAATTCAAGACGGTATAAGAATTTTAGAGAATCTTGAGCACAGAGGAGCTACTGGTGCGGATCCACTAATGGGCGACGGTGCTGGTATGTTAGTTCAAATACCACATGAATTCTTTTTTGAGGAGTGTAAAAAATTAGGATTTACTATTCCGGAAAAAGATAAGTATGCTGTCGGGTTCTTTTTTATGCCCCAAGATAAAACTTCGCAAAATCTCATAAAGTCTTTAATCGAGAATGTTGCTAAAACGTCAGGGTTCTCAATGTTAGGCTGGAGAGCCGTTCCTACTAACAATAGTCCTTTATCTAAGGACCCAGAAATAAGCTCTAGAGAACCCGCACATTTACAGGGGTTTTTTAATCGGCCTAAAGGTATTTCTGACGATGAATATGAAAGAAAAATATATATACTTCGGCGGGTGATCTCTAACGAAGTTATTCAACAGATTGGTTCAATTGAGGATTTTTATCCGGTATCAATGTCGGCGCGTACGATAGTTTACAAAGGAATGTTTTTAGCAGATCAACTAGGCCCTTATTATACAGACTTAACTGATGAAAGATTTATCTCTGCGATAGCTTTAGTACATCAGCGTTTTTCAACTAACACATTTCCATCTTGGAAACTAGCTCACCCTTATAGAATGGTTGCGCATAATGGGGAGATAAATACTCTGAGAGGTAATGTTAACTGGATGGCAGCAAGACAAGCTAGCCTCGCATCACCTCTTTTCGGTAACGACATTAAGAAAATTTGGCCAATATCTTATGAAGGACAATCGGATACGGCGTGTTTCGACAACGCATTGGAGCTTTTGGTTCAAGGTGGTTACTCCTTAGCACATGCTATGATAATGTTAATTCCAGAGGCTTGGGCTGGAAACGCGTTAATGGATAGCGAACTTAGAGCTTTCTATGAATACCATGCGGCGCTCATGGAGCCCTGGGATGGCCCTGCAGCCATAGCATTTAGTGATGGTAGAAAAGTTGGAGCCACACTTGATCGAAACGGTTTGAGGCCAGCACGGTATTTTGTTCTTGACGATAATACAGTTGTTTTGGCTTCCGAGGCAGGAACATTAGCTATTGATGAAAGTCGGGTCATAAAAAAATGGCGCCTTCAGCCAGGAAAAATGCTGCTTATAGACATGGAGAAGGGTAAAATAATATCAGACTCAGAGATTAAGGCTGAACTTAGCAGTTCTCGTCCTTATCAGAAATGGTTGGATGACACGCAAATTATTTTGGAGGATCTAAAAGGAAATAAATCGTCTCCTCGGAGATTTACGGGTCAGGAATTATTGGATGCTCAAAAGGCTTTTGGATATACCCAAGAAGATATTCGGCTTCTCATGTTACCTATGGCGACTACTGGTCAAGAGGCTATAGGTTCAATGGGAACTGATACGCCAATTTCTGCAATTTCTAATAAAGCGAAACTTTTGTATACATATTTTAAACAAAACTTCGCTCAAGTTACCAATCCCCCGATTGATCCAATTAGAGAAGAGTCTGTTATGAGTCTGGTGTCATTTATCGGTCCGAGAGAAAACTTATTTGATAGGCAACACCAATCTGCCCAAAAAAGATTAGAGGTTAGGCAGCCTATTTTGAGAAATTCAGATCTTCAAAAGATAAGAGATATTAGTGATATTGGTGATAGTCAGTTCGTTTCAAAGGTATTAGATACCACTTATTCGGCTGATTTAGGTTTTGAAGGAATGGAGAATAGAATTCGTAGTTTTTGTGAGGAAGCAGAAAGTACAGTTCTAGAGGGCAACAATATTATTATTCTATCAGATCGCCATTTTGGAAGAGAGAGGGTTGCCGTGCCTGCGATGCTTTCTGTAGCTGCAGTTCACCATCATTTGATTAGAAAAGGTTTAAGGACGTCAGTTGGTTTGGTTGTAGAGTCTGCGGAACCTAGAGAAGTTCACCATTTTTCTGCTTTGGCAGGCTACGGCGCTGAAGCAATAAACCCATATTTAGCATTTGAAACAATTGCAGAAATGTACTCAAAAGGCCTTTTTGCATCGGAAGTTAATGAGAGTGAGATTGTTCAGCGTTATATAAAGGCAATAAACAAAGGTTTACTTAAAGTTATGTCGAAGATGGGTATTTCTACGTACCAGTCGTACTGTGGTGCTCAGATATTTGATGCAGTTGGTCTGTCAAGCGATTTCATTTCACGATATTTTACTGGGACATCTACCCAAATAGAGGGTGTTGGTTTGCGAGAGATATCAAAGGAAACTGTAGATCGTCATCGGGAAGCTTATGACAACATACCTATCTTGAGGCACGCCTTAGATGTTGGCGGAGACTATGCTTTAAGACAAAGAGGTGAACAACATGCTTGGACCTCAGAAGAAATAAGTAGCCTTCAACATGCTGTTAGAGGAAACAGTAGAGATAATTATAGAAACTTCGCTGAATCTATCAATAAAAACCAGGAAAATCTATTAACAATAAGAGGTCTATTTCGATTACGGAATGCAACCGAAATAGGGCGTAAACCAATAGATATTAAAGAAGTAGAGCCGGTGAAAAGCATCGTAAGGCGTTTTTCTACCGGCGCAATGTCCTATGGTTCTATTTCAGCAGAAGCTCATGAAAACCTAGCTATTGCAATGAACAGAATTGGGGGTAGATCTAATACTGGGGAAGGTGGTGAAGAGGCTGAACGATTTCAAGACATGCCAAATGGTGATAGTAAAAGGTCAGCCATAAAACAAGTAGCCTCCGGTCGTTTTGGTGTAACTACTGAGTATCTTGTAAATGCAGATATGATTCAAATAAAGATGGCTCAAGGAGCCAAGCCTGGAGAAGGCGGTCAGCTTCCGGGTCATAAAGTGGATGCTGTTATCGCCAAAGTAAGGCATTCAACTAAAGGAGTAGGTTTAATTTCACCACCACCGCATCACGATATATATTCTATTGAGGACTTAGCTCAGCTTATCTACGATTTGAAAAATGTAAATTCTAAAGCTGATGTATCAGTGAAACTTGTTTCTGAAGTTGGTGTGGGAACTGTGGCGGCAGGAGTTGCAAAGGCCAGGGCGGATCACGTAACTATTTCTGGTATGGAAGGTGGAACAGGAGCTAGCCCTTTAACATCAATTAAGCATGCTGGGTCTCCCTGGGAAATTGGACTGTCTGAGACTCATCAAACTTTAGTAAAAAATAACTTAAGATCTCGGATTTCTGTTCAAGTCGACGGAGGTTTAAGGACTGGCAGGGATGTAGTAGTAGGAGCATTACTTGGTGCAGATGAATTCGGTTTTGCGACTGCCCCCTTGGTTGCATCTGGTTGTATTATGATGAGAAAGTGTCATCTCAACACCTGCCCCGTTGGTGTGGCTACACAAGACCCAGTATTGAGGAAACGGTTCACTGGTCAGCCCGAGCATGTAATCAATTATTTCTTTTTTGTCGCGGAGGAAGTTAGAGAAATCATGGCAAATTTGGGTTATGCTACTTTTGATGAAATGATAGGACAGATAAAATCTCTAGATCGAGATAAGGCCATAGACCACTGGAAAGCTCGTGGTCTTGATTTCTCTCGTCTTTTCTTCGACCCCCCGTTGAAAGCTGGTGATACACTTTTCCATAGTAAAGTACAGGATCATCATATTGATAAAGTTCTTGATAGAGAACTGATTGGGTTGGCTGAGGACGCCATTATTACCAAAAAGCCTTTGAGATTAGATATGAAAATTAGTAATATAAATAGATCAACAGGGGCGATGTTGTCAGGAAAAGTATCTTCGAGGTACGGCTATGAAGGATTGCCTGAGGATACTATCTATGTGAAATTTAGTGGAACAACAGGACAATCTTTTGGCGCTTGGTTGAGTAAAGGAATTACTTTAGAGGTAGAGGGGGAAGCCAACGATTATGTTGGAAAAGGTTTGTCCGGTGGAAAGATAATCATTTATCCGCCGAAGGAGGCGGTACAAATTAATGCAACAAGTTCAATAATTGTTGGGAATACTGTCTTATATGGGGCGATTAGTGGTGAATGCTATCTTAAAGGAGTTGCAGGAGAGCGCTTCGCCGTTAGAAACTCGGGAGCTACAGCTGTGGTCGAAGGTGTTGGAGACCATGGGTGTGAATATATGACTGGTGGGGTTGTAGCTGTTCTTGGTTACACTGGACGTAACTTTGCAGCAGGTATGTCGGGTGGAATTGCCTATGTTCTTGATGAAGATGGCAGTTTTGTGAATCGCTGCAACCTTGCAATGGTAGAATTAGAGCCAATTCCAGAAGAAGATGATTTAATGGAGTCAGAACACCACCACGGGGGTGATTTAGA
>TARA_B110000008_G_scaffold277753_1_pt1 | contig 11761 bp, 10 predicted proteins | sample TARA_B110000008 | Tara Oceans TARA_B110000008 (sample SAMEA4396496) | marine metagenome | biome: Westerlies Biome; feature: [DCM] deep chlorophyll maximum layer (ENVO:01000326); material: water (ENVO:00002006), including particulate matter (ENVO:01000060) such as... | depth 40 m
GAAAAACCATCTTATAAAGAACCACCTAAAGAAGTATGTTTTTATGCTTATAAACGTATAAACCACTTTCGCGAAATATTAGCACAGTTTCAAGCAAAGGAGACTACACAAATTCCCGATGAAGTAATTGATAACATAAAGAAACAAATTAAAAAAGAAAGATTAACGCTTAAGAATATGGATAATAAACGAGCAAAGGAAATATTAAAGAAATTGGGATATAATAAATATTACGAACATATCCCTTTTATAAAAGATAAATTGGGAATAAAACCCCCGGTTATGCAACCTGAATTAGAAGATAAATTATGCAATTTGTTTATGGAAATACAAAAACCGTATAGCAAACATTGTCCGGATAGTAGAGTTAACTTTTTAAATTACTATTATGTATTGTATAAAATGTGTGAGTTATTGGACAAACATACATTCCTTCCTTATTTCCCAATGCTTAAAGACCCTGTAAAACGAATAGAACAAGATGAAATATGGAAGAAAATATGTTCGGAATTAAATTGGGAATTTATTCCTACATTGTAATAATTTTTATTTATTATATTAAAAATTATTATTTGATAACGTAAATATTATTTACATCATACCCATTCGTGGGAATCCGACAAGATTGGCGCCAATACCAAATCCTGCTCCAGATCGTGCCGAAACACCCATAGATGGAACGTAAGTATCCAATACCGAAAAGGTGGCGGCGGCGGTTAGAGAAATCAACAATACTTCATCCAAATTAAGCGAACGCTTAGGGATAGCATATGCGGCAATAGCAACCATCAAACCTTCAACTAAATATTTAACAACACGACGGAGAAGTTCTCCTAAATCAAAAATCTCTCCTAATTTATCAAACATATTATATAATAAATAAATAAAAAAAAACTTAAACAATAATAATATTATTATTTATATGGCAGAAATTGCTTACCAACACAAAACGAACTCTGATGGCTCTTCAAATCCAGGTTATGTTGACCTACTAGAAGAGGACAAGACGTTATCCGGTCAAAAATTTGTATGTGTTTCATTCGTTAGTCCTGAAAATGTTCTTAAGAGACGTGAACTGTTTATGTTTGAAGCATTTTTAAAAGGGTATGACTTTTCTAAATCGATGGAAAAGTTTTCACAATTTTTGAATTTCTTGGCGTATAAATATAATCTTAATTTCGAAACATTGATGGGAGATATGCAAGAATTTGTGAAAAGTGAAAAAAGTGAATTAAAAACTACGGATATTTACGATTCTTATAAAACGTTCTTAGATAACAATGAAGATGAATTGGACGATGAATTTAATAAGCAAAATAATTTCCAGACAAGTGTAAGAGGATTAAAGGTACGAGGATCATATTCAACTCAAGAAGAAGCTGAATTGCGATGTAAGTTGTTGCGCGAAGTTGACCCAAATCATAATGTATATGTCGGTCCTGTTGGAGTATGGATGCCATGGGAACCTGAAGCATACAAAACTGGACGGGTTGAATATTTGGAGGACGAGTTAAATCAATTGATGCATGAGAAAAACGTAAATGAAGCCAAGGCAAAACAAGAGTTTGAAAAGAGAATTCAAGAGACAAAGAGGAAGGCAATTGAAGAGAATGTAAAAATGGCAAGGGAAAGCGGAAACAAACTAACGCAAAAATTAGACAAAAATGGAAATCTTGTAGGTGTAAATAATACTGTAGAAGAAGACTTGAAACAGTTGGAGGATACCAGTTCAGATGGCATCAAAAAGGCGTTGTTTGAAGGAGATAACATTGTCCGTAAAAAAAGGGATTAAATTGATAAAATCGTTGCACTATGCTTATAAAGTATTAAAAAAAAGTGTTAAAAAAAAGTGTTAAAAAAAAGTGTTAAAAAAAAAGTGTTAAAAAAAAAGTGTTAAGAATAAAGTATAATGAGTTATATTTATGTTTTAAAACTAATTAGAAATAAATATTACATAGGAAGAAGTAATAATCTAAATGTTAGAATATCAAGTCATTTTAAATTAGATGGTAGTAGTTGGACAAAACTGTATAAACCAATTAAAGTAATAGAGGTAATACCAAGTTCTGATAATTATGATGAAGATAAATATACCCTTAGATATATGCAACAATATGGAATTGATAATGTTAGAGGAGGTTCATTTACAAAACATATATTAGAATATTCACAGATAAAAACAATTAATACTATGTTAAAAAGTAAAAATGACGAATGTTATAAATGTGGAAAAAAAGGACATTTTGCGAATAATTGCTTAAATAGTAAAAATACGGTAGATACATTTGATTCTTATTCAGGCGATGAATATTGGGAATGTGATTATTGTGGAAGAAATTTTGATACAAAAAAAGGGTGCTTATTTCATGAAAATATTCATTGTAAAAAAAAATATGTTAACAATTATAATGTTACATATAGCGATAGCGATAGTTATAGTGATAGCGATACTGAATACGAAGAATCTACTCATGAATATATAGGTCATAAAGACGGGACAATATTTGATTCTACTAGAGGATATATTAGACCAAAACAAAAAACAAAAAAAAATAGTTGTTATAGATGTGGTAGAACAGGACATTATTCTACATCATGTTATGCTAACACACATATAAAAGGCTATTATTTAAAAAGATAATAAAATTATAGAAAATTTTATATTTTCTATAATTTTATGAATTACCAACGATTTTTCTTTACATTAATACGCGGACCTTTGTTTTTCCTTGAAGCATTTGGGTCGTATACTTCTTCTTCGTCGTCTGAACCCAATCCCTTCGACATCTCCCAAAACTCCTTTGCTCCTAATTTAAAATCTCCATGAGCGTTTGCTTTGTACCAGAAAATTTGGTCTTCCAATCGATTCGACTTAGCATTATTAGATATAACAAGGCATTCATAATTTTCAGTACATTGGTCCATTACTTGACAAAAACTTTCAAAAGTAGTAAACATTCCTGCGAAATTTTCATAGATACGCTTTCTATTTGTTAGATACGGCTCGCGCAATATAAATGTATAATCAATATTGGTTCTCAAATTAGGAGGGACACCTAATGGATATTGCATAGTAATAACAAGCATAATTTTCCAATGACGGCCATTCATAAAGAGCAACCTCATAAGTTTATCGCGCGACCATGTGTTATCATACAAACAATCATCTAGAATTACAAATGCCCTAGGATCTATACTAGATTTTCCATATGCTTTTTTTTCTTTTTGGATTTGCTTTATTACTATCTTTTGCCGTTTTAATATATTTTCAATAATGGCTGTATTGTATTCATCGTGAATAAACAATTTAGGAACTAGTTTACCATAAAATCCATTACCGGCTTCTGTCCCTGATATAACAGTTCCGATAGGAATATCCTGATGATGAAATAACATATCACGTACCAAAAAACTCTTACCTGTATCACGTCGTCCTATCATTACAATTACTGGTCCATTTGAATCGTCCAAATCAAATTTTATGTTTTTCATATTAAACTTTTTTAGTTCTAAATTCATATATAATTCTATATTAAATTATTTAATTACTTTGTAACGAATTTAATCACATATTATACCGTAAAATAATGTATTACTAAAGTATTAGTTTAAATGTAAATTATATATTATCATTAAATCGTAATGTTCTCTCTTTATTACAAGAAAAATAATAATAATTTATTATTTAGCCAATTTGAAAACAACGGGTTTTTGCAAATTCAGAATTATATCCCCTTATATTCTGAATTTTTCAAATTAAGCGATGTAACATACAGTTTAATAAACTTAAATCACAAACATACCATTTATTCTATCAAAGATACCTACGATAATAATAAATTTTTATTGGATGTAAAAAGTAAAAATAAAAAGAATGAAGAAATTGTCGCCGAAAAGACATCCTTTTTTAAATTTTCACCGTTGCTTAATCCTTTGAAATATTTAACTGGACGTTATAAAACGTTGTCAGCACAATCTGACCTAATGCCGACATTTAAACCGATTTTAACAAAGAAAAACAATTACCTGAAAAAATTACATGATATAAATAATACTTCCTATGTTGATGGTTTTTTTTCATATTTAAGTAGTAAACTACTAAACAATCATGATTTTATATTTGGAAATGATTATTATGGTAGTTTTATAGGAGTTCAAAGTCATTTTAATGTAAATGTGTATGATGATCTAGATTATTTACACCAATCTTCTTTTTTCCATAAAAACAAGGGAGAGATGTTTGATGTAGAAAATTTCGATTTATCGTTATTGGACGATGATACACGTAAATACAGAGAGACCATTGTAATGGAAGATATTGAAAAGGATGAGTTAAAAATCGATGAATTTGATGGAGATTCTTTTAATAAAGTATTTGAGTTGACCGAACAAAATATTGAAAAGTTAAATGCTGTATCTGAATTATCACCATTAACAGATAATATTGTGTATGAAAAAATTAAAAATAAAAATAGAAGTGAAAGTGATTTATCGAGTAATTCTGAAACAACCTCTAATATATCCGAATTAGAAAGTGGAAGCGATGATTCCGATATTGAAACTGAGTCAGACGATGGTGAAGAAGAAGGGGATGAAGAAGATGAGGAAGAAGAAGATGATGAAGAAGAGTCAGACGGTAGCAATCAACATATCGAAAGTTGTACTAATAGTGAAATTTCAGAATATTCCAGTTCAATAAATGAAAATGTAAATTGCGTTATTCATAAATTTCCAGTACAAATTATTTGTATGGAACAAATGGACGAAACACTAGACGATTATATTGAAAATAATGAAATGAGCGATATGGAATGGAAATCTTGTTTGATACAAGTAATGTTTATTTTAACAACGTATCAAAAATGTTTTGATTTTACCCATAATGATTTGCATACAAATAATATAATGTATGTTAATACAGACAAAAAGTACATTTATGTGAAATACAACAATCAGTATTATAAAGTACCAACGTTCGGTAAGATATATAAAATAATCGATTTTGGAAGAGCTATTTACAAATACAAAGGAAAGCAATTGTGTAGTGATAGTTATAATTTTAAATCAAAAGAAGACGCCGCAAACCAATACAATTTTGAACCATATAGAAATTATAGTAAACCTGAAATATTACCAAATAAAAGTTTTGATTTATGTCGATTAGGATGTTCGTTGTATGACTATTTTATTGAAGATTTCACTAAAGAAGATGACGAGAAAAATGATATTATACAATTAATTATTAAATGGACTAGAGATGATAAAGAGCGGAATATTTTATATAAAAAGAATGGGGATGAACGGTACCCTGAATTTAAATTATACAAAATGATTGCTAGAACAGTCCATCATTGTGAACCACACAATGAATTGAAAAATTCGATGTTTGATTGTTTTAAAATATCAAAAAAAAAGGTATCCAATAAAACTAAGGTAAATAATATTGATGAAATGCCAATTTATGTATAACATAATAATATTAAATAATTATGTTATGTTATTATTACCCCTTTATTAGAAAGCGGGTTCATTTGTAAATATTTCAGGTGCTTTTGCAACCACTCTATTCGCTCCACCAAATTGTTCCAACACAAAATTACCGGATACAACAGATAGATATACAATTATAGTATCTCGTATCATAATTTTCACAGGCTTTGGTTCTTTGATTATAAATTTCATTTCTAAATACTTAATGATAATATATACAATAGATACCATTCCGGCAGTTACAAAAATCGATTGTCCCATCATTTATATTTTTTTATTATATTTTTATCAATTATTTTACGCAATATTATTTTACGCAATATATTTTATGCAATATATTATGCGGTGGCTGTTAAGTATATTACATGTTATAATTTTAGTTCAATAATTCAATATCGTCTAAGAGAGGGGGAGATTCTATTTTCAATTCTTTTGATAAATCATGGATATCGCTTACATCCAACCGTATATTGTTGTCATCGAATATTTCCAAATTATCCTCGTCGTCTTCTTCCTCCTCTTCTTCCTTACGACGTTGTTGATTTATTTCACTAATATGTTCGAGCCGCTCAATAGTTTTTGGGGCTTCTACACTTTCCTCCTCATTTGTTCCCATATTCAACACATTGTCAAAATCATTAAAAGAAATACCAGTTGTTTTTTCATTTTCATTTTCGGTAGGTTTATTCTCATCGATTGTTGTTTTTGCTGCTGTTTCAATATCTTCATCTTCTAAACTCAAAGGAGGAGTTTCTTCTGGAATGGGATTTTTTTCCAATTTTAATATAGGTGTTTTGCTGAATTCTTCATTATTTTCTACTTTCTGTTCGGCAGTTTCTTCATCTTCATTCTTTGACTCTTCCACTTCTTTTTCTATTTCTTTTTCTGTTATTTCATGGACTACTTCTTCGTCAACCGTTTCGTCAATATACGAGCGCAATATTCTTTCTACAGGAATGCTACCGCGAATTACCTCAAGAATACTTTCCTTACACAATATTTCACATTCGCGCATATTTTTTTGATATTGCAATGGAGTAATTATTTTTTCAAACAAATAGACGTTTTTATATAATTTTCGCGCGAAAGCAGAATATACCTTATGGATAAATGTATCCAATTTTGGGATATCCAAATCAATCTTTTTTTGTTTTTGTGAAACTCGTACGCTGGTAAGAATTTTAAGTTGTGCGATATGAACACAAGTAAGTAAATCTTCTAAATAATTACAACCGGTTACACTTATAATACGACGACATTCTTCTTGAATCAGTGAATCGTTCCATTTTGGTACTCTAGAAAGAAAGTTTTGAAATGTCATTAAGTATTTATCGTCTTCATCATTTTCAATACATAATCGTTCGGCGTCATTAAATATAGATTTAACCCCCTCAATAACAACAGGAGAAAGTATACTTAACAATCTGCAAGAATACTCGTTTTTGGCTTCAGATAAAACATTTACGTTGTAATCATCCATTTTAAACTTATAAAATATTTTCTAAATCAACTTTTTTCCGCATAAATGTAAAATACAATACATAAAATATTAATAATTCTTCGTTTCGTATTTGCTTTCTTATTTTGTCAAAATACATTAATGCTAAATTATTGTCCTTGTTATTGGAAACATATTTAATTAAATCCAAACAACTATATCCTTTATTATACAATATAGACGACAGACCAATACAACTTTTCAATGATTTGTAACTTTCCGTATTTTTTAGGTACTTTTTTAAACGTGTTTCTTTTTTATTGTAGTCTTTTTTATTATAAACATCAAATCGTAAATTATAAAAATTAATATAATTTTGGTCTACCTTTGGTGTGGGTATATAAATACTACAGAACCTAGATAATATTGGATTCAATAAAAGGTTCTTGTTTTCAGCAATAATAAAGAAACGCGTATTATGACTGTATTTTTCAATACACCTACGCAAAGCCGATTGTGCGTCCATTGTAAGTTTGTCGGCATTAAACAAGATAATAGATTTAAACATGTTATTTGTTTTGTTTTGTATATTTGTTTTGGCAAAGAATTTTAATTGATCGCGAAAAAAACGAATACCCTTACCGTGAGCGCAATCAACATACATAACGTATTCCTTCATATATTTGGGATTGCTATGATACACCTTTTCTATAAAATAGTTTAAAATACTTCGTTTTCCGGTTCCATATGGTCCATGAAATACAATATGAGGTATTTTATTGTTTTCTATGAAAAAATTTAATTTATCGATAATTGTTTTATGCATAGTGTGAATATCAGCGGTGACATTTTTAAAATTATAATCAATTGTATTTTTTAAAAATAGATCACTCATAGTATAAATGAGTATAACACATTATTTTTATATTTTAATAAAGTATTATTTGATTTATATGTATATACGATTTATACATATATATGATTATATGTATTATTTACATTGAGGTATTGAAGTATTTAAGCAACACTACTCAAAGGTTTTGAATAAGGATTGCTATTAAAAGCGTCTAACAACTCTGGATTATACCTATTACTCTGGTTTACTTCACGTGTATTTTTTCCACTTAATTGTCCGTATGTTTCAATGCTACTAGCACTCTTAGGCATATTTGGAATAATTGCGGCGGGTTTTGTACTTCTGTTTCGTAAATTACTGACATTTTGATTGCCATCAAAAATTGGTTGATTTCCAGCATGAAATCTATCTACCTTAGATACAACTTGTTTGTTGGGGTTAAGAGTAGCGTTGTACGCTGTATTGTATACTTGTCCCTTATGTTGCGAATTTCCAGCACTACTATTACCAATATATTGACAGTTTGTTGTATCGCGATGTTGATCGACAGGTTGATGCTCTGTATTTGTGTAAGCAGCATCGAAGGCAGTTCCACCATGCTTTGTATATTCTGTATTTTCCGTTTGTTCGCGGATAGTGGTTCTTGTAACATCGGATGGATTCCACACTCTTGAATTAGACACACCATTCTTACCACCAGACGCATTTCCAATCGGACGTTTATGATGAACTACATTTTCCTTTAATGTTGGTTTTAAAACATCTAATATGGGAGTCATCATCGCGTACAAGCCTCTTTCAACTATTCCCATCGATTTTGTCTCACCGGTCAACGTTCGTGAATTGGGTAAACTCTTGTAACCAGACTTTCCATAATTCCCGTGGTTTTCTTTCCATCCATTTGCTCTGGAAGCAGTCCCTATATTTAAAGAATCCAATTGGACCTTGGTTGATTCTTGGTATTCACCGGATTGATATATACCATTCGCATTTGTAGTATCACCTCCTCCAAAATACTCTCTTGTAGTTGAACTACGGTTCTCAGGACGAAAAACGTGTGTTGTTGGTGCGGTTCCTCTTTTTTCAACACCAGTGGTTGTGAAATAGCGGTCTGGATTATTTATAAAGAATGTATCTGGTTTGTGCTGTTCTACTTTTCCTAAATTTCCACGAGGACCTCTACGACCAACATGCTTTCCTAGCATCTGTCCTTTGAATGTTTTCTTTGGATTGTTTGCCACGCGCAATTCATCTATAGTTTTTGGCTTCCAACTATCTCTTTCTTGCATACCAGAATTAAACCCACCCGTACCTTCACTTGCGTACCCTTTATTCAATCCAGGACCCACCTGAATTTCTTTCCATGGTTTTGTATTGTTCATCTTTGAAGTTACATTTCCTCGCATTCGTTCTTGTATAAATTCACTAGTAGACGGCATTCCGTTAGTCCATTGCATGTTTTTTTGAGGTTTGAAGAATGGAGCATTTGCCTTTTTTTCAATTTGTTGACTTCCTGTTCCGGTGTATAAATCAAGTATACCATCACGCGACGTGGAGTCGGTGGATTGAGTAACATTTGACCCAAAATAAGGTTTCATATTATTATGTTTAAAATCAAATAATTCGTTGCTTTCACCCGTCAATGACATAAATGAATTATTTAAATTTTGTGTTTCACTTTTGACTTCGGTACTTTGCTGAACGTTGCCATTATTTTCATTTAATCCAGAATACGTTTTTGTAGTGTATCTATCATTTTGAGGTCCTGTTTTTTCAACAGGAAAATTATCTGGTGGTATTTGTGTATTCACTAAACGATTATTGGTAGATGATTGAGCGGATATTCCACTAAATCCTTCTTCCTTCTTATTATCATTAGACAAAATATACATTATACCTAAAGCGGCCATGGGAATTGCTATTTCTGCCATTTTATACTATATATAAATTATAATATTTTCTTTATGGTTTATTTACAATAATTAATTTAAATTAAATTAAGTATAGTATTATGTATGTTAAATGAATAGTTATTCGATTAAACTTGTACATGGTATAATTGGTGTATGATTATCTTTTTCCAACAATCGCGTATTTAAATTATTTTGAAATCCTAAACAAACATTTTCTTGTGGATCTAAATACAAAGGCTGTGTATGATCTTGTTTTAAATCTCTATATAAAAATCCTGGATGAGTAACTCTGGATTGATGCATAATTGGTTTGTTTGATACGGATACTGGAACAGGCGTTGTCTTAAGTGGTTTTGCTACCTTATAATGTCTACCATATCGCTGTAACTTTTTATCAACATTTTTAAGTTGACTTTCTATGTCTATAGGGTGCCCGTTTGATACATTTTGCAAGTTGGCACTCCAACCCATGTGTCGCATTTGTGGGTCGTCAAACAAAACTGGAGTAGCTCCCCATCCCGGAGTATTCAATACATATCGACCAGGATCAGTAGATTGTTGAAGGAATTTTTTTGTTCTACATTCATCATAATTATATCGAGTAAATGCCATATTATATATATATTGTAATTATTTTTTATCTTTGTTATCTTTTACATCTATTAAATTTTTTATTTTATTTAATTTTTTAAGTCTAGTTCTTATTACATCTTTTATAGTAGTTATTTCTGTTTCTAGGGTGGTTTGTCTTCCATTTAATATTTTATGGTTAATATCCAAATCCTTCACTGCTTCAACCAACACACCGACCAAATTACTATACATAATAGATTTGTATTGACCTTTATTATTAACAACTTCTGGAATTATTTTTTCAGTTTCTTGTGCTATTAAACCCATGTAAACTTGATCTTTATTTGGCAAATCAGTTCTGGTATATGTCACACCACGTAGAGCGTTGACCTTTTCCAAAGCATTTGGAATAGTTTTTACGTTTGCCTTTAGTCGGGCGTCTGAACTCATCGTAACAACGCCATTTGTATTTACATATTCAACCTGTGTATTTCCCAATTGAATTACATTATCTCCAAAAGCAACACTATTGTATCCAATAGCAGTAGCATTTAATCCATCCGTTTTTGCTAAATACCCCAACGCGGTTGAACCAGTACCGCTTAAATCAATCGAATGACCCACACCAGTAGCATATTGTATGGATGAATTTGATATATCTGTACCAGACCCTATTAATATATTTCCTAGAGGCATATTAGCGTAGGACAACGGTTTTATAGTATCTCCTGTCGAAGCATTTCCAAGAATAATGTTCCCCTTATTATGAAATAGGATTGTTTTATTGAGTGATATATCTCCGTTAATAGCATTAATTGCGGTTGTTTCACCTTCAGATAAATTTGTATTAACCGTTAATGTTCCATCTAAAATTCTAAAATTAGAATCTACACCAGCGACGGTTTGAGACAAATCATAAATATCCTGTGACACACTATAAATTTTCTGTATAATAGTTCGCAAATCACCGCCACTTGGGTCATTTGGATTACCCAACACAAATGCAATTTCTTCTAATGTATCCAAATAAGTAGGAGCATTGCCTATTAAATCGTCTATGATATGATGAATACCACCGCTCATATCTGATAAATCTCTTACCACCGTACTTCTTTCTACACTTATTTCTCGAGAAAGTTCGGTAGATGTATAATTAGAAAGATCAGAAACTTTATCTAATGTATGCGATATTAAAGTGGATACCGAATCCGATATATTTGTATCAATAGAAGCAACATCTGCCGCAACAGTATAAAATGCTAAACTAGATAAATCACTTATGTCGCGTACTGTCTCGCTGCTTAAATCTGTTATTTCACGATGGAGTTCACTAGATGTATATGAATATACGGTTGATATTTCTGTACTCGTAGTATTTCGTTCAATATTTAATTGTGTAGTCGTAGAATTGGATAAATCAACAATCTGTCGTGTAAGTTCGTTTGAAGTATAACTGGAAAGATCTATTATATCTCTTACAGTTTCACTACT
>TARA_B110000008_G_scaffold13241_1_pt1 | contig 11754 bp, 8 predicted proteins | sample TARA_B110000008 | Tara Oceans TARA_B110000008 (sample SAMEA4396496) | marine metagenome | biome: Westerlies Biome; feature: [DCM] deep chlorophyll maximum layer (ENVO:01000326); material: water (ENVO:00002006), including particulate matter (ENVO:01000060) such as... | depth 40 m
GGAGCCTACCAACCAGGAATGTCAGATTACAATATTTTTATCAAAGACCAATCACAGGTTTTTCTTGCTGGCCCTCCTCTTGTAAAAGCTGCAACTGGGGAAGAGTCTGATGCTGAAAGCCTTGGCGGTGCTCAAATGCATTCAGAAGTATCTGGCTTGTCTGATTACTTAGCAGAAGATGAAATGGATGCTCTGCGAATATGTAGAGAAGTCGTATCTCATCTTAATTGGAAAAAAGGTGGTGATGAGCCTTCAAAAACTTCTATGGAGCCTGTTTATGATCAAGAAGAGCTTTTAGGTCTAATTAGTGAAGACCTTAAATCCCCTGTTGATATTAGAGAAGTTATAGCAAGATTTGCAGACGGTTCTCAATTCGAAGAATATAAGCCTTTGTATGGTCCCACCATGATATGTGGGTGGTCAGGCGTTCATGGCTATCAAGTTGGAATAGTTGGAAATAATGGTCCGATTTATCCAGAATGTGCCGAAAAGGCTGCAACTTTTATTCAATTATGTAATAAACGAAACATACCACTTATTTTTCTCCAAAATGTAACTGGTTTTTTGGTCGGTAAAGATTTTGAAAGACAAGCTATTATTAAAAAAGGTTCTCAATTAATAAATTCTGTATCTAATTCTATGGTTCCTCATATAACGATTATTGTAGGTGCGTCATATGGAGCTGGAACTTATGCAATGTCAGGAAGAGCATACAATAATAGATTCACTTTTTTATGGCCTACAGCAAAAATTGGTGTCATGGGATCAGAGCAAATTGCTAAAGTTATGTCTATTGTAAGGAGAGCTAAGGCAAAAAGAACTGGAGAAAAATTTGATGAAAAACTTGATTCTCAGATTAGGGAAATGGTTGAAGCGGCGGCTGAAGGAATGTCTCATGGATTAGTTGCTAGCAGTATGGTTACTGATGATGGAATTATTGATCCAAGAGATACAAGAACAATATTAGGATTTTGTTTATCAGTTGTCAGTAACATACCTATTGAAGGTGCAACAGAATATGGGGTATTTAGACTATGATATTTAATTCACTTCTAATCGCTAACAGAGGCGAAATAGCCGTCAGAATAATAGAAACTGCCCATGAAATGGGTATTCGATGTATTGCTATCTATGTTGATGCTGATGCTGATGCTCCGTTCGTAAGAGCAGCTGATGAAGCTGTTCATCTTCCAGATGGAGGCTATCTTGATATAGATCTTGTCATTGATGCTGCTAAAAGAACAGGAGCTCAAGCAATTCACCCAGGTTATGGCTTTTTATCAGAAAATGCTTCCTTTGCCAGAAAAGTACTTAAAGAAAATATGGTTTGGGTTGGTCCATCTCCTCATGTTATTTCTGTTATGGGTGATAAATTGAAAGCTAAGGAATTAGCAACAAAAGCTGATGTTCCAACTTTACCAATGACATCAAAGCCTGCTGAGGCAAAGAATATTGGTTATCCACTTCTAATAAAAGCAGCTGCTGGAGGTGGTGGAAAAGGAATGAGGATAGTTCAGTCTCAAAAAGATTTAAAAGAATCAATTATTAGTGCCCAACGAGAAGCTAAGTCTGGCTTTGGTGATGAAAGAGTTTTTATAGAAAGATATGTAGAAAAATCTAGACATATTGAAATACAGATTCTTGGAGATTCATATGGAAATATTGTTCATTTGGGTGAAAGAGAGTGCTCTATTCAAAGAAGGCATCAAAAAATAATAGAAGAGTCTCCATCACCGAGAGTTTCGCCTGAAATAAGAGAAGCGATGGGTCTAGCAGCAGTAAAGCTTGCAAAAAAAATTAAATATCAATCAGCTGGAACAGTTGAATTTCTATTTGATGACAAAACAGGTGAATTTTGGTTTCTTGAGGTTAATACAAGACTTCAGGTAGAGCATCCTGTAACAGAAGAAGTTACAGGCATGGATCTTGTTTACGAACAATTAAGAATTGCTAGAGGTGAAGAGCTTGGATATGAACAAGATGATGTTAGTTGGATTGGGCACTCTATTGAAGCAAGACTCTATGCAGAGGATCCTAGTAATGACTTTTTGCCGGAAACAGGAACATTAATTGCTTTTGAGGAAGACCCTCATGCAGAGGCTCGTTGGGATACAGGAGTTGAGACTGGGTCTATAGTTGGCACGTCATTCGACCCAATGTTGGCTAAAGTTATTTCATATGGCGCGACAAGAACCGATGCAGCTTCAAAACTTGCGAGAGCATTAGAAGCAGCTCATATTGGAGGTCTTACTACTAATAGAGATTTTTTAGTTGCAACCCTAAAAACAAAAGAATTTTTAGATGGCGATACTACAACTGACTTTATTACTAGAGTGAAGCCTCCTAGATCTCTTGAATTGAGTGAGGAACAAATAAAACATGTAACTTCAATAGCTGCATTGTGGATACAAGAATTAAATAGATTAAATGATCATGTTTTAGGTCATTTACCATCTGGCTGGACCAATGGAAGAACGCCAAAACAAAATATTAAATTTAAATATAAAGATGAAGTAATTAATGTTGTATATAAATTACAAAGAGATGGTTCATATAATATGCATGAATCATCGATAGCTTTTATTTATGAATGTTATGAAGATGGTATTGATCTTGAATTTAATGGAAGAAGGCATTTTTCAAAGGTAACGCTTCAAGAGAATATGATTCTTATTCATATGCCTTTTGGTGATATATTACTTGAAATTTTGCCTAGATTTATAGTTCCAGGATTAGAACTTCAGACAGGAGGTCTTGTAGCACCCATGCCTGGCAAGGTTATTGATCTGAAAGTTAAAAAAGGATCGAAAGTTAAGGCTGGAGATACTTTAGTTATTTTAGAAGCCATGAAAATGGAACACTCAATAAGAGCTTCAGAAGATGGAGTAATTACTGAATTGTTTGTAAGTGGTAATGATCAAGTCGAAAATGGTGCCCTCTTGATGGTTTTAGATTCAGATTAATAATGCATGCAATTGAAAATATACAAACTATCGCAGGTAAATCTATAAAACCTATCAGTCAAAAGCATAATCAAGTTATTGATAAGCTAGAATTAATGTTAGAAAAAGGCATACCTGACCATACAATGTCCGAGTTGGCAGCTAAATTAAAAGTATCATTGAGAACTCTTTATGAGATTGCTCCAAGTAAAGATCATTTAATCAGATTGACGGTTAATAGAATACTGATTCGCTTAGGTAAGGAAGCCATAGCAACTATAACTGATATTAAATCTCCTATTGATAAACTAAAAAAATACTTATTGCATGCAAATCAAGCAGTAGGTCCCAAATTTAAGGTTTATCTTCAAAATTTAAATGACAATGATAAGTCAAAGAAAATGATTGATTATCATGAGGACTACATTACTTCTTTTACTAAAGAATTATTAGATGAAGCTATTGCTCAAAAAGAAATCAAGAAAATTGACACTCAAGCGCTAGCTCTTCTTTTAGGAGGCATTGGTAGAGATTTTGCCAAAGATAGTAATATCAAAAAACTTTCTGATACCCCTGAAAAATCAGCGAATTCTATTACAGAAATAATTTTAAATGGGATCAAGCTGGAGAAATAAAATGAGAAGAGATGTAATAAAAATAGCTAACTGTAGTGGATATTATGGAGATAAACTCTCTGCAGCCAAGGAAATGGTTGAGGGCGGTCCTATAGATGTTCTTACAGGTGATTATCTCGCTGAATTAACTATGGCAATTCTTTTTAATCAAAGAATGCAAAGAGGAGAAGATAAAGGTTATGTTGGGACATTTCTTAAACAAGTCAAAGAAGTAGCTCAGTCATGTAAAGACAAAAATATAAAAATTGTGACCAATGCTGGTGGTTTGAATCCCTCCTCTATGGCATTAGAGATAGAAAAAATATTAAAAGAACTTTCTATAGATTTAAAAGTGGCATATATCGATGGCGATGATCTCATGCCAAGAATAACTGAATTAAATAATGAGGGTGAATTGTTTAATAACATTGATAAAAAGATTCCTCTTAATGAATCTGGCTGCCAAACACTAACTGCAAATGCATATTTAGGTGCATGGGGTATAAAAGAAGCATTAGATAAAGGCGCTGACATAGTTGTTTGCCCAAGAGTAACTGATGCAGCAGTTGTTATTGGTCCTGCTGCTTGGAAATTTGGATGGAATAGAACAGATTATGATTCATTAGCTGGTGCTTTGGCTGCTGGTCATATTATTGAATGTGGATGTCAGGCTACTGGAGGGAATTATTCTTTTTTTAAAGAAGTCCCAACCTTCGATAATGTTGGTTATCCCATAGCTGAAATAGAAAAAGATGGAAGTTTCACTATCACCAAACATCCAGGAACAGGTGGCTTGGTTTCAATTGGAACTGTAACAGCGCAGTTGCTTTATGAGATTAGCTCTCCTGCTTATATTAACCCAGATGTAATTGGTCACTTTGATACCTTAAGAATAGAACAAGAAGGCAAGGACAGAGTATATGTTTCGGGATGCAGAGGAAGCACCCCTCCTCCAACGCACAAAGCATGCATAAATCTAGCAGGTGGCTATAGAAATGGAATGGACCTTGTAATAACCGGATTAGATATTGAAGAGAAAGCTAAAATTTTTACTGATGCTCTTTTTAATTCAGTTGGTGGAAAAGAACAGTTCGATGATGTCTCAATTAATTTACACAGAACTAATAAAGAAAATCCGAATTCTAATGAAGAAGCTATGGCAACATTATCGATATCAGTGAAATCTATGAATCCAGATTTAGTTGGTAGAATATTTAGTGCAAAAATAATTGAGTTATCTTTAGCAAATTACCCAGGATTCTTTTCTAGCGGGGGCGGTAAAAAACCAGGTCCTGTTATTGTTTACTGGCCAGCTCTTGTTGATAGTAAATTTATTAATGAGTATGTACATATAGACGGTGAAACTATTGAAATAATCCCTACAAGCCAAATGGGATTTGAAGAAAGCTTTTATCAAAAAAATCTAGTCGAAATAGCGCCTGCTCCAGAAGGTAAAACCGATAAAGGCCCTTTAGGATCATATTTTGGAGCTCGATCAGGAGACAAAGGTGGTTGTGCTAATTTAGGAGTATGGGCAAAAACTGATTTATCTTATTCATTTTTATATAATTTTCTTACTGTTGAAAAGCTTAAAGAATTACTGCCAGATCTCAATAATTATGAAATAGATAGATACGATCTTCCAAATATTAAATCTTTAAATTTTTATATTCATGGAATACTTGAAGATGGAGTCTCCTCCAATAATAAAAAGGATGGACAAGCCAAATCACTAGGTGAATACTTAAGAGCAAAAATAGTGGATTTACCAATTTCAATAATCAAGGAAAGTAAATAATGTCTAATAAATTATCTTTAGAGGGCTTGGATTTTCAAGCAACAAAAATAGATGTTCGTAATAATATATTAACTATTACTCTTAACCGTCCAGAAAAAAAGAATGCGCTAAATAATGTCATGGTAAATGAAATTAACTATGCTTTAGCTTTTGCAAAACAAGAAGACTCTATAAGAGTAATTGTCATTGCTGCAGAAGGTGACATTTTTTGTGCAGGTGCTGATTTAAAGAGACAAAAATCAGAATCAAATGTTCCAGAACTAAAAGATGCAAATGATATTAGTATTGCATTAAGACATCTTTATAAACCTGTTATCTGCAAGATACAGGGCTCTGTATTAGCTGGGGCGCTTTTAATGGTTGCTAATTCAACTCATTCTATAGCAGTTAAAGGGGCAAAATTTTCTGCGCCAGAGATCAAACGTGGTTTGTGGCCTTTTATGGTTATGGCTGGTCTCTTTAGAGTGATGCCAAAAAGAGCGGGTCTTGATTTTATAATGAGAGGACAGCCAATTGATGCGAATAAAGCAGAACAATGGGGTTTAATTAATCAATCTGTGGATAGTAAAGATTTGAATAATACTGTTAATAGTTTAGCTAGTGAGCTGGCTAGTTTAGCTCCAGGAACTATGCGATTTGGATTAGAGGCTTATGAAAAACAAGATTCTATGAACTTTGATGAAGCCCTACCTTATCTTAAAGAACAAATTGCTAAATGCTTTGAAGGTGATGATGCTAAGGAAGGAATTGCTGCATTTTTAGAAAAAAGAAAGCCGGATTGGGATAAAAAAAATAAGGAGTAGGATATGGATTTAGAGTACGGATCACAATACGAAGAATATAAGAAGGAAGTTCAAATATTCTGTAAAAAGTATCATGGTGTCCATTTTAGTGATGCAGCTAAGACGCCTATGGCAACCGATAATAACTCTGCTGGGCCAGTTGTAACTAGATCAGAATGGCAGAAAATTCTAATTGAAAATGGTTATTTTGCTAGATCAATTCCAAAAGAATATGGAGGGTTTGGAGGAGATTCAGATGTTATAAAAAACAGAATTACAGCTACTGAATTTTCAAATGCTGGTATTCCAGCTGCAATGGGAGGCCAAGGTATCGACATGCTTGTTCCAACATTACTGGAACTTGGAACAGAAGAACAAAAAAATAAATATATTAAGCCTACTCTTCATGGAGAAATGATCTGGTGCCAAGGTTATTCAGAACCTAATGCTGGTAGTGACTTAGCTAGCTTGCAAACTAAAGGCGAGTTAATTGATGATAATTGGGTGATTAATGGACAAAAAATTTGGACTAGTACCGCTCAGTTTTCTCAGATGATGTTTTGTCTTGTGAGAACAGAGCCAGAAGCTTCAAAGCATGCAGGAATTAGTTACTTATTGGTTCCAATGGATACTCCTGGTCTAGAAATAAGACCATTAGTAGATATGACACTTAAGGCAGGATTCAATGAAGTATTTTTTACTGATGTAACCATACCTGGAGATAATATTGTTGGTAGCAGAGGCGAAGGATGGGCTGTTGCAAATTCTACTCTAGGACATGAAAGAGGCTCTCTAACAAATCCAAATGCAACTGTTAATAGGGTGAATTCTCTAATCAATAGAATGAAAGAAGAAACATTAGATGGTCAAAGATTAATTGATATCCCAGTTTATAGAGATAAGGTTATAACCCTTCAGGCTAAAGTTATGGCGTTTCAATCTAACTCATTAAGAGTTTTATCTTCTAAATTAAATAAAGGTCAAGATACAAAAATTGCTGGAATGATTCAAAAATTAGTAGGTACAGAGTTAAGACATGAACTTGAAGGATTTGCTGTAGATGTCATGGGAGAAATTGGAACATTGTATGAAGATAGTCCTAATTTGAGAGATAAAGGATCCTGGCAATTCTTATACATGTATTATCTTGGATTAATAATAGGTGGTGGTACCAGTCAAATTCAGAAAAATATTATTTCTGAAAGAGGTCTAGGAATGCCAAGAGAGCCAAAGGTTCAAGGAGTTTAAAATGTATTTTGGATTATCTGAAGATCAAATATTTTTTCAAGAGAATGTTTCTAAGTTTTTAGAAGACCAAGCAAATCTTGATACTATTAGAGCAATTACTGAAGGAGAAGCTGAAAATACTCGAAAAGAATTAAATACAGGATTAGTAAATCTAGGATTAAATTCATTACTTATTCCTGAAGAATTTGGAGGTCTAGGACTTGATTTACTTTTTGCTACAGCAGTAAGTCAAAGCTTAGGAGGTGGAGTTGCTCCAATTTCTTTTACTGGCTCTTACATAATGGCCCCTCTTGCAATTAGTCATGGTGGAAGCAGTGAACAAAAAAATAAATATCTAACTCAAATGTCAGAAAATAAAATTCGCTTTGGAGTTGGTTTTTCTGAATTTATTGGTGCAAGAGATAACTCAAGTATTGAAATAAAAGATGGTAAGATTTCTGGAAGAGCTCTTTTTGTATTAGATGCGAAGGATGCATCACACCTAATGTTTTCTGACAAAAATGGGGTAATTGGAGTGGTTTTATCAAACTCCTCGGGCCTTGAAGTAATTGAACTAACTACAGTTGATAAGACAAGAAGCTATTCGGAAATTAAATTAGATAATGTAGATGTGGATGTTCTTGAACAAACAATATCTAGCAAGGATGCAATTAATAAATCTATTGATGCTGGAAGAATAATATTAGCTGCAGATAGTATAGGCGCCTCACAAATATTAATTAATAAAGCTGTAGAGTACTCTAAAGAAAGGAAGCAATTTGGCAGAGTCATTGGATCATTTCAAGCAGTTAAACATATGTGTGCTGAAATGGCTGCTGATTTAGAACCATGCTATTCATTGGTTTGGCATGCTGCCCACTGTTTTGATAATTCTCCAGATGAATCAAGGCTTATGGCATGTCATGCTAAGTCTCATGTATCTGAAGTCTCGAAAATGATAGGGAAAAAAGCAACTGAAGTTCATGGCGGAATGGGGTTTACAGATCTTATGGGTGTTCATTATTGGTTTAAAAGGATTGGTGTAAATAGACAAAACCTTGGCTCTCCAGAACTAGTTAGAGAAGAAGCAGCTAAATTACAAAATTTCTAAGATAATTTATGATTAAGTATTCAAACATTTATTTTTTTCTATTTTTATTTTTAGTATCTACTTGCAGTAATGATGCATACGTTCCAAAAGAGTATGTATCAACCAACCTAAGTAATGAAAAAATTGATTTAAGTGAAGAGATTTTCAATAAACTTCAAAAAGAGCACTACATAAAGAATTTTGTCGATTCAAGTTTTTATAATAATTATGTAATAGCTTTGATAGAAAGACTTGATGAAAGTAAAGTATATTTCACTGAGCAAGAAATTAATTCTTTCAAAGAAGAATCGCTTATAAATTCAGAAATTGGTTTTGATATAGATGTAGCCTATACGATCATTAATTTATATTTTAAAAGGCTAACTGAATTATCAGAATATCAAATACTAACTATACAAGAAGACTCTTTTAACTTCGAAATTGATGAATTTCTTGATATTTATTATGAAGATAATCATTGGGTTAATAATGAGAGTGAGCTATATGAAATTTGGAGGCTTCAAACAAAAAATGATCTATTAGTTGCAATGATTTCTGATGAGCTTTCAGATTCACCAAAGGAAGACCTTGTTAAAAGATATAAAAATAGAATAAGAAGAGTTCATCAACAAAAAGAAGAAGATATTTTTTCAATTGCTATAAATACTCTTGCTAATCAGTTTGATCCTCACTCTTCATATCTATCGCCTAGATCAGCTGAAGATTTCGATATGAACATGAGTCTTAAGCTAGAAGGAATTGGTGCCCTTCTTGGTGTAGAGGACGATTATACAAAAATAGTTAGCCTAGTTCCTGGAGGTCCAGCTAAAAAATCTGGAAAAATATTACCTGACGATAGGATAACAAGAATTCGTCAAAAAGATTCCTCTGAATATGTCGATGTTGTTGGATGGAGAATAGATGAGGTTGTCGACCTTATAAGAGGTGAAGCTGGTACTGAAGTTGAAATTGAATTTATCTCATCAAAATCCTCTTTAAACGAAAGAAAATTAGTAACATTAAAAAGAGAAGAGATTAAGTTAGAGGACCGTGCAGCTAAGTCTAAAATTTATCTAAATGATGATGGTCAAAAAATTGGAATTATTGATCTTCCATCATTTTATTTTGATTTTAAGGCATATCAAGAAAGGTCTGAGGACTATAAAAGTAGTAGTGGAGATGTCAAAAACATTCTTGAAAATTTTAATGCCGAAGGTGTTGATGCTCTTGTTTTTGATTTAAGAAATAATGGAGGCGGAGCTTTAATGGAGGCAAATAAGATTATTGGCTTATTTGTTGCCTCTGGTCCTACTGTTCAAGTAAAACATAAGACTGGGCGTATTCAACCATATGGAGATAGAAGAGCCCTTCAGGTTTGGGATAAGCCTATGGTAGTTTTAGTAAATCGATATTCTGCATCTGCATCAGAAATAGTTGCAGGCGCTATACAGGACTATCAAAGAGGACTAATTGTAGGACAAAGAACATTTGGAAAAGGAACGGTTCAAGTATTAGAGGATCTATCCAAGGGACAAATAAAAATCACAGAATCAAAATATTATAGAGTTAACGGAACAAGTACACAGAATAAAGGAGTTCTTCCTGATATTAATCTTCCAGCAACATGGGATATAGAGACTATAGGTGAAAGCTCATACCCATCTGCACTTGAATGGGATACTGTTCGAGCATATAAGCATAAATTGTTTTCTCTTGATAATAATAAGTTAAAGAATATTAAAGAGCTTTATGCGAAAAGATTTCTTAATGAGCCCAATCTTAATTATTTAGAAGAGGTAAGAAAAAGATATGACGAAAACCAGAATAAAAAATATCTAACTCTTAATATTAAAAATAGAGAATATGAAAAAGATTTAAGAAAATTGTGGTTATTAAATATTGAGAATCAAAGAAGAATTTCTCTTAACTTAGATATATTTGGTACCTTTGAGGATTTAGAAAATGAAAATGACAAAGAAGATGATTTAGTTGAAGTGGATACAATTAATTTAGAAGAAGATTATTTACTCATTGAGTCAATAAATATAATGGAAGATTTTCTGAATTTAAATAAAAAAATAATAATAACTAAAGTAGACTAACAATATGAAAGTAGTTTCATTCAATATAAATAGTATTAGAGCAAGGCCTCATCAACTTATTCATCTCAGAGATACTCTAGATCCAGATGTTATTGGTCTTCAAGAAACAAAAGTAAATGATCCGGACTTTCCCTTAGAGGTAATTGAAGAGATTGGCTACCATCCAGAATATTGGGGACAAAAAGGTCATTATGGAGTGGCGTTTTTAAGCAAAGAAAAGCCAAATAAAACTGTTAAAGGTTTTAAGAAAGATACAGAGGAAGATCAAAAAAGATTTATAGAATGTACGTTTACGTCTAATGGAAAGGAAATAACCATCATGAACGGTTATTTTCCTCAAGGAGAAAGTATTCATCATGAAACTAAATTTCCAAAAAAAATTAAATACTATGCTGATTTGAAAAAACACATAATGGATTTACAAAAAAAACAGGAAAATCTTATTGTGATGGGAGATTTTAATGTTGCACCTGAAGATATTGATATCGGTATCCTTCCAGAGAGTATTAATAGATGGTTGAAGTCTGGTAAAACTTCATTTCAACCGCAAGAAATAGAGATGTGGAATAGTATTAAGGATCTTGGTTTTGTTGATTCGTGGAGAGAGAAATATCCAAACGATTCCTCAATTTATTCATGGTTTGATTATAGATCTAGAATGTTTGACGATAATCCTAAAAGAGGTCTAAGAATCGATCATATTATGGTTTCTAATAATCTTAAAGACTCGATTAAAGATGTTGGGATTGATTATGAATCACGAGCTATGGAGAAACCATCAGACCATTGTCCAGTTTGGATTGATCTAGATCTTTAAATATTATTAAATTCATGAGCGATAACTTTCAAATAAGATCGCCTAGCACAGAGCAAGAATGGAAAGACTATGATGCTTTTAGGTGGGAAATATTAAGAAAACCACTCAAACTATCTCACATACCATTGAAAGATGAATTGGAAGATGAAAGCTTACATTTAATGGGTATAGATAATAAGAATAATATAATTTCTTGTGGCAGGCTTCACTTAAATAATTCTCTTGAAGCTCAAATACGATATATGGGAGTATCTTCAAATCATAGAAGAACTGGCATAGGCTCGGCAATGGTATTAGAGCTAGAATCTAAAGCTCTTCTCCAAGGAGTAAAAAAAGTTGTTCTTAATGCAAGAGCAGAAGCAATAAAGTTTTATGAGTCATT
>TARA_B110000008_G_scaffold66659_1_pt1 | contig 11739 bp, 8 predicted proteins | sample TARA_B110000008 | Tara Oceans TARA_B110000008 (sample SAMEA4396496) | marine metagenome | biome: Westerlies Biome; feature: [DCM] deep chlorophyll maximum layer (ENVO:01000326); material: water (ENVO:00002006), including particulate matter (ENVO:01000060) such as... | depth 40 m
CGCGCGATCACGCGTTCGAGCGCCGAAAACGCCCATGTAAAACGACGAGGCGCGCGCGAACATAAACGGTCGGTCGCCGTCGCGCGACGCCGCACGCGCGAGTCGTAAAAATTCAATTGGAAATTGTACAAATGTTATACACGTTCGAGCGCGAAGAACGCCCGCGTAAAACGACGAGGCGCGCGTCGGCGTCGCGTCGGCACTCGGCGACGGTCGACGACGACGGCGCGCGCGATGGGCGACGGCGACGCGCGCGCGAGCGACGGCGCGATGGACGACGCGGTGCGCGGCGCGCGCGCGCGATCGGTGGTGCGGTGCGTGCGCGACGCGACGACGACGACGCGAAACGACGCGACGCGACGTTTGACGAGGCGAAACGACGCGACGATGGCGGCGCGCGCGGGCGCGGCGCGCGCGAGACGGTGGGACTGACGACGACGCGAAACGACGCGGCGACGCGCGCAGACGAGGGCGACAGTTTCGCGCGCTGATGCGGAAAAATTACCTGCTGAAGACGAAGGGCGTGCTGCGGTGCTGCACGCTGTGCGAGATCTTGGTGCCGGTGATTTTCTTGGGGCTCATGTGCCTGCCGAAGGCGTTGGTGCCGGATTCGAGGACGAACGATGAGCTGTCGAGGCCGTACGCGCTCGCGGGGGGGATCGAGAGCGTGAACCAGAGGACGCCGAGGGGGTTTCGGTTCGTGGTGGCGCCGGCGAGCGCGGAGACGCTGGAGCTCGGACGGCGAGCGTACGTGCACGCGATGTGCTTGAGCGAGCGGTCGATCGCGAAGGATAGGAGCTATGCGAACGATTTTGAGGACGGCAAAAAGAATTTGTTGAATTTGATGGATGATCAGGTGCAGGCGTCGTCGAACGTCGCGACGGGGGTCAAATCGGCGTTCGCCGCGCTGTCGTACGACGTCACGGCGATGCCCGCGGCGTGTTCGGATGCGTGCCTGCAGGACTCGTCGTGCGTGGCGAGTACGTGGGACGCTATTTTAGACGAAGTCGTCGTGACCAAGGCGGATGAAGCCGCGGCGATGGCGTACGTCGCCAGTCGTCCCGGGGAAGTTTTCGCGTACGCGCGTTTTGATTCGGGAGGTAACGTCGCGAGCACGCGCGCGTTCGCGTACACGCTGCGCTTGAATTCGACGAACGTTGCGAACGAGGACAAGGTGGTGGCGGCGTTCATGGAGGACGACTTTACCGGGAGATGGGACAGCGCGTACAACACAGATGATTGGGCAAAGTACAAGTCGTTTGCGTATGCGCAAAACGCGTTCGACGCGGCGATCATCGACATGAAGGACGGAGGCAGTGCGTATAGCGTGACGTTAGACACATCTCTCAAGCCATTTCCTTGGTTGGGGTTCGACTACAACGTCGGTGGCGTCATCGCCGCAGCCTTTTACGGCTTCGTCGGCTCGCTCGCGTTTCAAACCAACGTCGTCCTCGTCATGAAATCCATCGTCGTTGAGAAGGAATTGCGATTGCGAGAAGGGATGAAGATGATGGGTATGTCAAACACGATGTTCTGGTGGTCTTGGTTCTTCACGCACTGGCTTTCGGCGATGATTTCCGTCGTCTTGATCACGTTGGTCGGGATTTACCCGTTTTCGTACACGAATCAATTCATTCAATTCATCTTTTACACGTTTTGGGTGGCGTCTTTAACGCTTTGGAACTTTTGGATCTCGACATTCTTTTCCAAATCGATCACCGCCACCATAGTCGGCTGTTTCGCATACGTCCTCACCATGGTTCCTTCCATCGCGGTCCGCATCACGCAGCCCGAGGGCAGCGGCGCTTGGATCTTAGCGTGCATATTTCCATCCGGGGCGATGAACATGTGGGGCGCGGCGCTGGCTATTCTGGAGGTGAATAAGAAGGGTATCACGATGGAGACATTCAACGAAGACGTAACGCTCAAGGGGAACGTCACGTGCGCTGGTATCTTAGGCATGGTGATTTTCGATTGCTTATTTTACGCGTTTCTCACCTTTTACTTCGACGCCGTGTGGAAAACCGAATACGGCACGCGCCAGCCTCCTTGGTTTCTATTCACGCGTAAGTACTGGTGCGGTGACGCGTCGAAGGTCATCGATGATGAAACGCTTGGAATGCACGAGCAAGAGTCTGGGGACGCCGTCGAGCCGCTCACGAAGCAACAGATGAAGTCAGCCAGCGTCGTCGTTCGCGGTTTGACGAAGAAGTTTGGCGACGAAGTCACTGCGGTGGATAATTTGAGTATGACCTTTGTTCCTGGCCAAGTGAGTGGATTACTTGGTCACAATGGTGCTGGTAAAACGACGACGATTAGTGTTCTCACGGGTATGATTGAACGGACCTCTGGTCGAGCGACTATTGACGGGTACGACACCAAAACCCAGATGCGAGAAATTCGCGCCGGTCTCGGTATCTGCCCTCAATTCGACGTCCTTTGGCCGACACTCACGGTGCGCGAACATTTACAATTATACGCCGCATTTGCGGGTATGCAAAAAGAGGATGTAGAACGAGAACTCAAGCAAGTCGTGGAAGAGGTTGCGCTGACGGAGAAGATTGACGCGAACTCGAAGGATCTATCGGGTGGGATGAAGCGTAAGCTCTCGCTCGCTATTGCGTTTATCGGCAGTCCGTCCGTAGTGTTTCTCGACGAACCAACGTCTGGGATGGACCCTTACTCGCGACGATTCACGTGGGACGTCATTCGCAAACGAGCCGCCAACTGCACAGTCTTGCTCACGACGCACTTTTTGGACGAGGCTGATTTGCTGTGCGATCGAGTCGCCATCATGAGCGCTGGTCATCTTGCATGCATCGGTTCGCCACTATTCCTCAAGTCTAAATTCGGCACTGGTTATCTGCTCACGTTTGCGCGTCATAGTCGCGCGTCATCGACGCAAATCGCGTCGATGACGCAGCACAACTCGAACGCCATGCTGCGAGTGATTCAACACTTCGTACCCAAAGCCGTTGTTCACAGCGACGTCGGCGCCGAGCTATCGTTTTCTTTACCATTCGAGTCTACCGGCGACTTTTCTGCGTTATTCAAGGCTCTCGATGAGCAGATCGGGAATTTAGGGTACGCAAGTTACGGCATCTCGTGCACCACGCTCGAGGAGGTATTTCTATCTCTCGCACATGGGGTGAAGGCGGCGTCCACGGCGCAATCGAAAGGCAAGGTTGTGGACTTAGACGCACCCGTGGAAGAAGCCGACGAATGTGAAGACCTCGATGCAAAATTGGTCGCTGGCAACCGCAAGGACATTCGCCAAACCTACGCGAAGGGTGGTGCCTTACTCAGAATCCAACTCAAACGCTTGCTCTGGAAGCGTTGGCTCAATTGGCGTCGCAGCATGCGGTCGATATTCATGCAACTTCTCGTACCTTGTTTGCTCGTCGTGCTCGCGCTTTATTTGACCACGTTGAGTTTTGAACCTGGGAGCACGATTTCGGCGAAAGAAATCAGTCGAAAGCTACTCGATAACAAGAAGACCCTCGTGACGTACTCCCCTTCGGCGACTGAGGCGGTCGCCGTCACGACGAACTTGATGACAGACACTTACGCGTTACGCTCTCAGTATCAACCCGAGATTTCGTGTATGTGCAACTGCTTAGCGAAAGATCAAACGATCACGATGTCTGCCATGACGTGTTGCGCGTATAACAGAACCATTGAGTCAACGTGTCGAGTAGCGGCATTGGCACGTCTTGCGGGCGGGACGTATTGCGTCAAGTCTCCAAAAGGCTACGATGTACAAAGAGACATCGTTTCTATGGGGCTATCGTGCTCGTCCATGATAGATGACAGTATCGATAGTTACTTACTAGACGTCCAAGAGCCATCGGTGCCTTGTGACATGCAACCGACGGGATCGCCGTGCGACGTCTTGTACGTTGACGAGTACAACGGCACGCGCTATAGTCACACGCTGTACGGACATCAAACAGCCTTACACGGTATGCCGACCGTCATCAACAACGTGAATAGTGCTATTTTGCGCAAGCGCACGTCCGATTCTAGTGCGAGCATCACGACTACGATTCACTGGTATCCGAGCGCGGTGAATACACTGAAGGAAGGAGACATCGAAGAGCCGGACAACTCTGGAACTACGTTCATCGTTTCCATGTTCGTCGTCATGGGGCTCGCTGTTCTCAGTGCTGGGATTTCAATCTTTCCAGTGTACGAACGATGCAATAACTCCAAACACTTACAGCTCGTGAGTGGAATCGATAAACGAATTTATTGGCTGGCGCACTACGTCGCAGACGCCATACAGCTCGTTATTCCGTTCGCCGTCATCGTCGTCATTTTTGCCGGTTTCAATGCGTCTTACTTCCAAGGTCAACTCGGGGCGATCACTGTTTTGTTGGGTTTTTTCATGTTGACCTCTATTCCACACGCGCATTATCAAGGATTTTGGTACACTAGCGAATACTACACCTTTGTTGGGCAAATCGGAACAAACACCACCGTTGGCGTGATCACCACCATCGCCGGTATCGTCACCGATGCCCTGAAAGACTTGAATAAAGAGACGTTGTTGGTGAGTAAAATCTTCAATTACACGTTTCCGCTCATCATTCCGCACTTTAGTTTCGGGAAAGGTCTATACGACATCGCACAAAATGGTTTGGACAAGACGCGGAAAATTTTCCGCGAGGATTGCATGTGCCTCGTCCCCGTCGTACCAAAGGGTTCTTTCAACGTCATCGCCGACGATTTGGGCTATTTGATCGGAACATTTTTCATGTGGAGCGCTTTGTTGTTTTACAAAGAGTATAAAGAGAATTTCGCAAGTTGGATACTGATGAAACGTGGAAACTCGCAAGAGGTATCGCCGAGCGTCGACGAAGATGAAGACGTGCGAGCCGAGCGCGAACGCGTGCTCTCAGGAGACATCGACGGTGATGGCGTCATCATGGACCGCTTATCCAAGACGTACAAAGGCTTGTCAGCGAGTTCTACAAAGCTCGCCGTTCGAAATCTCAGCGTGGGTCTACATCGCGATCAATGCTTTGGTTTGCTCGGCATCAACGGCGCGGGAAAGACGACGACGTTCAAGATGCTCACGGGCGAGTTCCCACCATCTGCGGGTGACGCGATCATTCAAGATCGAGACGGTGCGTCTCACAGTGTGCGTACTGATCTTAACGACGCGCGACGATTGATGGGATATTGTCCTCAGTTCAACGGCTTGCAACCAAACTTTACCGCACGCGAGCACATTGAATTCTACGCCGCCATTCGCGGAATGCCGACGGAGATGATTCCGCGCGTGACGGAAGATCTGCTGCAGCGTATGGGTTTGACTTTGTATGCCGATAGACAAGCTGGAACATACAGTGGAGGCAACAAGCGTAAGCTTTCTGTCGCGTTGTCGCTCGTCGGCGAACCAGAAGTCGTCTTCTTGGATGAACCATCAACTGGTATGGATCCCGAAGCGAGACGGTTCATGTGGGACGTGATCTCGTCCATGATGGTTGGACGCACGATTGTTCTCACATCGCACTCTATGGAGGAGTGTGAGGCACTCTGTAATCGCATCGGTATCATGGTGAGTGGCGAGTTCAAGTGTCTTGGCTCCTTGCAGCACTTGAAGTCGCGCTTCAGTGAAGGATACTCCATCGATCTGCGCTTTTCCGACGGAAAAGGAAACGCCGTTATGGAAGCGCTACGAGCCAAACACGGAGACATTGGAGCGGAGATAGTAGAAACACACGCCACAGAAATTAAACTTCGCGTGATGAATCCCGAAATGAAACTTTGGCGTATTTTTGACGCCGTCGAAGCTTTGAAGCAGTCGGACGACGACGGCGCAAGAATTGACGACTACTCCGTGTCGCAGACGACTTTAGAGCAGGTCTTCATCCGATTTGCAAAGGAGCAAACCGAGGAGATACACGCGGCACCGGGATTACAGTAGATAGATATTGTACAGTATATTGCAACGAAATAAATCGCTACCCAGACGCCGCAGGCGTCTCCAAGCAAACACCTCTGGCGTCGAGCTTTCTCGCGCGCGTCATGGACGCGGGGTGCAGCAACGCGTTGATTTCCGCCACCGTTGCGTAAGTCGCAGCTATTTCAGCGACAGGTCGCCCGGTGGCCAACGCCTCTTTCGCCACCGCCGAAGATTTTTTGTATCCAATCAACGGCAAGAGAGCAGTGACGATGCCGATGGAGTTTTCGACGGATTTCTTGCACACTTCCTCGTTCGCCGTGATGCCGTCGATACACTTCACGCGGAGAGTGTTAAGTCCACGCTCCATCATATCCATATTATTCAATAAATTGTAAACGATCAACGGTTCAAAAACGTTCAACTGCAACTGCGCCGCCTCCGACGCGTGGGCAATCGAAGCGTCTGTGCCCATGATTTGAAAACACACCTGGTTCATCACTTCTGGGATGACGGGATTGATTTTACCTGGCATGATAGAGCTTCCAGGGGCAACTGCAGGAAGATTGATTTCATTAAACCCACATCGCGGGCCGCTGGACAGCAACCGCAAATCGTTGCAGATTTTTGAAATCTTCACGGCGACGCGGCGCAAGATGTTAGAAAACAACAGAAAACTCGACGTCGAGCTCGATGCCTCAATAAAATCTTGCGGTGAGCGTAACGGAAGTCCGGTGAGCTCCGATAATGCCGCCACAGCCTCCTCAGAAAACGCCTCGTCGGCGCAAATCGAAGTCCCGATCGCGGTGCCGCCGAGATTCATCTCATACATTTGGTCGACGTTTCGTTCCAGAAACGTCAAATCCGCCTCTAGCGTCGCCGCAAACGAGTGAAATTCTTGACCCAGCGTCATTGGTACCGCATCTTGAAGCTGTGTGCGTCCCATCTTGATTATTCCTTGAAACTCGTCACCCTTCGCGCGCAAACTGACGATCATCTTTTTCAACGCCTCGACGACGATGCCGTGCTTCAACACTACCGCGAGTTTTGCGGCGCTCGGGTACGCATCGTTCGTGCTTTGACACAAATTTACGTGATCATTCGGATTTACCACGCTGTACTCGCCGATGGGCACCCCCAAAAACCGCGCCGCCAAATTCGCGATCACCTCGTTCGCGTTCATATTCGTCGACGTCCCGGCGCCGCCCTGAATGACGTCCACCGCGAAGTGATGATGATGTTCCTCCGAATCGATCAGCTCATCGCACGCGAACGATATGGCGCGATACACATCATCCGGCAGCAGCCCTATCTTCCGATTCGCCACCGCGCACGCCTTCTTCGTCAACGCCAGCGCTCGTATGAATTCCGGGTACTTTCTCAGCGTCGTCCCCGTGATGTGATAATTTTCCATCGCCCGCGCCGTGGCGATCCCGTACAGCGCCTCCGACGGTATTTCCATCGACCCGAGCAAATCGCTCTCCGTGCGGTGCGTTTTCACGTGCTCGAACCGCACCGAGGCGTACGCGCGACGTCGTAACGCTTTTTCCCCATCTTGTCCCGCCAAGTGCCCAGCGGTCGTTACGCCGCTCCACGGCGCCTCATCGCGACGCGCGCCCTCGAGCGCGCGTCCGCGGCGCAGCATAAATATCGCGCTTTCATCGCGCGCCAGCGCGCGCAGCGCTCGCGCGCTCGAGCGCGCGAACATTTCGATCGCGCGTCGCAAAGTCGCGAATCCCGCGCCCGCGCCACGTCAGCACGTCACACGCCGACGCCGACCGATGCCGACCGTCGCGCGCGCGCCGGCGCGATGCGCGCGCGCGACGCGCGCGACCGCCGGCGCGACGCGCGCGCGACGCCGCGACGCGACGCCGCGAGGGACGACGGCGCGACGGCGCGACGAAATCGTCCGCCGCGGCGCGCGCGATCGCGCCGACGACGCCGCGGCGGCGCCGGTCGACGCGTTCGACGCGGTGAAACGCGGCGCGGCGTCGCTTGCGTTGGCGCTGACGCTCAGCGCGCACGCGTGCGCGCCCGCGAGCGCGCGATTGGAGGGGGTGAACAACCCGGCGCTGCTGCCGCCGGGACCCGCGGCGCCGGTGCTCGACGTCGCGGGATACCTCACGAAATCCGACGTCGCGCGCCTGACGACCGAGGTCGAGGCCCTGGAGAAAGACACGGGCGTGCGGTTGCGCGTGCTCGCGCAGGCGTACCCGCAGACGCCGGGATTGGCGGTGAAGGAGTACTGGAACGTGGACGACGACACCGTCGTCTTCGTCGCCGATCCGGGCTTGGGGAACATTTTAAACTTTAGCGTCGGTGGGAATCTCGATTTAGAGATCCCGCCCTCGTTTTGGACGCGGTTGGCGAATAAGTACGGCACGAAGTTTTACTGGAGCGAACGCGGGGAGGAGGCGAGCATCTCCGCCGCGGTGCGAGCCATCGACGCGTGCGCGCGCGAGCCGTCGGGGCGCGCCAAGTGCTCGAAAATTATGGAGTACGACGACGGCGGCGCCGGCGGATTCACCGACGGCGACGCCCCCAAGGGTTTAGGCAAGTTTTTTAAATAATTTTTCGCTTCGTTTCGCTTCGTTTCGCTTCGTTCCGCGCTCGGCGTCGCCGCGAGCCGCGCGCGCCTTCGCGCCGCCGCGAAAACCCACAGCCTTCGAGGGTTTTAATGACGCTCCCATCGAACGCCGACCCGTCGCCCCCGCACACTTCGTCGCCCGCGCGCGCGAACCGCTCAAAAGTTCGCACGGTTTTTACCGCACGACCTCGTTCCGCTCGATCGCCCTCGCGCTCGTCGCACAGACGCACAGACGCGCACTCATCGCGCCATTATGTTCACCCGCTCGCCGACCGCGGCGACGATCAAAACGCCGCTCGTCGCGCACCGCGCGACGCGCCGCACCGCGCGACGCGCGGTGACCACGGCGGGGATGAAATCTTCCGAGTGCCAAGCCATGGGCGACCGCGTGCTCGTGCTCGCGGACAAGGCGGAGAGCCAAACCAAGGGTGGGCTGTTTTTGGCGGGCGGCGCGGGCGCGGGCGGACCGGGATCGAGCGTCACGGGAAAAGTGGCGAGCGTCGGTGAAAACGTGAAGGGAATCAAAAAAGGGGACGCGGTGCTGATCAATGGATTCTCGGGGACGGAGGTTGAGTTCGAGGATGGTGAGAAGGGGAAGTTTATCAACGCCGTCGACGTGTTGGCGGTGCTCGGATAGACGAGAGACGTCGCGCCGAAAACGCCCGCACGATCGCCGATCGAATGATTTGTCAATAAATACCACAGTTAAATGATTTTTTAAAGCGCGTTTCGCGTTCGTTTTGTGATTAGATTACATGAATGACGCGCGCGGTGTAGTGATGATGAATCGAGAAACCGACGCCGACTGCTTAATGGTCGGCGTCCGGGTTGTGGAAGTGGAACTTGCTCGCGCCGAGCGCTTCCATGACGGAATCGAAGATACCGAATTGACCGGCGGTGAGAGTACCGATCATGACGCAACGCGCGGCCAAACCTTGGGTGCAGAGCTTGACAACGCCAGTCTCCGCGGCGATGCGGCCGAGACGCGTCACAATGGAACCGGTGCCCCCCGCGCCGGCTTTGTTCACCTTAGACAACAAGGTATCGGCGGGGTGGGAGATGATGGCGGCGACGACACCAGCGACGACACCAGAAGACAGAGAGACGGAGACGTTTTCAGAGCTCGTGCATTCCTTGGGAGACTTGCCCATGGACTCGTAGATGGCTTCGGCGGCGCGCCCTTGGACGGCGAACTTGGCCATGGTGTACGGCACTTGCTTGGCCAGAATCGGACCGAAACCAGAGTAGAAACCGCTGATGATGCCTTCTTCGCTCGCCATCTTCGCCATGGCGCTGAGAGTGGACGGCGCGTACGTCGGGTTGGACACCAAACGGATGCGCGTCGCCTCGAGCGGGCACAAGAAGACGTCGGCGATGAACTCGGCCACCGCGGCGGAGCCGAGGTAGATGGTGTTACGGTTATTCCACGCCTCCCGTTCGGTCATGCTTTGCGCGGCGTTGATCTTGAAGTATTCAACACCACCGAACTTGAACCAACCTTGGATAAAATAACCCACCGCCGTCGGACCGAGACCGGTGAGCAAAGCCCCGGCGCCTTCCTCGGCAATCACCTTGGAGAAGCCAGACACCATACCGCCGTACTTGGACGGATCCAATTGCATGCGCGTCTGTACCGATATAAAATTAAATCACGCTCGTCAGTCGATATTCGCACCGCACGCGACGTCGCGCGCGCGTCCGTCGTCGTCGACGCCCCGTCGAGCGCTCGCTCGCTCGTCGATTCATCCATCGCGGTTCGCGCGCGCGCCTCCGAGCGCACCTTGACCACATCCACCGGCGTCACCGCCCCGTGCGTGAACCCACAGCAGATCCCGCCCGAGAGCGCTCCCCGAAGGTAATAATCCAGCGTGTACTCCTTCTTCGACGCCGCCGCGAACGCCGGATTCGCGTTTCGTTCCTTCAGCGCGCCCAGCGTCGCCGTCGGCGCGTACAGGCTCGCCGGCGTCGCCCGCTTGATGAATTCTTGAAGCATCTGCGTCGTCGCGCCGTCCGAACGTTCGCGCGCGCGTCAGTCGCTCCGCGCGCGCGTAAGATGCGCGCGATCTATCGGGACACCGCGCGCGCGCGATCGCGTCGCTCGCGTCGCGCCCTCGCGCCGCGCGCGCGCGTCGCGCGCGTCGATCGCGCGCGCGTCGTCGCGTCGCCCTCGCGCGCGCGCGCCGCGTCGAAACGCGCACCGTGATGGTTCGTCGAGGAGTGTCGCGCGCGCCGCGCGTCGTCGCCGCCGTCGTCGACCGCGTCCGCGTCGCCTCGCGAACGACGCGCCGAGGTTCGAACCGTCGCGTCGATCGACGGCGCGAGGTTCGAGGCGCGACCGGCGAACCCGGACCGACCGACGGACCGACCGACGCGCGCGGCAGACGCGCGCGCGATGGCGCGCGACGGCGCGGGCGACGGCGCGTCGCGCGCGAGCGCGCGCGCGTACGTGTTCGATCTCGACGGCACGCTGTACGCGATCGCGAACGGGTACGAGGCGGCGTGTCGACGACGCGTGTACGAATTCATGGCGACGCGGTGCGCGGGCGTCGACGACGTCGCGGAGGCGCGCGTCGTGTGGGAAAAATGGTTCAAGAGGTATAATCAAACGCTGCGAGCGCTGCGACACGGCGCGGGGTACGAGTTCGACGCGGCGGAGTATTGGCGATTCACGCGCGGCGACGCGCGCGAGCACCTCGCGCCGAGCGCGGACGTGCGCGCGTTCGTCGAATCGTTACCGGGCGGGCGAGAGAATAAGTACGTGTTCACGAATTGCAACGAGACGCAGGCGCTGGAGGCGCTGGAGGCGCTCGGGTTGCGAGACTGTTTCGCGGACCGCGTCTTCGGCGCGGGAGGCATGGGAGAGTGCTGCAAACCCGAACGCGAGGCGTTTGAAAAGTTCTTCGCGTTTTGCGGCGTCGACGTCGCGGACGCGTCGGAGTGCGTGTTTTTCGAGGACTCGCTCAAAAACTTGCGCGCGGCGAAGGAGATTTTCGGGATGACGACCGTGCTCGTCGCCGGCGAGACGTTTTACGAGGAGACGCGCGACGCGAAGACCGACGTCGCGGACGCGGCGCCGTCTTATGTCGATCTCGTGCCGTCTTACGTCGATCTCGTCGTTCACGGCGGCGAATTGACCGAGCGCGCCGTTTCTCGCGCGCTGCGCGACGTTCCGAGCGCCGCGCGCTGTCGCGTCGCGCTCGGTCTGGACGCCTGATGTCCGAGAAAGTATTTATATCATTGTTTC
>TARA_B110000008_G_scaffold275860_1_pt1 | contig 11732 bp, 8 predicted proteins | sample TARA_B110000008 | Tara Oceans TARA_B110000008 (sample SAMEA4396496) | marine metagenome | biome: Westerlies Biome; feature: [DCM] deep chlorophyll maximum layer (ENVO:01000326); material: water (ENVO:00002006), including particulate matter (ENVO:01000060) such as... | depth 40 m
GGGTAGAAAAGTTGTCGTTCAATGTCATCAATGTGATAGTACAGATGTCAGGGGGCGGTCACATGCCGAGACTCTCCCGCATGGACGCCCACGCTTGGAAACCGTGCGCGTCGATGGGGACGCGCTTTCCCGTCGTAGGTTCGACGATTGTGTCCATGACGTGTTTGAACATGCAGTCTCGAACGTACGTACCCGAAGCCGAGGCCAGGGTCCAAAATCCCGCGTCGATTTCGGATTGAAGTTGCCCTGGAGACCATCCCGAGTAGCCGACAAAGAGGCTCAAATCCTCTGGCCGGAGCGTACCCGGCCCAGAGAGTTTGGCGTTCAATTTCGCCAACTGATCTAGGTTGATGACGCGATATATCCCCGGTATCACCTCTTCAGTCATGCCTGGCTGCTCTTTCGTCGTCAAGGCGATGACGGAACGATCGAGCGAGTGGTCCAACCCCACCGGTCCGCCGACGCCGACGATTTCTTCAGACAACAGCGACCAGTACAAATTATCGTGTTTAACCTCTGGGCAATGCTTGGCGAGCGTCCACGATTGCGTGCGATTCAAAATTATCCCAGTAGATCCGTACGGTGTGTGATCTGCATCGACGTGAGCGAGCGTAAAAGTCAGTCGACGAGATTCGCGTCGGCGCCTCCGTCTCGGCTTCCGCCCCCCCCTCTTTCTTCTCGAGCGCGCGTCGTCCGAACCACTCACCGAGCATGAAAATCACCACGTGCGACCAAAACGAGCTCGCGTCTTCTTCTACCGCCACTAAAAGCGCGCCTTTCTCCAGGTTTTCCAATCCATGCGCCCACGTCGGCGGTGATCCGTCTCGCGAAGCCGCGTCTATGCTCGCCCCGAGCGCGGCGTTTTCAGAGTATTGCGCCACCATGCGCGCGCGAAACTCGCGCCAGTCCACCGCATGCGCGCGATCATCGCCTTCGTTTTGCGTTTGTTCGTTTCGTTCGTTCCCGTCGTCGTTTTCGCGTCCTGCGCGCGCCCAAACGGAGGTTTCACGCCGTCGTCCCGGAAGGTGTCGGCGTAACCGTCCCGAATTCAACTCGAGCGCGACGGAGCGCGCGCGCGTGCGCGCGTTCTCGCATCGCGACGGCGGCGCGTGCGCGCGGTAGGCTATGTGCGCGCCGTGCGCGAGCGAGCTGAGCATGGCGCGCGACGTCGAGGGCGTGTGACGCGCGATTGTGCGCGTCGAGGGCGTGCTGGCGTGGCACTTGCTCATAAAGTGTACTTTATGAGCAACTTTTTCGTACGGCGACAATAATCTATGAATAAATGCGTGTGCTAAGGCGCCGACGGCGCGAAGACGCGAATTAATGCCGCTCAATCTCGCCGAGGATGATTTGCGTGGACGGGGAGATCTTCCGAAGCTTGTTGAAGACCCAGTACTTGAAACCGATGTCGAGCGTCACGGGGACGACGGCGACAAAGATGCGAACCGCCATCTCAAACTTGTGGAAATCGAGACCGTAGTGGGTGATGATGCACGCTAAGAAGGCTTGCCAGCCGTCGGAGGAATGGTAGCCGACGACCATGTCGGCGCCGAGCATGAGAATGAAGGCTTGAGTGGCGGCGTCGAGGCCGATGAATTCGTCGCTGATGTCCCCGAGTAGGCGAGAAATGTTGGACTTTTGAAGCGTGACGATGGTAACCGTCATGGTGATGAAGATGAGTGATCCTATGACGTTTCCGGTGGCTAAGAAAGACTTTTTCTTTTCGATGTCTTCCAATCGTCGCGCTTCTTCGAGCAACAATCCCCGTTCGACGTCGGCGTGCAAACGCGGCGCCCCGCTGATGATTCTGTCGTAGTACAAACGTTCCTCAAACTTTTGTATCCCTTGCGCCACGTTTTGCCTCTGCTGCAAATTCAACGACGCATTAAACGCTCCCCAATGCGCCCCCAACCAAGGGGTGACGATCGCGCTCTTCACGCTCTGCGCGCACACGAACGGCGTGACGAAGAGCACCAAAAACGCCCGCCACATGCTATTCATCAAACGCCACCACCGCAGTCGTTCTTGCTCCACCGCGTCCTCGTCGTTATCGTCGAATATATTCTTAAGCGCCAACTCGAGCGCAGATTTTTTCTGCGCAGACTTTCCGTTCGCCGTCCCGTTCGCTTTCAGGCGCGGCTTTCGCGGCGCGCCGTCGCCGTCCGCTTTGCTTCGAGAAGCTCGCGCGCTCGCGCCGACGCCGCCGTCGGACGCGCGCGTGACCGTGAACGTCGCGCGGTCGCACCGCGCGCGTCGCGTGAGCGCGGCGCAGTTAGCGCGTGGACCGACATCTTTCGTCGCGAGCGGTGGTGTCGTCACCGAAACGCGCGACGACGACGACGGCGCCACGGTGCGCGCCACGCGCGCGGCGCGCGGTGGAAGCGCGGGCGCGAATGACATCGCGCGCGCTCGCCCGCGTGCGCGCGAACGCGCGCGCGAGCGCGGTCGGAACGCGCGTGGCAGTGCGGCGCGTGGGGGCCCGGCGCCGAGGACCACGGCGCGGGCCGCGGCGGAAACGCTTTGGAATGTGTTCTCGATTTACAACGACAGCGGTGCGACTGATAGCGGTGCGTGGTGACTGTACAAATATTCTAGTAGACATCGTCGGGACGTTGCTCACGCGTCCGTCTTATCGGCGAGGCGAGACGCAAACGTCTCGAAATCTTCCGGTGGGTCGCGGCTGAAATCCAACGCCTCGCCCGATTGCGGATGAGTGAATCCAAGCGTGCGAGCGTGCAACATCGGTCGATCGATGGTGGACATCAACGCCTTGGCTTCTTTGACGTCGAAGACGCCGTAACGCGAGAGAGCGCTCACCGCGGCGCCGCCGCCGCCGCCGTACGTATCGTCACCGAGTATTGGATGCCCGATGTGCTTCGCGTGCACGCGTATTTGGTGTGTTCGACCGGTTTCTAAGCGCCATTCCACTAATGACGCGTTTCCGTTCGCTAAAGTGGCGATCACTTCGTAGTTGCTCGCCGCGAAACGGCCGCCGCCCTGCGTCACCGCCATGCGAAGTCTATCGCGAGGATCTCGCCCGATCGGTGCCTCTATTCGACCTTTACTCGGACTCGGTACCCCACTTAAAATAGCCACGTACTTCCGACGCACCACTCTCGCCGCGAATTGCTCGCATAACGAATTATGCGCCGATGCGTCCTTCGCCACGACCATCACGCCGCTCGTGCCCTTGTCCAATCTGTGCACGATTCCCGGTCGAATCATCCCATCTCTCGCCCCCTCATCCTCGTCGACGGCGTCTTCCTCGTCTTCATTGTCATCGCTCAGCGCCTGATTCCCGGTCGGAACGACGAGTTCGGGTAAATCGCAGTGCCCCAACACTGCGTTTACGAGCGTTCCGCTCTCGTGCCCAGCGCTCGGATGCGTCACCATTCCCGCCGCTTTATTCACCACCAGCACGCTCTCGTCCTCGTGTACGATATCTAATTTCACCCAAGGCTCTGGTTTCGCCTCACTCGCGCGTTCACGCTCGAGTTCGCCCTCGATGACGTCTCCCGGCTTGAGCGCGCGCGACGGTTTCGACGCCGTCTTCCCATTCAGCGTCACCATTCGCGCCTTGATCGCCGCCGCGACCCGCCCTCGCGACGCGCTCGCGTCTGGCACGTTCGCCGCGACGTACGCGTCCAAACGAGACGGCTCGACGACCGCTCGATCGCGCGCCACCGTCAGCGCAAACTTGACGCCGCCGCCGCGCGCACCGTCGTCGTCGCTCGTCGCCGCGCCGCGCGTCCGCAACGGCGCGCGCGCGCCGCGACGCGACGCGCGAGACTTGACTCCGTCCCGGTGCGCGCGCGCGCCCGCGCGCGCGAGCGCGCGCGCGACGACGCGCTGCATCGACGACGACGACGACGACGACGACGGGTGCCGAAGTGCCGACCGCACTCACCGCCGCGCGCGACGCCTCCGAGCGCGACCGAGGATGTCCGCCGAGGACGCGATCGAAAAGACCCCGGTGACGATCGTCACCGGTTTCCTCGGCGCCGGGAAGACGACGCTCGTCAATCACATCTTGCGCGGACAGCACGGGTTGCAGATCGCCGTCATCGAGAATGAATTCGGCGCCGTGTCCATCGACGACGCGCTGGTCTCCGAAAATATCAAGGAGAAAGAGGATATCATAAGCATGGATAACGGATGCGTGTGCTGCACGGTGCGCGGGGACTTGGTGCGCGCGCTGTTGACGCTGAAGGATCGGGAAAAGAAGTTTGACGCCGTGATCATCGAGACGACCGGGCTCGCCGATCCGGCGCCGGTGGCGTTCACGTTCTTCATTAATCCGGAGATCGCGGAACATTATCGCATCGATAGCATTCTGTGCCTGGCGGACGCGAAGCACGTGGCGATGCACATGGAGGAGGAGAAGCCGGATGGGGCGGTGAACGAGGCGGTGCAGCAGGTGGCGTTCGCGGATCGAATCTTGTTGAATAAGATTGATTTAGTGAACGAGGAAGAGATCGCGACGCTGGAGAAGACGATACGATCGGTGAACGCGAGCGCGGACGTGATCAAGACGCAGAATTCGGTGGTCGATTTGGGCGTCGTGTTGGGCGTGAACTCGTTTAGCCTGGAAAAGACGCTCGAGACCGATCCGAGCTTTTTGGACGAGAACAAGGAGAACAAACACAACCTCACGGGGGTGTCGTCGGTCGGGATCGCGGTCGAAGGCGAGCTCGACTTCGCGGCGATGAACGAGTTTATGATGAACTTGTTGCAAGCTGACGCGACGAACATGTACCGATCGAAGGGCGTGTTGTGCTTCGAGGGTCAAGGCGACGCCAAGTTTGTGTTTCAAGGCGTTCACGAACAGATCAACTTCGGTCCGTCCGCGTCGACGTGGGCCGAGGGCGAACCACGCGTGAACCGCATGGTGTTCATCGGGCGCAACCTGGACCGCAAGGCTCTCGAAGCTGGTTTCCGAGGATGTTTGGCGACCAAGTAGAGCGACGACACACATTTCGCATATTTTTCAAAGTCTCCGAACGCGGGTCGAAGGGCGCGATAAATCAAGAGGTGAATCTAACTTTCATAAATACACGACATCATAAGGATCGAACGAACGAACGAACGACGAAAGGAAATTTTAATACATTACAACCGTTGCTTAACGCGCGCTCGATCTCGGCTCGTCTTGGCGCCGCGCCGCGGGAAAGCACGTCACTTCGCACCTCGTGAGACGCCGTCGTCGATCGACGCGCGCATCTTGAAACGCATACTCCGGCGTATTTAGTCGCGCTCGAAACGCCCCGTTCGCTCGTTCGTCCGGTCTTATTCTACCTTCTCGTCGCGCGCTCAAACCATGCCCCGGCGCCGAGTTGGCTTTCTCGCCGTGGCGTTGGCTTTCTCGGCGAGCATCGCATCCCGCGCGCATGCGCGCGCGCTCGAGGCGTTGGCTTCGTCAACTTGCGTGTCCTGCGCTTGGTCATCGGCGCTCGAGAGCATGGACGTCGCTGCGCCGAGAGATGTGCTGGACGCGGTGAAACGCGCCGAACGAGAATTGGCGGCGTGCGGCCTCGGCGGCTTTCTTGACCGCCTCTTTGAGCTCGGAGGTGCGAACGTGTCGATGGATGTAGCCCATGCGTACACTGCGAGTCAGGAGTTCTGCTCTGGGACATCCGAAATCCAAAAGGAGATGCGCACGAGGGCGTTGGCGGCGGCGAAACGGGCTAGAATTCTCATCGACTTTATAGCCCTGCATGCGCGGGCCTGTTCCGCACCCATCTTCAAGCTTTCGAGAGAGGACGACGCGAGTGCGGTTGAGTTATTGCGTGAGATGATGAGTGAGTCATATCGCGTTATTTCTTCCGGGCTGTGCTACGAGGACACAACGAGGTTAACGTCGTCGATCCAGGGCGTGATCGACACGAGACGCCTCGCGCAAAGCGCCAGACGGTCGCTTCTAGAAGATCTCGAGCGCTCGGGGTTGAGGTACATGGAGGACGCGTTCTACAACGAAACAGTCGCGCGAGATATGATATCGGCTTTTACGGCGTACGATATCTGCCGGAGCACTGGGAGATGGAAGTCGACGGTGTCGGACAGCATGTTTGACGCGATGCGAGCGCATTACACGAGCCTAGATTTCATATTGACAGGCTTGAGCGGTGTGGAGTCGAACAACACCAGTGGCGCTCGCACTTTTGCGTTTCTGGTCAACGCAGCGTACGATGTGTTGAGAAGTGCCGAGGCTTGTCGAGAAGCGAAAAACATACTACCTGGGCGGTACTTCGTTTCGGATGTATTCGATGCCATCATGGCGGAGCTCTCGCTCGAATGCGGCTTGCTCTCGACTGGATTACACTTTCTCGATGTGTACAGTCGCGGACACGGAAGTTTACTTCTATCTTTGGAGATTAATGAGATATCTCGTCACATCGCGCTCTGCGAAGCCGGAAACACGACGGCAAAGACTTCGATGTTTGGCCTGAACGAGCGCGCGCTGGTGGAGCTGATCGGCGGGTTGGAAATCATCGACGCGTCCATGGTGGGATGCCGTCGAGGCCGCGACGATAGCACGGCGGCCAGCAGGCTCGCGCAATCGTTGCTACACGCGCTTAGGACATTTCGCGAACGACGTTGTTTCTTCACCGCCACCACTGGAGAAGCGTCCGTCGCGGCGGCGGTGTCCATTCCAGAGTATTCCGCGTTTTATTCGGCGACGCCGACGAACGAGGTCATCAAGGTACACGCCAAGCCCACGCTCGCGTCGGCGATTCTTTCCGCCACGATGACGACTGTTTTTGTCTTCTTGGTGGCATTTCTGCTGGCGATCGCCTACTGGACGTTCCCACGCGCGAAACTCAGACGGAATTCCAGCAGACGATACGAGCATTTTACATTCGCCGCCGTCGACGAGAACAAGGCGGCCCGCCAATCCACGAGCGACCGCCACCCTCCGGGATCTCCCGAGCGCTTACAACGAACGACGACGACTCCAACGCGAACGCGCAGAAGTTCGTTCTGCGCCAGCGAAACGTCCACCGTCTCACGGACGAAATCGCTCGATCCGTATCTTCACTTTTCGTGACGGCCCGACGCCGCCAACCTCGACTCGTCTTTACCGCACGCCTCAAGATTCAATCGACGCATCTCTATCGCACGCCTCAAGATTCAATCGATCGTTCACCACTTTTCAACGCCTCCAATCGCTCGTTATTCCTCTTCGCCAGTCTTCGCAGCGCCGTCTCGCGTTCGCGTTCGCTCAGCGCGGTCCAGTTGCTGATTCTACTCATCGTCCCATCCACGCCGACGACGATCGGTCCTAAACCATCGAGCGCGACGCGCGCGCCCGTTTGCACGTCCAGCTTCGTCGCATCGGCGTCGTTCGCGCTCGGAGCCGCGAGCGCCGGTGGCGCGTCGTCGTCAGCCATCGTCAGAGCGCGTCGCGCAATGGACGGTCGACCGTCCTCGTTCGACGCTCTCGCGGCGCGACGGCGCGACGCGATCGACGCGGCGTCGTCATCGAGCGCGCGCGCGGGCGCGGCGGCGCCGAGCGCGGGCGAGGACGACGCGGCGACCGCGCGAACGTCGACGCTCGGTGATGTCTTGCGGTTGCCGCGCGCGAGCGACGACGCGGACGCGCGCGTCGTCGAGCGCGCGTTCGGGGGAGCGTCGAGACGACAGAGGGAGGAGATGAGCGCGCGCGCGCGCGCGCGAGCGCCGATGCGGTTCAGGGTGGGGACGACGATGGGACGCGCGGACGCGACGTTTGAGTGCGCGCGCGCGGACGCCTGGGAATGCGCGACGGTCGCGCGCGATGGCGACGGACGGATGGATGATGGCTATGATGGATGGATTAAAGGCGATGGGATCGGTCCGAGGGTCGGGCGCGCGCTGTGGGCGCGGCGAGCGGACGCGAACGCGTTCGCCGCGGCGTTGTGCTTGCAAGTGGCGTTTCCAGAGACCATGACGAAAGTCAATAGATTCGGCGCGGCGTTGGGCTTGGTGAGAATGACGTTGAAGAACACCGAGCAGGCGCCAAGTCTGGGACCGTTGGACGCGCCCGTGGTCGCGAGAGCGACGCGGGTGGCGTTGGCGACGAGAGCGTTGACGACGAGCGCGAGGATGTTGTGTCCAACGCTACACGCTCACGCCACCGCCGCGTCGGCGTTAATGAGCGTCAAGGTGTTGTTTAAGCAGCCTCCTTTGCGTGCGGGCATCGCACGGGCGATCAAAGGGACGAAAGGTGAGATGAGCGAGGCGGAGCGAATAGCGCTGTGGCACACGCGATATCGCTGGGCGGCGCTTCGATTGGTGAAACACATCCCGAGTGACCCCGTGCGCGCGATCGACACGGCTCCGCTCATGGGATTGATGGCTTTCGTGCAAGGCGTGTCAATGCGTGTTGGAAGCATGAACCTCTCGGAGGGTGGCCCAAACGGCTCGTTCTCGATGAGCTTCCCGGCGTCTTGGAATCAAGCCAAACGAGCGAAAAGGAAGAGTGCGTTTGGCTCGAAGCGCGCGATTGCGGCTGAAGCGAAAATCCATCCCATTGATATCCTCAATATCGCGCAGATATCCATGCGTGGTGCGCGAGGACAACGTCGCATCGCGGCGCCGGAACGAGAGGCAGATGCTTTGGAGCACTCGCCGCCAGCCGCGGAGGAAGGCGCCGGTAGCTCTTCCGATGTCTATACCGGCGGTGACGTCTCAGAGGATCGAAACGTCGACATCGTGGACGACGATGCGAACATTTGGCAGGACAGGCAACTCGCCACCGCGTCTTGGGCTACTCAAGGTTTTTCCATCGCTCTTTTAATTCGCGCGACGTACCTGTTTGTCACGTGGCTCCCCGTGCTCACGTTTGCCGTACCTTTGTTACTTCTGAGCCAGGGTGCACCTGGACCGTTGAGCGCGAGCATGCGAAAGCGCGCGTGGGCCACCATGCACAGCGCGATTGCACTGTGCGGTGCGGCGTTCATCAAGTGGGCGCAGTGGGCGAGCACGCGTGAGGACGTCTTCCCGAAGGACCTGTGTCATCAGCTCGAACAACTTCATGACGATGCCCCACAGCACTCGTACGGGCAAACGTTACGTATTTTGGCGAACGAGTTTGGTTTTGATCCGAGATTGGTTTTTGCGCAGTTTCCACGGAAGCCCATGGCGTCGGGTTCGGTTGCTCAAGTGTACAAGGCGCGTTTGCGCAAGGAAGTCGCCGCGGTGTGCTCGGCGCTCGCTCAACCTCGCAAGCTCGATTTGAACGAGGATGGCACCATGGACGTCGCGGTGAAAGTGCGGCATCCCAACGTGGCGAAACGAATTTTTCTGGATTTTCAAATCTTGCGCGCGATAGCGGGGATTGCAGACGCGTTACCCGCGCTGAAGGGTATGCAGCTGAAGAATACGCTCGGACAGTTCAGTCACACCATGACGGCGCAGACAGACTTACGCAACGAGGCCGATCACTTGTTGAAATTTACGCACAACATGAAGAGTGAGGTGCAGATACGAGCACCCCGCCCTGTGCCAGGTTTCGTCACGGAGGCAGTGCTGGTGGAGACCTTTGTCAAGGGCGACGGGTTGGGCAGCGCCATCAAACATAAAACTTCTCGAAACTCTGAGCTTTGCTCACTTGGCGTTCACGCATACTTGCTCATGCTTCTACGCGACAACTTCATCCACCAAGATTTACATCCAGGAAATATTCTGTACAGCGTCGAGAACGGCCAGTCGAGTGTCGACTCAGAAACAGCGGGGATCGTGAAACTTGAGTTGATTGATTTCGGCATCGCAGACGAACTCCCGAAAGCCGTGAGGAATAAGTTTCTCGGATTTTTGTGCTTCTTACTGCGAGGCGAGGGAGAAAAGGCGGCCGACGTCGCACTGACGTGGGATGCCAAACAAACGTGCACCGATCGCGTGGCGCTTCGGCGTGACATGGCGCGACTCGTTTCGAGCCAAGGAGACGTGTACACGCAGCGCGTCGATTTGGATGGACTGTTGAAGGAGATCATGCAGCTTTTCCGCAAGCACGGCGTGAGCATCGACGGCATATATGCCTCGCTCGTCGTATCTCTCTGCGTTTTGGTGGGATTCGCGACGAGCCTCGACCCAGAAATCAATTTGTTCGAAGTCGCCGCGCCATCCGTCATGGCGTTCGCGCTCACCGGAGACGTCGTCGGGCGTTTGTTCAAAGGCTGACGATTAGATTAGTTTTAGAATAGCGCAGATTTTAATGTAGAACTTAGTAGTAGTTTGGTTTATTCGAGGACAACGTGCTGCTACGAATTAAACTTCGAGCATCATTCTACGCGGGTCTTCAACAGACTCCTTAATCGACTTCAAAAATGTCACGGCTTCGCGACCGTCGACGAGGCGATGATCGTACGTCAACGCCACGTTCATCATCGGGCGCGCGACGATGGCGCGGTCGGCACCGACGCACACCGGACGCCAGACGATTGAATGCATGCCCAAAATGGCGCTTTGCGGCGGGTTGATGATGGGAGTGCCCGTCAACGATCCAAACACGCCGCCGTTTGAAATCGTAAAAGTACCGCCCGCCATTTCGTCGATGGACAGCGTTCCATCGCGAGCCTTCTTACCGTACGACGCGATGGAGCTTTCCACGTCGGCGAAATTCATGCCTTCGCAGCTTCTCAACACCGGTACCACCAAACCCTTGGGCGCGCTCACCGCGACGGATATGTCAACGTAGTTTCTATACACGATTTCGTCGCCGTCGATGATGGCGTTCACCGAGGGCTCTTCCTGAAGCGCCTTCGCCGCCGCCTTGACAAAGGTACTCATGAAACCTAGCTTGACGCCGTGTTTTTCTAAGAATGCATCCTTGTACTCCGCGCGCACTTGCATCACGTTCGTCATGTCGATTTCGTTGAACGTGGTGAGCATCGCGTACGTGTTTTGCGAGCTCTTCAACCGCTCCGCGACGCGCAAGCGCAAGCGCGACATGGGCACGCGCGTCTCGGCGCGAGCGCCCGACGTGACTTTCGGCGCCGCCGGCGCGGGCGATGGCGCAGCGGTCGCTTTCGGCGCTTCCTTGGCCGGCGTCGCCGCGGCCATCGCCGCGGCCGCTGGCGCGGCCGAAGCTTGTTTCTCCGGCCCCGCCCCCGGAGCGAGCGTCGCCACCTTTTGACCGACGGAGACGGTGTCGCCCTCCTTCGCGAGCACGTCCGTCACCGTCCCGCTCGTCGACGCGCGAACGTCTATGGTGACTTTATCCGTTTCAATTTGCGCGATCACTTCGTCCATCGCCACCTTTTGACCCGGTTTCACGAGCAAAGCCGCGACGCTCCCCTCCGTGATGGAGTCGCCCATCGAAGGCACCTCAACGCTCACCTGCGCGCCGCTCGCCGCCTCCGCCTTGGGCGCCGCCGCGCCGCCCTTCCCCCCCTTTTTCCCGCCGACGCCCGGCGCGAACGCCATCACCGCTTGCCCCACGTTCACCGTATCCCCCACCTTCGCGTCCACGCGCGTCACCGTCCCCCCGCTCGGCGCCCGCACGTCGATCGTCACCTTGTCCGTCTCGATTTGCGCCACCGTCTCATCCGTCGCCACCTCGTCCCCGACCGCCTTCATCACGCTCGCCACCGCGCCCTCCGAGATCGAATCCCCCATCGACGGCACCGCGATCGTCTCCTCTCGCGTCGCCGTCCCGCCCTTGTGCCTTCGAATCATCGTCATCGCGTCGAATCCTCCGTCGCCGATCATCGCGCGCGCGCGCGCCCTCGTCGTCGCGTTCGCCGTTTCCGTCT
>TARA_B110000008_G_scaffold110834_1_pt1 | contig 11715 bp, 6 predicted proteins | sample TARA_B110000008 | Tara Oceans TARA_B110000008 (sample SAMEA4396496) | marine metagenome | biome: Westerlies Biome; feature: [DCM] deep chlorophyll maximum layer (ENVO:01000326); material: water (ENVO:00002006), including particulate matter (ENVO:01000060) such as... | depth 40 m
TTTTTTGTCCAAAACTCCAATAGGCTGTTATTAATAAAAAGGTAAAAAATCTCAAAAATTTTATAACCATAGAAGCTGACGAGAATAATTTGTATGTAAATATCTATTTAACTTAAATGTAATAAATTTTAAAATACTATATTTAAATTATGTTATTTAAAAACTAATTTATGAATAGAAATTTTTTTCAAGTTTTTATATCACTAAACTTTTTTCTATTTATTGGATGCTCTTCAACCCAAAATTCTGAAGAGCAATATGTTGAAGAGATCGCAAAAGCAGATCAACTTATTTCAAATACTCTTGATGCGAATCATTTACCTGGCATTTCTGTAACAATTCTTAAAGATGGTAATAATGTTTATTCAAAAGGGTTTGGCTATGCTGATATAGATGAAAAAAGTAAGATTTCACCCTCCAAAACTAGATTTAGAATTGGAAGTTTTTCAAAAACAATAACTGCCTCTGCTTTAATGAAATTAGTTGAAAGAGGAAAAATAGAATTGGACAGTAGTATATACTATTATGTTCCAGACTATCCCAAAAAGAGATGGGAATTTACATCAAGACAAATTGCTGGTCACCTTTCTGGAATAAGAAGTTATAAAAAGGGTGAAATGATGATTAATAAAGATTTTCCAAATGCTAAAGAAGCTTTAAGTGTTTTTAAAATCGATTCCCTTTTACATAAACCAAACACAAAATACCATTATTCTACTCACGCATGGACCTTACTTAGCGTAATAATTGAAAATGTATCTAGGGAACCTTTTCTGGACTATATTCAGACCAATGTTTTTGATTTATTGGATATGAATAATACTCATGCAGAAAAGAAAAATTTACTAGGTGTGGAAAAAGTTACTTATTATGAGTTGGATTTAAATAAAAAATTGATTGTTGCTCCAGAAGTTAATAATAGTTGGAAATGGGCTGGTGGCGGTTTTATATCAACCACAGAGGATGTAGCGCAATTTCTTTTAGCTCATTCTGGATATGAATACTTAAAAAAAACAAGTATATCGGAGATGACAACTCCTCAAAAAAATGTGAATGGAGAGAGTACTAATTATGGATTAGGTTGGCGAACGCGTTATGATAAAAAAAATAAACCCTTAATTGGACATACTGGAGGTTCAATAGGGGGAACTACTTTTGCTTTTATGGCTGCTCATTCAAATATAATTGTAGTGATGACGACTAATTTGTCGAGTGCTAGTTTCGGAGATTTACCAAATGATTTGTTTGAATTATTTGAATAAAGTTCTAGTTTTTAGTTTTGGATAAATTTAACAACCTAATTAGAGTTATTCTTTAAGCTCTTGAAATAAAATTTTAGACCTCTAGCTATTCAATTATTTTACTCTTACTTATAGAAATACCCTAATATTTTTTTAAATACTCTTAATATGGACGATGGTCAACGAGTGTGGCGGTAGTTGGACTATACCATTTTTGAAATTTAGTTCTACCTCTTTGGGAGATACTCGATTAGGGTGCTCAATGTCGTTGTAACTATCGGTTGATTCACCAGTGAGTATTTTTGCATTATATTTACCATTTAATACTTTATTTCCCATAGTAACTGTACATTCGAGATTTTCTGAAGGATGACGATTAACCAAAGAAATAGCCCATTTTTCACCTTTTTTATCAACGGTTGCAATAGCATCAATTACAGAAACTGAATCTTTACCATTGGTAAGTTTGTTTCCGTTTATTTCTGTATTGATAACATATTTTTCAAGTTCATTCACATACATCTCGATTGTATGGAAATGAGTACGCTTAACAACTCCACTAGGATGGACATAAAGAGGTCCGGTTTGATTCACTAGCGGTGCTATATTAGCTATATTAATATAATCAGAATTACGGAGGCATGAATTAAGAAATGATGCAGAAAATAACGCATCTGAGAGATTGTAAATTGAAGGATTAAGACTTTTGTCTCTGGCTTTTATCAATTTTATTATTTCAGGATCACTGTAATCCACTTTTTCAAAACGTTGAAATCCTGGATGATGCCATGAACGTAGGTTCCATTCATCAAATGCAATTTTAATTTGTCCTTTATTAATATGACCTTCTATTTCTGCTGATTGGATTTGATTTATTACCTTTTTAATATACGACTCTGGTTTCTCAGAAAGCATCATACATGAGAGGTAGTTAGGTGTAGAATGTTTTTGCCAGTTTTCAATCCAGTATTGATGTGCTGATATGTAATCCAAATATTCTCCTGCTGCTTCAAATAGGTATGGGTCTATATTTAATCCCCCATGAATGCCAGAGCAAGTTACTAGAAAGGTTGAATCTAGTTCCTTCATTGCATTACCAGCATCACGTACTTTATGAATATAATCGCTGCCTGAACGTTCATTTCCGACACTCCAAATCTTTACATTGAGTGGGTCAGGATATCCATTTTTCTTTCGCATATCGGCGAATTTCCCCTCAGTTGCATTGCTGTACTTAACCCAATCAGTCATTTCTTGTACATCCGCCAAACCATTATGACAGATATATGGTTCTGCATCGAGTAGTCTACAAAGTTCAATAAATTCGTGTGTTCCAAATGTGTTTGGTTCAATAACTCCCCACCGAATATCATCTGTGGGTTGACGATTGTTACCCACACCATTTATCCAATGGTAGCCATCTACAAAACAACCTCCTGGCCAACGAATAATAGGTACTTTAAGTTCTTTTAGTGCGTCAATGACGTCAGTTCGAAATCCTTTAGTATCTGATAACGGAGAATCAGGATCAAACACACCTCCGTAAATTTGCTTGCCAAAATGTTCGAGAAACCCTCCAAAAATCATAGGATTGTATGGTTTGGCAGTCTCATCTATTTTAATTATCACATTTGCCTGAATGATTGGAGTTTGATCTGTATTACATGATAAATTACAAAAAAGTAGGCTCAGGATTATTATAGATAAATTCTTCATATTCTAATCTACAATTATAAAGGATAATAAATGAAAATAAAAAAATAATTTTAATGTGTTTGCGTTTATAGACTATGTAATAACTATGAAGAATTTTTATTTGACACTTAATCTTCTTTTTTTAAATCGGGTATTTTTAACCCTTCAACACTTTTTCTAATTCCTTGCTATCATTTTTATTAGATGTAAGTTGGTTTTTGTTCTCATTATAATAATCCTCAAGTCAACCTCCTAACTATATATCAATGAATAGGGGTAGTTTTTGAGTTTTAGGCTGGATTTTTTTGACTTTTTATATCTGACCCTACAATAATCGTACAAATACCTGAAATAAAAAACCCTAATATGTTTATATTAAGCATATTAGGGAGTTTTATTGTGGAGTCGGAGGGAATCGAACCCTCGTCCAAACACGCCATAAAAAAGCGTTCTACAAGCTTAGTTTTTGTATAGTTTTAGACTTATTGCCGAACAAAAACAAGCTACAATAAGCTTAGCATATTGAGATTGAAAAAAACAAAAAATGCGTTTGTTTTTCGATGTTGACATTTATGGTGCCTCTAAATTAATCGCCGTCAACAAGGGCTACTATGAGACATCCAGCTTTCCGACCTAGTCAGAACTTGGCATTAACTTACTATAATTCAGTTAATTATGCAGCCAGAGCGTAGTTATTTTCGCCATTTAAAAGTGTGAAACATGTGATTTACGAGCTAATGAATCAACGCTCGACCTGCTTACTTATTTATTAAACATGCTGTCAAAACCAGTCGACCCCAAAATTTCAAAGAACCTTTCGTAAAAACAAAAAAGTTTTCAAAGGTAAGTAATATTGAAATTTTAAGCTAGTGTTGGTTGATTACTTTGCGAAGTTGAGATAACTTATTTAGTAATGGTTCAAGATTTTCAATATCTAGCATGTTTGCACCATCACTTTTTGCATTTTTTGGATCAAAGTGAGTTTCTATAAATAAACCATCAACTCCAACAGCAATTCCTGCCTTAGCTATCGTAGAAATAGCTTTTGGAAGCCCTCCAGTTACCCCACTAATTTGATTGGGTTGTTGAAGAGAGTGTGTAACATCCAAAATTGTGGGAGCAATTTCTTTCATTGTTGGTATACCTCTAAAATCAACAATTAAATCCTGATAGCCAAATTGAGAACCTCTCTCAGTTATCCAGGCATTTGAATTTCCAGAATCTTTTACTTTTTGTACAGCAAACGTCATACTTTCAGGACTCATAAATTGTCCCTTTTTAAGATTAATTATTTTTCCTGTTTTAGCAGCTGCTACAACTAAATCAGTTTGCCTAACAAGAAAAGCAGGTATTTGAAGAATGTCCACATAATTTGATGCTTTCTCGGCATCGTTTATTTCGTGAATATCTGTTAATATGGGAATATTAAACGTTTTTCCAACTTTAGATAATATTTTTAATGCTTTCTCATCTCCAATTCCAGTAAAACTATCAATCCTACTTCTATTAGCTTTTTTAAAGCTGCCTTTAAATATATATGGTATTTTTAGTTTTTCACTAATAGTAGTAATTTTTTCAGCAATTTTAAGTGCCATATTTTCACTTTCTATTGCGCAAGGACCAGCAATTAGGAAAAATTGATCACCATTGGTATGTTTTATTTTGGGAACATTATCGATCATCACAAAATTTTAACAAATGTACAATAAATATAGTGTCTGTTTTGTAAACTAAAGAAACTCTGATTTTAAATTGTTTAGCTTTTGAATATGTTATATTTGCCAAAATTTTAATTTAATATGCAAGAATTAAGGAACATAGCTATTATTGCACATGTTGATCATGGCAAGACCACATTGGTCGATAAGATCTTACACCATTGTTCTTTATTTCGTGATAACCAGGATACTGGAGAACTGATTTTAGATAATAATGATCTAGAACGAGAAAGGGGAATTACTATTTTGTCTAAAAATGTTTCGGTTGTATATAAAGGAGTGAAAGTCAATATAATTGATACACCAGGCCACGCAGATTTCGGAGGTGAAGTTGAAAGGGTGCTTAACATGGCTGACGGTGTTCTGCTTTTGGTCGATGCTTTTGAGGGACCAATGCCTCAGACTAGATTTGTTCTTCAAAAAGCAATTGATTTAAAATTAAAACCGCTAGTTGTTATCAATAAAGTAGATAAAGAGAATTGTACTCCTGAAGAGGTACATGAATCAGTTTTTGATTTAATGTTTGAGTTAGGAGCTGAAGAATGGCAATTAGATTTCCCCACAGTATACGGTTCTGCAAAAAATAATTGGATGGGTTTGGATTGGTCTAAACCAACAAACTCAATTGAACCTTTACTTGATATGGTTCTTGAATATGTTCCTTCACCAAAAATATCAGATGGATCCACTCAAATGTTGATTACATCACTTGATTTTTCTTCTTTTACTGGAAGAATAGCTATCGGAAGACTACAAAGAGGATCTTTATCTTCTAACATGTTAGTTAGTTTATGTAAAAGAAATGGAAAGATTGAAAAATCAAAAATAAAAGAACTTCATGTTTTTGATGGATTGGGAAGAAAAAAAGTCGACAGGGTTATGGCTGGAGATTTATGTGCAGTTGTCGGTTTAGAGAATTTTGAAATAGGTGACACTATTGCTGATTCAGAAAACCCTGAATCTCTTCCTACAATTAGTATAGATGAACCTACTATGAGTATGCTGTTTACAATAAATGATTCTCCTTTTTTTGGAAAAGACGGAAAGTATGTAACATCACGTCATATAAAAGATCGTTTAGAAAAAGAATTAGAAAAAAATCTTGCTATGAGGCTTGATTTAACGGATTCAGCTGATAAATTTATAGTTTTTGGAAGAGGTGTTTTACACTTATCAATTTTGATCGAAACCATGAGAAGAGAAGGTTATGAAATTCAAATTGGTCAGCCCCAAGTTATTATTAAAGAAATAGGTGGTCTTAAAAATGAACCAATAGAGGAACTGACTATAGATTTACCTGAAAGTGTTTCTGGAAAAGCAATAGAAATGGTTTCACTAAGAAAGGGAGAAATGACAAGTATGACCCCAAAAGGAACTAGAATGATTTGTGAGTTTATTATTCCTTCAAGAGGTATAATAGGTTTAAGAAACCAGTTGTTGACAGCGACAGCAGGGGAAGCAATTATGAATCATAGATTTAAAGAATTTCAGCCCTACAAAGGTGATATTCCAAGTAGAATAAATGGTTCCATGATTTCAATGGAAAAAGGAACTGCAATTCCATATTCTCTTGACAAGTTGCAGGATAGAGGAAAGTTTTTTATTGGTCCAAATGAAGAGGTTTATACTGGCCAAGTGATAGGAGAAAACTCAAGAGGCGATGACATGGTTATAAATGTTACTAAAACAAAAAAGCTATCTAACGTTAGGGCTGCTGGATCTGATGATAAAGTAAAGCTCGCTCCTCCGATTAAATTTTCTTTAGAAGAAGCTCTAGAATATATTCAAAGTGATGAATATGTAGAAGTCACTCCTGGTTTTATCCGTCTAAGAAAAGTCTATTTAGATGAGAATGAAAGAAAAAGAAGATTGAATAAAATTTAATTATTTTTTGCTACTACTTCAAATATTTCTCCTTTTTCACATTGAAATATTTTACCCGGAAATTTCATTATCATATTATAATCATGAGTCGCCATTAAAATAGTTATCCCTCTTTCGTAAAGTTTTTTAAGTAACTCCATTATATTTTGACTTGTTTCGGGATCTAAGTTTCCTGTTGGTTCATCTGCTATAATTAATTCTGGGTCATTTAGAAGAGCTCTTGCTATTGCGATTCTTTGTTGTTCTCCACCTGAGAGCTCAAAAGGATATTTATTAGTCGGAATGTCAATAGAAACAAGTTCTAAAACTTCATGAATTTTATTTTTAATTTTAGATTTATTTTTCCATCCTGTAGCTTTAAGAACAAAATCAAGATTTTCAAAAACTGTCATATCTTGAAGTAATTTGAAATCTTGAAAAACAATTCCAATTTTACGTCTCAATAAATGTAATTGATTTTGTTTAAGATTCTTTAAATCAAATCCAACTACAACTGCTTGACCAGAATCAATATTTAGATCGCCATATAATGTTTTTATCAGACTACTTTTTCCACTTCCAGTTTTACCAATTAAAAAAACAAATTCTCCAGAGTTAATTTTGAAGTCTAGACTTTTAAAAATGGTTTTATTTCTTTGACTAATTTTAACAGAACTTAAGGAAACCATAATATATATGTTTAATTGATAAATGTAAAAATAACTTTTAAGAACAATTTTTCTAAAAATTGTTGATAAAATATACCTTTTTAAACAATTTAGCGTTGTTAATAAGCAGGTTTAAATTGGTAATTTTGAGTATGTATTTTAAAAGACTTATTTTTTATTTTTCAATTTTTATATCTCCATTTCTTTGGTCTCAAAATTACCAATTTGATAATTTTGATAGAGCGAAAAATTTATTCTTTAATGGAGCTTATTCTAATTCTATCGCGACATTTAGGCTTTTAAATATTTTAAATCAGGATAAATCGATTATTAATTATCAAATACTTTTGGCATCTTTAAGAAATAATCAAACAGGGGCTGATAGACAATTACCTTTCTTTTTAGAGAAATTCCCCCTCAGTTCCCTTGGTAATAAACTTCCTTTTGATTTGGGGAATTATTATTTTGAAAGACAGAAGTATTCTTATGCTTTGAAATGGTATAAAAACATAAGTGAAGATCAACTTTCAAAGTCGTTAAAAAATAAATTTAATTTTAATAAAGGGTATTCGTTATTTCACGTTAAAAGATATAAAGCATCAAAGCCACTTTTGGAAAAGGTTAAGAATATTGATAAGTATCAATCGGATGCTTTTTATTATTTAGGTCATATATCATATCAATTAGATGATTATGAAAATGCCCAAAATGAATTTGACATGTCAAATAAAGAATCGGGTCAGGATGATTTGGCATATTTCCAAGTAGACATGAATTTTAAGCTGGGAAGATTTGAAAAAGCTATAGACCTTGGAGTCAAACTATTATCTAATTCTGATGAATTCAATAATTCAGATTTGTCCAAAATAATAGGTGAGAGTTACTTTAATTTGAAAATTTATGACAAAGCTCTTGAATATTTAAAAAACTATAAAGGTAAAAAGGGTAAATGGTCTAATGAAGACTTTTATCAATTGGGTTATGCATATTACAGTTCAAAAGATTATCCAAACGCCATAAATCAGTTCAATAAGATTATTAATAAATCTAATTTATTGTCTCAAAATGCATATTACTACCTCGGAGATAGTTATTTAATGGCAGATAAAAAACTGGAAGCATTAAGTGCTTTTAGAACTGCTTCAGAAATGAACTATAATTCGAAAATTGCAGAAGATGCACTTTTGCAATATGCTAAGTTGGGTTATGAATCAGGTAATCCTTTCGAGTCTTCACAGAAAGTAATGATCCGCTTTTTAAATCTTTACCCAAATAACAGTCAGGTAAATGATGTAGAATCTATCTTAGTGTCCTCTTATACTCAAGGCGGAAATTATGATGAGGCGATATCAATACTTGAATCAGGAGGTAACTATAAAGACAATATAACTTTACAAAAAGTTTTATATCTAAAGGGAATAACCTCCTATGATTCAGGAGACTATTCGACTTCACAACTATTATTCACTAGATCTATAAAAATTGATAAGACCAGTAAAATAACTGCAAAAAGTTTATTCTGGAGGGGTCAGTCATTATTTGAGTCAGGCTTTTTTTCAGCTGCACAAAAGTCATATGATGAATACTTTAAATACGTAAATAAGAATAATTTGAAACTAAATGTAACTTTTTGGTATGAAATAGGTTACACTTATTTTAAATTAGGTAATTATCCATTAGCTATTGAATGTTTTAAAAAACAGATTGAATCAATTGATAAAAAGAATTCAAATTATTTATTGGATACATATTTACGTTTAGCAGATAGTCATTTTGCTAATTCTAACTATTGGTCAGCTTTAGAAAATTATAATGTTTCAATTGCTAAGTCAAAGGAAGATTCTAGTTATCCAAAATTTCAAAAAGCTTTGTCCTACGGATTTATTCAGATGTATGATGAGAAAATTGAAATTTTAATCGAATTGACAAAGGAAGATCAAAACCATTTTCTTATTGATAAATCTCTTTTCGAATTAGCAAAAACATATGCTTCATTAAAAGAATATAATGATGCTATTATTACATATGATGAGTTGATTAGTAGATTTCCAAGTAGTAGTTTTATAAGTAGAAGCTATTTAAATAAGGGTTTAATTTTATATAATACTGAGCAGTTGATTGAGGCTAAAAATGTTCTGGAGGTTGTAGTTCTGAGATTCAAAAATGATAGAATAATGTCTCAAGCATTAAACACCCTAAAGGAAATAGCGATTGAACTTGGAGAGGTTGGAGTTTTTTCAGAATGGTTAAAGATTCAAAAAATCGATTCTTTTAGTGAAGGAGATCTTGCAAACTCAGCATTTCAAGCAGCTGAAAACTATTATTTTGAAAAAAAGAATAGACAAGCTGAAAGACAAATTCTTGATTTTATTGTTAGATACCCTGATTATAATAGTCTACCAACATTAAGATACTATTTAGCAGACATTTATTTTCAAAAAAAGGAGTGGAATAAAGCAATTTTTCACTACGAATATATTGTTGAGTTATCTGAAAATGAATATACGGAAAGATCACTTGTTAATGCAATTCTTGCGATTCAGAATATAGATGAAACTCAAAAATCAATTCCTTTATTGATTAGATTGAAAAATACAGCTACAAACCAGGAAAATAAAAATTTTGCTAACTATAATTTAATGAAGGCATATGCAAATATTGAGAACTCTTCTAAATCTATATTATTATCAAAAGAAATTTTAAAAGAAGATGATTTGGACACTAATGTGCGTTGGGACGCACTCGAAATATATGCTCGTTTTTCTTTAATTCAAAAAGACTCCATAACAGCTTTTAAGATTTTCAAAGAGTTAGAAAATTCTCCAGATAAACTATTAGCTGTTGAGGCAAGATTTTTTAAAGCTTTTCAGCTTTCTCAAGAAGGGAAATATGAACTATCAAATGATGTGATTGCTGAATTTTCAAAAAAATATGGTAATACCCCAACTTGGAGTGCTCGAAGTATTTTACTAATGGCAAAAAACTTTAAAAAACTTAATGATTATTTTCAATCTATATATTTGTTGGAGACATTAATCAAAAATTTTGCTCAATATCCACAAATTACTCAGGAAGCAAAAAAACTTCTTATTGAAGTTAAAGAAAATGTCTCTAATCAAAACTCATCTGTTTCAACAAATATTGAAAGTAATGATTAGATATTTGTTTTTTTTAGTGTTTGTTTTTATTACATCAGTTTCATATTGTCAAGACCCAAATGAAAATATTACTAAACAGCAAATAACAGTATCTAAGTCATATGCTCCAGAACTAAAAAATGTAAATAAAATTAGATCTATAACAACTGTTGATGACATGATTATTAGTAACAAAGTAACAGTTACATATAACTTGATTGATGTTCCAGTAATTTCAACTTTTAAGCCAAATAAATCAAGTCCAATGTCATTGAAAAGAAATAATCTTAATGAGATTAGTTTTGACAACTATTTTGATTTTGGGATTGGTAATAATGGACAATTAACATTAGACGTAAGTTCTAATATGAATATTGATAGACGACAAAGTTTTGGACTGGATATTATAAGTTCAAACTATGGAGATGTTAATTCAACTATAATTTCAAGCAATGAATCAAGGTTTATTTTTGGATTGGATCATATTTATTCCTCCCAAAAAATGGAGGTAGTCCATAAATTATTCTTGAACCAACACAAAATTAATTATTATGGAATAAATGAAGAGTCATCTGTGCTTTCAGATCCATTATTATTGGATAAAATAAATACTGATCAGTCAAGAAATAAAGTAAGTGTTTTATCTAATTGGCGATTTTATAATAGCTTTTTGAAAACGGCTATGCTTGATGTTGATTATATTAGTGATAGTTATGATTCAAATGAGAATATAGTTGATTTAAGGCTGGAATTTTTAATTCCAATTTTTAGAATGAATCTTTTAGTGACTCCAAAAATATCATACGTTAATACTTCTTTCAAAGAGGATTATTACAATAGAAAAAGTATTAAATCTTTTTACACAAAATTTGAGACATTAATTCAGTTAAGTAATATAGAAGATAAATTGAAATATCAAATTGGTGGAAGAATCAACCTTCTAATTAATAAATCTAATTCTTTAGCTAATGATCTTTTGTTAAGTCCAAAAGTAATGGTTTCATATGGAGAAAATGGTTCTAAATTTCAACCTTATATTATGCTTGATGGTGGTATAGAATTAAATAATTATTCTTCTATTTCAGATATAAATCCATATGTAGCACCTTCTTTAGTTTTAATTCCAACTGAGAATCTTTATGAGGCTAAACTGGGATTCAAGTCTTCCTTTGATTCAAGCTCTGAGATTAACATTGGTACTCATTTCAAAAAAAATATAAATTCATTATTATTTAATCGCCTTCCTTATGACCCATCAGTTACTTATGAGGGTTATAGATTGGCAAATTCATATGAAGTGTTGTATGATAATATTACTCAATACGGTTTTTTTGGAGAGGTTTCTGTAAATTTTTCCGAAGAAAATCTTTTTCGATTTTCAATAATTCAGTCC
>TARA_B110000008_G_scaffold61333_1_pt1 | contig 11711 bp, 13 predicted proteins | sample TARA_B110000008 | Tara Oceans TARA_B110000008 (sample SAMEA4396496) | marine metagenome | biome: Westerlies Biome; feature: [DCM] deep chlorophyll maximum layer (ENVO:01000326); material: water (ENVO:00002006), including particulate matter (ENVO:01000060) such as... | depth 40 m
GAGGGGTAATCTTTTGAAAAATGTTCATGTAGCCGGTTTGATATATAAACTGATCGATGCTGGCCGCCGGTACAGCCAATAGAAATAGTCAAATAACTGCGGTTATTCGCCTGGAATTTAGGAATCCATCTCGTCAAGAAGCCAATAATATCAGCAAGCATGGCTGCCACCTCCACCTGACTCTCTAAAAACTCGATCACCCCAACATCATTTCCATTTTGAATTCTTAGTTCTTGCTTCCAATAAGGATTTGGCAGGCATCTCACATCAAAAATAAAGTCAGACGCATCTGGTAAGCCACGTTTAAATCCAAAAGATTCAAATAGGATCGACATATTGTCGCTACTATCAGGCACGACAGTATTTTTAATAAGATCTCGTAGTTGGTGGAGTGAAAGCCCCGATGTGTCGATATTTTGGTCCGAAATTTTTAGGATTGGCGAAAGTATTTCTTCTTCAAGATCAATAGCTTCAGAAAGACCGATAGTGCCACTACTCAACGGGTGCTTGCGCCGAGTCTCACTATATCTGCGGATCAGATCAGACCTACGTGCCTGCAAAAAAATCACGCTGACATGAATGCCTCCGGCTTCAATTTGGCTTAATATTTCTGGTAGTTTGTTAAGGTCACCGACGATATTCCTGGCATCTATGCCGACTGCTAGCTGAGTATCATAGTTAATGGGCTCTACATTGAGATCGTTCATTAGATCTAGCTGACCATTGCTGGCGTTCTCTGAGTTGAGCTCTTTGACTAGATTGGGCAAGAGACTTGCAGGTAGATTATCAATGCAAGTAAATCCTACATCCTCAAGAATGTTGAGAGCGGATGTCTTACCCGAACCCGAGCGACCACTAACAATTACCAGACGCAACATTAGCTAGCACGCTCCAAGGCTATAGCCGTGTTATAAAGATCCTGACTATTTTCACATTCACGCAGTAACTGTCGAGACGAATCTTTTTGCATAAGTGCCGCCACTCGCGCTAGCGTAGCCAAATGCTCATCATTTTTCTCCTCGGGGACTATTAACGCAAAAATAAGATCAACCGGTTGATCATCAACAGAATCGAAATCTATCGGATTCTCAAGCGTTAGCAGACACCCATGAATTCGTTTGACACCCGGGGCTCTACAATGGGGTATCGCTACCCCATCACCTATAGCCGTGCTGCCGAGTTTTTCACGTGCTACAAAGCTATGGAATAGATTCTCCGCATGATCCTCATCATTGCCTAAATAGTCACTGACCAAGGATGATAAGTTTTCAAGAACACGTTTTTTACTTGGCCAGGCTAAGCGACTTTGTGTCGTCACAGGAGAAAGGATGTCAGTGATTTTCATTATCTTGATTAGTGCCCTCGGTGTTTTTCTTTGTGCTTGATAATTTGTCTGTCTAACTTATCGGCCAGAGCATCTATTGCCGCATACATATCCTGATGTTCGGCTACGGCGAAAAGTTCTGCACCGCTAACATGAACTGTAGCTTCGGCCTTCTGTCTCAATTTCTCGACGGTAAGCATTACAGTGGTGCTAGTTATTTGTTCGTAGTGCCGCTCTAGTTTTGACAATTTGTTGGTAACATATTCTCTTATTGGGTCTGTAACGTCTAAATGGTGCCCACTGATGGTCATTTGCATGTAATACTCCTTTTAAATAGCGTTTTCGAATCGTTTCCTTTGGCTCGAAGAGGGTATGCCTAAGCTCTCTCTATATTTGGCCACCGTACGACGAGCCACCTGAATCCCTTGCTGTTCCAGTAAAGCCATAAGTTTGTTGTCACTTAATGGCTTCGAAGGCCTTTCCGACTCAATCAAAGTTTTTAGAATAGCGCAAACTGCGGTTGATGAACACTCTCCTCCAGAGGAAGTGCCAACATGACTTGAGAAAAAATACTTTAACTCAAAAATTCCTTGCGGAGTGGCTAAGTATTTCGCGGTAGTTACGCGCGAGATTGTTGATTCGTGTAGTTCTAGTTTAGTCGCAATGTCTGCCAAAACCATTGGTTTCATACCAATGGGGCCATGATCTAGAAATTCCTGCTGCAGCTCTACGACGGTAATAGCAACACGCATTAATGTTTCATTGCGACTTTCCAGACTGCGTAAAAACCATCGGGCTTCTGCTAAATTATCCTTTAAGTACTGATTTTGTTCACTATTGTCGGAGCGTTTAATTAAGTTTGAGTAGACTTCATTTATTTTAAGGCGCGGCATATTGCTGTCATTGAGACGGACTTGCCAGCGGTCAGCAACTTTCTCTACATAGGCATCAGGGGCAATATATTCAGTGTTATTAGCGGCTAATGATTCACCTGGGCGGGGATTCAAGCCTTGAATCAATTTAATGGCACCTTTTAGTTCATCTAGTTCATAGTGAGTTTTCTTGGAAAGACTGATGAGATCTATAGAGGCTATATCAGTTAAAAAATCAGAAGTAAGTCTTATAGCTTGGACGACAAAAGGGGTGTCAACCGACAACTGATGCAGCTGAATTAGTAGGCATTCTTGAACGTTTCTGGCAAGTACTCCGGGAGGATCAAACTGCTGTAGTCTATGCAGTACTGCTAATAATTCATCCTCCTCTATTGGATCATCCGAGGTATTGGCTTCGTGATGAGAGAGTATGTCGGCTAAATTTCCATTGATAAAACCAGAATTTTCGATTGAATCTATAAAAGCTTCAGCAATCTGTTTGTCTCGCAGAGAGAAAGGCGTTAGATTTAGTTGCCACAACAGGTGATCTTGGAGTGATTCAGTAACCTGATACACCTGCTCCCAACTAGCCTCTCCACTACTATTCGAGATTGGGGAGCTGGAGTTGAAATTCTCTTCCCAGTTTGCTTCAACGGGTAAATCTGTGGATTTCTCAGTCAGCCAATCACCCTCGGCTTCAATTTCAGTGATTGGTTTCTCTGTTGCGTCCTCAGCGGCATCATGACTTTTATTATTATCTAAATTTAGACTGTCAGTGATTGTATTTTCATATTCAGCGGAAGACTTTTCGGCATCATCGTTCGACGGGCTGCTCGTCCCTTCATCAATTTCTAGTAGAGGATTACTATAAATTTGTTCGGTGATTTCTTGGCTTAATTCGAGGGTAGATAGCTGTAATAACTTAATCGCCTGTTGCAACTGAGGCGTCATGGTTAACTGTTGGCTAAATTTTAATTGTAAGCCTGGGCGCATATTAAATAATCAGATGTATAACTGAGTAGCAAGTTTAGTGCCAACACTATCAGGATGGCAATGCATTAAACAATAATTAGGTATTATTACAGAGTAAAATGCTCGCCAAGATAGGTCTTTTTAACCTTTTCGTCGCTTAATATGTGCTCGGTAGTGCCTTCGGCTATAACATGACCTTCGCCAATAATATATGCGTGTTCGCATATATCTAGTGTTTCTCTCACGTTGTGATCGGTAATTAGCACGCCAATGCCTTTGTCGCGTAGGTGACGGATAATATTTTTAATGTCATTGACAGAGATAGGATCAACCCCTGCAAAAGGCTCATCAAGTAATATAAATTGTGGATCAGCCGCAAGAGCTCGGGCAATTTCAACGCGTCGTCTCTCTCCACCGGAAAGGCTCATACCAATACTTTTCGCCAAATGAGAAATATGGAATTCATTGAGCAATGTTGTCAGTATCTCGTTGCGCTCCCGTCGAGAGAGGGCCTTTCTCGTTTCCAATATCGCTAGAATATTATCTTCAACGCTAAGTGTTCTGAAAATTGATGGCTCTTGAGGTAAATAGCCGAGCCCTCTGCGAGCGCGACCATGCATCGGCAGAGCTGTTATATCTTCACCATCAATGTACACATTGCCCCCGTCTTGTGCCACTAACCCCACTATCATGTAAAAGCAAGTAGTCTTGCCAGCGCCATTAGGGCCGAGGAGGCCAACAATTTCCCCTTGCTTTACAGACAGAGATACATCTTTTACGATCGGTCTTTTAGCATAAGCCTTGGCAAGATTTCGTGCCTCTAAGACGGCCATTAGGTGATGTCCTTTAATTGATCTGACAAGGTTACTTTTTCGCTTGGTAACTCTTCATCTATTGTATTTTGATTGAACGGTGGAATGACCAGTTGAATACGCTTTTGTTCACCTTTCTCGTTGCCCTTGGCTGTCCACGTACCTTTTTCTAAGTCATAGTTAATGCTATCGCCCTTAATAGAGGTACCGTTGCGAGTCAATGCAGCATTGCTCTTCAAGCTAATCGCATCTTCAGTAACAAGATAGTCAATACTCTCAGCCCGTGCCATGATCAGATTATCATCAAGTGCAGACATTTTTTGGTAACGTGCTGGAGCTCCGGAGCACGATATGCGACTGACCTTGCCATCTTCATAGTAAATAATCACTCGGTCAGCGTTGATTAGAGTAGTGCCTTGGCGAATAACCACATTGCCTCGATACTCTGTTAGCCCAGTGATCTCGTTGCGTTTAGCATAGTCTGCATTGACTGCAATAGCTTGATTGCCATCAGGAAAAACCGGTGCCGGCAGCATAGACAGGACTAAGCAAAATAACAGTAGAATGTGTCTAAGTAGCTTCATGAACGGCACGGACCTTGGAGTTCATCGTAAAAATCTCTTCGCTAAGGTTGGCATTGAGCCCCTTGCCAGAGACCGATAAGGCGGGAGTAGTTAGGGTAAAATTGCCATCTGTTGTAATTAGCATGTTGGGCGCATCGTACTCGAGGCTATCTGATGCCATTATGGTCTGGCTATTTTTACCACCGATAACCGCCTCTACTTCACCATTTAAGATTATTTTGCGACCGTCCTCAGAAAGACTACCGGTATTGGCAACGAAAGATACGCCTGTATCTTTCCCTTTCGCTTTGGTAGTAACAGCAACAAAACGCGGTGCAGTTAGTACTACTCCAGATTCGCCTTTAAATATTTCTATCTTAGAAGAGGTAAGGAAGAACAGTTCATCGCCAGCATTTGAAAAACGCCGACTGCTTATTCCAGTCATATAGCTATCAACACTGCGTTTTTGAACCAGTTCACCATCATTTTTACGCATGAACGATTCTGGAGGAGAATCCCATACCACTAAGAACCAACCAACAATCAGCAGTAAAATAACACTAATGAATGATTGACGAATCACTTAAATTGCTCCAAAAGAGTATCAAATTTGTTTTGGGCTTTCAGAATCATCTCGGCGGCTTCGCGCACGGCACCATCACCCCCAGATTGTCGCGTCTGCCAAGCTGCCTCTGAAGTCAAAGTGCTGCTAGCATTTGCTACAGTGATACCCAAGCCAACGGTGTTTATCACTGAAAGATCGGGAAGATCATCTCCCATGAAGGCAATTTCATACAAACCCAGATTAAGGCTTTGTAATAATTCTCTCAGAGCAGTTAATTTGTCTTCACGGCCTTGAATGACAGGACTGATTCCCAGTTCATCTGCTCGTCTTTGCAATAAAGCTGACACACGCCCGGTAATTATTCCGACTTGTATTCCACCTTGTTGTAGCAATTTTATACCCAGGCCATCTTGAATATTAAAAGCCTTCAATTCTTCGCCGCTATTGCCATAGTAGAGCTTCCCATCGGTTAGCACACCATCTACATCAAGGAGCAAAAGTTTGATATTTTTTGCAGCGCTGAGTATATCTTCAGAAGGAATAAGCACTAGATGACTCCCGCTCTAAGAATGTCATGAAGATGTATTACGCCTGCAGGATTTTGCCGATCATCCTCAACAATAAGCGCCGTTATGCTTAAGTTTTCCATAATCGTTAAGGCCTCAGCAGCCAGCATGTTTTGATGGATAGTTTTTGGGCTAACAGACATCACATCACCGATGGGTGTACTTGTAATATCAACACTTAAATCAAAAATCCGACGTAAATCACCATCGGTAAATATACCCATTAAATTATTTTCTGAGGACATAACGGTGGTCATTCCGAAGCCTTTTTGGGTCATCTCAAGCAGAGCAGCTTGCAGTGGTTGGTCGGCCATTACTGAGGGCATTTCATCGCCTTTATGCATAATGTCCCTGACACGCAGTAGTAACTTGCGCCCTAAGGCGCCTCCTGGGTGGGAAAAAGCAAAGTCCTCGGCGGTAAATCCTCGTGCTTCTAGAAGTGCTATTGCGAGTGCATCTCCCATAACTAAGGTAGTGGTCGTGCTAGTTGTTGGGGCTAAGTTTAGAGGGCAGGCCTCGCTGCTTACCGATACATCTAGATTGGCGCAAGCCGCCTGGGCCAATTGAGATTTATCATCGCCCGTCATGCTAATCAAAGGAATGCCTAAACGAACAATTAACGGAATTAAAGTGAGAATTTCATTAGTATTACCCGAGTTCGATATAGCAATCACCACGTCACCTTTGGTGATCATGCCAAGATCACCATGACTGGCCTCTCCTGGATGGACAAAAAACGCAGGCGTACCTGTGCTGGCTAGTGTTGCTGCAATTTTGTTGCCGATGTGTCCTGACTTTCCCATTCCGATAACGACAACACGACCTTCGCAGGACAAAACCGTTTCGCAGGCAGTGACAAAAGGCAAGCCGATTCTCGATGACAGTTCTTTGACTGCATCGATCTCCATTTGAATAGTTCGCTGGCCTGACTCTATAAAGTCTGTCATTTCAAAATCCGAGGTTTTAGCGTTCAGTTAATGTCCGATTCGCTATTATATGATGAAAAGGCCTAATCAAGTAAGCGCTAGCTTACAAACATTGAAGGCCATAAAATAATGTAGTAGCTGCAATACGCCGACAATAAGATGATACCAATAATTCTAGAAATAAAAGCACCACCAGATTTTTTACTACCTTTTAAAATTGCAAACGCGACAATTGCCACCAGTAGCAGTGTCATCGAAGCAAGTGCGACATAGTCTCGAGTAAAAACATCCGAAGATAAGCTAATGGGTGAAATTATCCCAGCAGTGGTCATCACTAATAAAATATTAAATAGATTTGAGCCAAAAATATTTCCCAGAGCGATGTCATGATGCCCGCGCTTTGCGCTCATAACAGAAGCGGCCAATTCAGGTAGGCTGGTACCGATAGCGACTACGGTTAAACCTACAATAAGGTCACTAATTCCAAAATGAAGGGCAATAGACTTAGCGCCCCAAACTGTTATCTCTGCACCAAATAGAAGCGCGCCTAGCCCAATGAAAAGCCAGATACTAGAATTCTTTAGGCTGAGATTTTTGTCTGGCACACTATTATCAGCAATTTCCGGATCAGGATGACTCTTTTTGTACTTCACAACCATTATTAGCAAAGGAATGACCAGTAGACCAAGAGCGAGGCTCTCTATGCGGTTTAGCTGGCCGTCATAGAGGCATAGCCCAGCCAATGCTGTGATTAATAAGAGTACTGGACTCTCTTCGTATAACAGGTGTTTTTGGACAGGAATGGGTGCGACCAAAGCAGTAATGCCGAGCACCAGACCGATATTAGCCAGGTTTGATCCGATAGCGTTACCCACAGCCAGTCCGCTAAGATTGTTCAATGCGGCATTTACTGAAACAATAATTTCGGGAGCGGACGTGCCTATTGAAACAACGGTCAATCCAATAACCAGCGAAGAGACCCCAAGACTGCGTGCAATGCCGACACTGCCACTAACAAACTTATCTGCACCCCAAATTAGACCGAATAGGCCCGCAATCAAAGCGAGAATAGGGATTAAAAGTGCTGGCATGAGATCTCCAAAGATCATGTGCATTGTATTTATTCGATTACCTGAGAATGGTATAGTGCGCGACTGGAAAAGTATGCAGTGTATCAGCAGAAACTTTTAATGCTAGGCAATACCTAGAGAGATCGAGTTAAAGGATTAACTGAGGAAGATAAATTATGATGAGATTAAGTTATTTTATTACTATTATTTGCTTAAATTTTGGGCTGGGTTCGCTGGCGTGTGCTCAGGTCCCCGGTGGGGTGGTTAACAACCAACAAAACCCATTTGAAAATATTGAACAGATGACGGGGCGATTACTGATAATTATTGATGAACATAAAGATAGTTATCCGGATAACGAAGACGCTTACTTTGAATCGCTCAACACTTTGATGACGGGATTTGTTGATTTTGATTTTGTGGCCAAAAAAGTAATGGGTAGATATGCCAAGTCATCATCAAAAGACCAGAGAGCTCGATTTGAAACAGCTTTTCGGCAGGGTTTGGTAGAAACCTATGGCCGCGGATTAATGAGTTATGGCAACGAAAAAATTGTGCTGATTAACAAGCAAACTTTATCCGACAAACAGAGAAGAGTTGTAGCCAAACAAGAAATTCGTAGCGATGCTGCTGTGTATCCGCTCCAATATCTGATGTACCGAAAAAAATCCACCGGAGAGTGGAATATTGTCAACGTGACGCTAAATGGTATAGATTTGAGCAAAACTTTCGCCAGCCAGTTCTTGAATGCAGCACGAAAATCATCGGGTAATATCGATCAAGTGATCGAAAACTGGCTCTCAGGGTCTAAATAAAATGTGCGCTAAAGCACTTTAAGTGAGAAAAAATGAATGCTGAAGAAGTTAAAACCCGTTTAGAAAACACACTGCCAGACTGTCTTATTCAAGTGGAGAATCAAGGCAATCACTTTAATGTCGTGGCTGTCGGTGATCTTTTCGACGGAAAGCGAGCAGTGCAGCGTCAGCAACTTGTATACAAGGCCTTAAATGAGCAAATTTCATCGGGCATCATACATGCGGTAACCATGAAGTTATTTACTCAGCAAGAGTGGGAACAGCGCACCTAGTAGTTGCCGAGAGGCCAAGATTAGCGGTTTCTAAATTATTTCATTTCTATACAGTTTTTTTATTTAAGGGTATCCGATGGATAAACTGATTATTCAAGGCGCTGGTCCGCTCAGAGGTGAAGTTTTGATCTCGGGGTCTAAAAATGCGGCTCTCCCTATATTGTCTGGATCACTATTATGTGATGGTCTAGTAACGATTTCTAATTTGCCTCACTTGCAAGATGTAACCACAACCATCGAATTATTAGGGACCCTTGGGGTCAGTCTCAGTATTAACGAGAAAATGTCTTTAGAGGTTGATAATTCGACCCTCAATAGCACCACAGCACCGTATGAGCTAGTTAAGACAATGCGCGCCTCGATTTTGGTCTTGGGGCCATTGTTAGCGCGCTATGGTGAAGCCAACGTATCTTTTCCAGGTGGGTGTGCTATCGGTAGTCGCCCTGTCGATCTTCATTTGCGTGGGTTCGAAGCTATGGGAGCAAAAATAGAAGTTGATAAAGGCTATATCAAGGCTACTTGCGATGGGCGTCTAAAGGGAACCCGTATTTTGATGGACTTGGTATCTGTTGGGGCTACTGAGAATTTAATGATGGCAGCTGTATTAGCAGAAGGTACCACCACTATAGAAAATGCAGCTCGAGAGCCTGAAATCGTTGATTTAGCCAATTGCTTAAATACTTGGGGCGCCAAGGTTGTTGGAGCTGGTACCAGCACGTTGGTCATTGAGGGTGTCGACAAGCTTAGTGGCGGTGCGTTTAGGGTGATGCCTGATCGTATTGAGACAGGTACTTATTTGGCTGCCGCGGCAGCGACCGGAGGCAAAGTTAAGGTTAAGCAAACTGATCCATCGACGTTAGAAGCTGTGCTACTGAAGTTAGAAGAAACAGGAGCAACGATAAAGGTAGGGGAAGATTGGATTGAATTAGATATGCAGGGGCGGCGACCAAAAGCCGTTAGCCTTAAAACTGCACCCTACCCAGCATTTCCTACTGACATGCAAGCCCAACTCACCGCGGTTAATGCAGTGGCTGAAGGGTCTGGTGTTATTACTGAAACCATTTTTGAAAATCGGTTGATGCAGGTCCAAGAGCTAAATCGGATGGGTGCTAAAATTGTTGTTGAGGGTAATTCTGCCATTGTTTCGGGGGTTGAAAAATTAACCGGTGCCCAGGTCATGGCCTCAGATCTTAGAGCATCGGCAGCTTTGGTGATTGCGGGAATGGTTGCCGAGGGAGAAACTATCGTTGATCGAATTTATCATATTGATCGTGGATATGAGTGTATTGAAGAAAAACTGAGGCAATTAGGTGCGAAGATAAAACGTGTGCCTAATTAACAAAAATAGTACCTGACCCCTAACCAAATTGAGTGAGTTAAATAAAAAGCCATGACACAGATTACCTTAGCCCTTACCAAAGGGCGTATTCTAAAGGAGACCTTGCCGCTCTTAGAGGAAGCAGGGATTGTGCCTACGGAAGATATTTTTTCCAGCCGAAAGCTTGTATTCCCAACAAATCATCCAGGATTGCGGCTGATAATTTTACGCGGCTCGGATGTGCCTACTTACGTCCAATTTGGGGCTGCTGACCTAGGTATTGCCGGCAAAGACGTTTTGCTCGAGCATCAGGGCGACGGCTATTATGAGCCCTTAGATCTAGGTATTGCTAAATGTAAACTCATGACAGCGGTACCTGTGGGATCCTCAGATCAGAAAGGTCGACTCCGAGTGGCGACAAAATATATCAATGTCGCGCGCCAGTTTTATGCGGAACAAGGCAGGCAGGCAGATTTGATTAAATTGTTTGGCGCTATGGAGCTTGCTCCTATCTTGAATTTGGCGAATGAGATTGTTGATATCGTCGATACTGGAAATACGCTTAGGGCCAATGGCTTGGAAGCGCGAGATGAAATAGCCAATATTAGCGCTCGATTGATCGTGAACAAAGCAGCCATGAAGACCAAATTCAGTGAGCTTCAGTCGACAGTTGATGCGCTAATTCGAGTCGTGATGAAATGAACAGTTCCAATGATACCGAACGCTGCGCCATCTCAAGGTTAAACGCCAGCGAGAGTGATTTCTCAGATGCATTGGCTACCTTGATCGCTTGGGACTCTGTTTCTAATACTGCGGTAGAAGACGTTGTCCGTAAAATTATTGGTGAGATCCGTAGCCATGGTGATTCAGCACTGCTGCAATATACCAATCGCTTTGATCGACGAACCTGTGCTGATGTTGAGGAGTTGTGCGTTGCTCCTGAAGAAATGCACAAGGCGTTGGATTCTATTGATGATGACACTCGCCAGGCATTGTTGGAAGCCGCTAAGCGCATTGAAGATTATCACCTCCACCAGGTGCAAGAATCGTGGCAATATCAGGAAGCCAGCGGCACCTTGTTAGGTCAGCAAATAACCCCTATAGAGCGAGTAGGTATCTACGTGCCCGGTGGTAAGGCAAGCTATCCTTCATCGGTTTTAATGAATGCCATACCCGCTCGAGTTGCCGGTGTTGATGAAATAATTATGGTAGTTCCGGCGCCAGATGGCGAACTCAATCCTGTTGTGCTGGCTGCCGCAGCTATTGCTGGTGCAGATAAGGTAATCACAATTGGCGGAGCCCAGGCGATCGCCGCTCTAGCTTATGGCACTCAAAGCGTCCCCAAAGTAGACAAAATTGTCGGGCCGGGCAATATATACGTAGCTACTGCTAAGCGTTTTGTATTCGGTTCTGTGGGGCTGGATATGGTTGCTGGTCCCAGCGAAATTTTAGTCGTTTGCGATGGCGATACCGACCCCGACTGGGTAGCAATGGATCTGTTTTCTCAGGCCGAGCATGACGAGGAAGCACAGGCGATTTTACTTGCCTGGGATGCTCAATTTTTAGACGCGGTGCACGCAAGCATGACACGATTACTGCCAGAAATGGAGCGCAGTGAGATTATTGCTAAGTCATT
>TARA_B110000008_G_scaffold48765_1_pt1 | contig 11710 bp, 6 predicted proteins | sample TARA_B110000008 | Tara Oceans TARA_B110000008 (sample SAMEA4396496) | marine metagenome | biome: Westerlies Biome; feature: [DCM] deep chlorophyll maximum layer (ENVO:01000326); material: water (ENVO:00002006), including particulate matter (ENVO:01000060) such as... | depth 40 m
TGAGCAAAGGCAGCAAGGTTAATCTGCATCCGGTTATCAAACGTGCGGACCTTAGCGCCCAGTTCCCACGCATCGGCAATTTCTTTTTCAAAATCTGCGCCGCCGGAGCCGGAACTGACATTAAACCCGCCCGCTTTGTAACCACGCTTAGCGCTGGCATATAAGCTCACGTCATCACTATATTCATAAGAGATAGTGAGTTCACCTGTAGGTTCTTGTTCACTACGTTCCTCGGAAAAATCTGGCACTGGTCTAAATAATTGGACAGCAGCGGCCGCGCCTCGAGCAGCAGGAGGTAGTAAGGCAACGACAGGGTCGCTAGCGGGATCGCTGAAATCAATGGCTGAATAGGGTGCATTAGTGACTATCCTGGCATCGATTTCCTTGTCTTCTGTAGTCCAGCGAGCACCCAATGATGCTGTCAGCCGATCACTAATGTGCCAGTCTAGCTTACCAAACAAGGAATGACTGGTGGTCAGCAGACTAAACTCGCTTCGCCTACCAGTACCTTTGCCTATATAGGATCCAGCAGGCGCTCCTTTAAGACCTTCGATTGTTGTCACGAGACCACCGATCGCGAGATCAAAGAACGGCCGAGCAAAAGAGCCCAACTGGTTATCGCCGCTGGAGGATTGATCAGCGTCGTAGTAATAATAGCCTACCAGCCAATCGAATCGATTATCGCCTATAGACTGTAGTTTAAATTCTTGCGTGAACACTTGTCGGTCAGCGCCATTTTGTAATACGCCACTCAGTTCAATGTCGATAAAATCAGCATCAATGTCGTTCGTTTCTTGGAAGTCTCGATACGCACTCAAGGACATAAAAGATAAATTGTCACGCTCCCAATCTACCTGCGCCGAGAACCCGCTTTGTTCCTGGTCAGTTTCAAGGGCGCGGTCAAATTTGATCTCGCGTCTATAGATGTCATCAGGCAAAAGTGTTGCGCCAAGCGCAGTGGTACGCGCTGCGTTGGCTGGCAGGTTAAAGAAAAAAGGCGCACCACAACAGTCTTCCTCAATGGACGAGGTGTCTGCAATAAGGCGTATCTTCAAATCATCGCTTGGCTCAATGAGCAGTTGTCCACGCAAGGCGTAGCGGTTTCTGTCATTTACAGCGTCTCTGTCTGCTTGCACATTATCAATATAACCATCCCGGTTATTGTAATTACCGGAGATACGATAAGACATTGTGTCGTTGAGGGGACCCGTCACCGAGGCACGGGTGATGTTGCTGCCATAGTTGCCAAACGATTGCTCAAAATTTAGACCAAATTCTTGCTCAGGCTTCTTAGTGATGATGGAGATCACGCCGGCAGGCGTATTCTTGCCATAGACCGAGCTTTGCGGTCCACGCAGTATTTCCACACGTTCGACGGATATGAAGTCATCAATCGCAGAGGCTGCACGGCTACGGTAGACACCATCTATAAAAACCCCAACCGAGGGCTCTAGACCTGCATTATTCCCAGATGTTCCCAGCCCTCGAATACTAAACGTTTGTTGCGAAGAGCTCTGGTTTTGACTGGTGTTTAGGGACGGCGCGGCAATCTCCAGCTCTTGGATGTCGGCAATACCTTTGTTCGTGAGATCCACTCCCGACACGACTGATACTGCTACCGGCGTGTCTTGCAGAGTGGCCTCCCGCTTTTGCGCGGTCACGACTACTTCTTCCAGTCCGGCATATTGATCTTCTTCGGCAAAACCGGTGTTCGCCAACACCAAGGTTACAGAGAGCACGCTAGTACGCGCTACGCTGATTAATCTCATGCTGCTTTCTCCCCAAGGATATAATTATTTTAGTTGATCTCTGACCTGTTACGGCGGCCTTCCCAACTGTTAGTTGTATGTTGTGAGCCAGCACTGGCCCGATCCACTACTTTAGATACTCTATTGTAGCCTGCGCATGCTACTTTATGACCACAATAATAACAAGTTATTACAGTAGGTCTAAAATAACAGCACAGATCTCGTGTTGTGTCGGTTCAAGAAAAGCGCTGCCCGGGGCACATCAATCAAAATAATGTGCGCGACTGGTATCTGGATCAAAAATAAGGCAGCAGAATCCGCCAGAGGGGTTTAAAAAATCAGGCAGGGTATTCGGTATTGAGACAAAGAGCGGTTATCGGGGAGAGCCGGGAATTATTCTGCGCTTAGCGCTTCCATACCTGATTTGATATACGCCAGCGCCATATCGATCGCTAGTTCCCGGTCGAGTTGATTCATCGCGACCCATTCTGCCGCTGCGACAGATGCGCCTGAGGACATCGTGATCGCCAACTGTGCTTGCTCAACAGTAAGCTTGTAGTTTTTGGCAGTGTTCTCAACCAGGTAGTTCGCAGTTTGCTTGCCCTGTTGCTTACGTAACTGCTTAATATGGGCCGCTAATTCTGGTTGACTCATCAAAACAGGCACTATGTTACCGGGTGCATGATGATCGAAGTTGTTAGCAATAAAGATTCTAATAACTTCCTCGAAGCTGTTTGCGTTGACAACTTCGGCTAAGAGCGCACTGGCGGAAACCCTATATTCTCGCTCCAGCAAAGCCTGAAGCAACGCCTGTCGACTCGGGAAATAATTGTAGACCAAAGGGCTCGATACAGCTGCATGGCGTGCGAGCGATTCTATGGTAAAAGATTGCAAACCATCGCTCACGATCATCTGCTTAGCAACATCAAGTAGCTGGTCGATTCTGTTTGCTGGTGAGAGTCGAGTTCGTGTTTTAGTTGCCATCTACCTAGCATACCTCATTCTGGACACTGACAGAAAGGTTACAAGTTATTGTTGATTCTCATAAATAATAGTATTACTTTAGAGTCTCACAAATAAGATACTGTCTTGAACTTCTCACAACCAGAGTCGGTAGCGCCGAATGATAGATGTCGATATCCAGCTATTTTAGATGGTTCATTTCCTTGCCAAAACTGTAAGGGATGGACATGGCCAGACGACCCGGAAATAGGGCCAAGAACTGCTCATACCAATCCATTGATCTAGGAAACAAACTAAATGAACCAACCAACAGCACACTGCGCCAACCGAACAGTTCACGATGCCGATAGCCACATTACGGAGTCCGGTGGGTGGATGGAAAAATATGCAAGCAAGTACGTTACAGATAATCTCGACAAGCCTTTTGTAGACCTTGAAGCCATTCCCCAGTTAAAGCCTGTCTTTGAACAGGCTAAAAAACGCTTAGCAGGCAACGACCCTGCACTGACCGAGCAATTAAAATCTGACTTATATGGCAGCCCAGGCAAACGAAATCTCATGGCGGCATACGGTGCCGTTGATGGCGAAGAGCGTCGAGACTCTCTAGATATTGCAGGCATTAGCAAACAGTTAGTATTCCCCGGCCTGGTGTTTGCCTCGCGCTTTGCACGCTCCAAAGATCTTGAGGTCGTCTACGGCGGCAGCGAAGCGATGAATAGAGCCATGGTCGATTTTTGTGCGGCCGACGCCGAGCGCCTTTTATCAGTGGGCTACCTCTCACTCAAAGACCCGGTAATGGCATTGGAAAGTGCCAAGCAGGCGATCGAAATGGGCGTAAAATCACTTTGGCTAAGCTCAGACGCCATTGATGGACGCGCACCCTCTCACATCGCTTACGACCCCATTTGGGCGCAGTTAGAAGAAGCCGGTGTGCCGATAGTGCTGCACATCGGTAGCGGCATTAACATGCCCCAAGAGTACAAAAATACGGGCGTCAAACGTGAACTCCACCCACTATCGATGAATGTTGAAACAACCTCGCCGAAAGACCTTCCCGTTTTACACCACTCCATCGAGCGCTGGCTTACCTGCATGATCTATGACGGCGTCCTAGAGCGCTTCCCAAATCTTAAGATCGGGCTGATTGAGCTGGGCGCAAATTGGTTGCCTGCTTGCCTCGCAAATCTGGATTTGGGTGTTTCACAACTTGGTAGGTTTGATACAGGCTTAAAAAAGTTGTCGATCAAACCTTCTGAGTACATGAAGCGTCAAGTGAAAGCCACACCTTTGCATGTGGAAGATGCCGGCTGGGTCATGCGCAGCGTTGGCAAAGAAATGTTGATGTTCAACACCGACTACCCGCATCCCGAAGGCGGTACGGACCCCTTTGGCGATTTTGAGCGCAGCCTTGACTTAGTTCAGGCATCACCTGAAGAATTAGACAATTTCTACGCCAAAAACTTTGAAGATTTAATGGGCATTAAAACAGCTAGTTGAGCTCAAACAGATGGAGATAGCTGATTCAAACTGAGTCTAAGCACGGGTAAAACCGTTATTCGCTTGAGTTATTTTAGCGTCGTTTTCACGGCGCTAAGCAGCCATGCTGAAATCGACCGGAAACTTCATTGATGAGCCGGCTTCAGCTTAGTGCTTGGCAAGCATTCAGCTGTGTCCATAATACAATATCTTAAATTCGCCGTATTAGCGGCTCGCGGGAACGACTTATGGCCACGACTGGCTGGGAGATATCACCTTCTGAGAATCCTGACAGACCCGTCGAAGACGATCTTGATCTTGCCCGCGTCCTGAAGATTTTCCTGCGCACCTGGCCGTTCATCAAACCGCTGACCCGACATCTGATCTTATTTGTGGTGTGTTCGGCGCTGGTCTTTTTGTTCACCGCCACTAGTGGTTTCATCATCATTGGCCTAGTAAATAACGGTATCCTCGCTGGTAAACCACTGGGGCTTCTCCATACCGGTATTTATGGCCTCGACCCGGCGGTCTTCGTTCACGTAGAGGCTCTGTCCGCAGACGCACGGCGCCAGCTGCCCTGGCTTGCGATGGGGTCCACCATTCCGCTAGTCGGGGTGGTAATCGTCACCGGTATGCTTTTGTACCAATACAGCATCTGGATTTTTCAGAGCATTAATCAACTGATGCGAGTGCGTCTGATAGATCAGCTGCAGATGCAATCCTTGGCATACCACAGTCAGGCGCAAACCGGCGATGCGATCTATCGGGTATATCAGGACAGCGCGATGGTTACATCAATCATCCGCTCAATTTTCCTCGACCCTTTAATGTTTCTGGGACGCTACATATTCGGACTTGGCGTCGTCGCCGCATTCAGTCCCTGGTTAGCGTTTATTCTGGGCATCACAATTGTCCCTGCATTGATCCTCGGTCGTTACTTCTCATCACCGCTACGAGTTGCCTTCCGCCGCGCCCGAGAGCGCAACAGCAAGCTAACCTCCTGGATCCAGGAGAGTATGGTCGGCATCCGCGTCATCAAAGCCACCGGCAACGAAAACCAGCGTGAATCTGCTTTTCAACGCCTGTCTCAGGATGCCTTTGCGGCAGCATTCGAAGCCCGAGCCATGTTGACGCTTATGGGTATCCTTGCGTTCGTGGTTGTAGGTCTGACAGTTATCGCGACCCAATCTGTGAGCGCGCTCTATGCCAATGCGGAGGCTGACACTTACGCACGGAACCTGCTCCTTGGTTTTGGTTTTGCCGCCTGGAATCTCGGATCATTTACCGCCGCATCAACCCGCGTTAACGACAGTGTAGGCTCGTTGGAATCGCTAATTACCATCTGGGGCCGCGCCCAGGACATGGCTGTCGGACTCAACAGGGTATTCGAAATTCTTGATCTTGAACCAGAAATACAGGATGCCCCAGAAGCCAGCGACCTTGAGAGCATCGGGGAAGGAGTGGCCTTTAAAAACGTAACGTTCAGCTACGACCACCTGCGCCCCGTTCTGTCAGACATCAACCTAGCATCGTCCCCTGGTAACATCACCGCAATTGTTGGCCCCACCGGTACAGGCAAGTCGACGCTGATGTCCCTACTGCTGCGACTCGCTGATCCCCAATTAGGCGTCGTTACCGTGGGTGGAAAGGACATCCGTGATATCAGGGTTGCGTCACTGCGTCGCTGGATAGCAATTGCCACGCAGGAGAACATCTTGTTCTCGGCCTCTGTTTTGGAGAACATTCGATACGCGGTACCACAAGCCGGTCGAGACGCTGTGATTGCCGCCGCCCGAGTCGCCTGCGCTGATGAGTTCATTAATCGATTATCCGAGGGGTATGACACACCACTCGGTGAACGCGCCACCAAACTGTCTACCGGACAGCGCCAACGCATTGTCATCGCTCGGGCACTGATCAAAGACTCTCCAATCCTGATACTCGACGAACCGACCGCGGCCCTAGATACCGAGACCGAACTGCGGGTGATGGATAACCTCCGGCAATGGGGTAAATCCCGATGCGTATTCCTGATCACGCATCGACTGTCTACTATTCGCCAAGCCAACAACGTGCTCTATCTACGCGACGGCCGGGTCGCGGCGTTTGGACCGCACGATCAGCTGATCCAAGACAATGACAACTATCGGTCATTTGTCGAAGCCGAAACAGGGGTATCAATGGAGACGCAGCCATGAGCGCAGCACGAGACACGAGTGCAGACCGCGTCACCACGGCCGAAACCCTAGGCCTTATCGGCCGCTCCTTGCGTTTTATCTGGCCGTACTGGCCGCAGATTCTGATCAAGTTGATCCTCAGCTTCATTGGAATTGGCGTTATCCTGTTCCTGCCCTGGCCGCTGAAGTTTCTGATCGATTACGTGGTAGTCGGACTGCCAGTCACTTCCTCACCGACCCCCATCCCCCCCTATATTCAGCCGTTTGTCGAACTGCTGCATGGCATGACTCCACTCGAAATCGTCTGGATGGTTGCTGCCGTATGCCTGGTTGGCATTGCACTGATTGGCTCATTCGGAAACGGTATCTCTCGCGACACTGCCAATGGCAACCTTGCGCAGGGTCTCGACACCGCTACTCAGAGCGAAAATCTCGCGAACGAGTCCAGCAGCCGCGTCAGTGGCCTGCTTGGTCTCATAGAATATCGCTTCCAGCTGAAGACCACGCATCGTTTTAACCATCAGCTACGGCGTCTGGTGTTTAATCGTCTGTTGGCATTACCGATGACCCATTTCAGTGACAAAAGCGTCGGTGATTCAGTGTATCGCGTGATGTATGACACACCGGCAATCTCAAAGGTCTGTTATGACATTCTAGTTGTACCGGTCTGTAACCTCTTTCTCATCGCAGTTGTCATCTGGACCATGCAATATAGCTTCTCAGCGGTGCCTTCTTTGGTCATGTTGGCTTGGCTTGCGGCTCCCATGGTACTGATATCCTCTTTCCTGATGACCGGTGTTGCCCGTCGCCGATCGCTCGCTAGTCGCGAAGCCGGCACCGATACAACCTCAACCGTCGAAGAAGGTATGAGCAATATACTTGCTGTGCAAAGCCTGGGAGCGCACGAGCGGCAGAGAGATGAGTTTGATCGAGACAGCCAGGAGTCGTTTACTCGGTATCGATCGCTTGTTTGGGTGAAAGTGATGTTAGTCGGCCTTCAGGCCACTGTCGCTTGCGGCCTTCTGATCTACGTTTTCTTCGACATCGCCGAGGCCATAATCGCCGGTAATATGACGCCAGGCGATTCCGGAATTTTGTGGGCTTACTTTGGCCAGTTGCTACTCAACACCATCGCCCTTGGTGCAATGTGGTTCAATCTACAAGACAACCTCATCGGCATGCGACGCGTGTTCCAGATCATAGATCAGCAAGCAGACCATGAACGCCACGGCCAGGAGACATTGGAAACGGTTCGGAAGGGGCTCAGAATTGATCATGTCAGTTATACCTACCCAGATGGAACACCTGCGCTGGACGATGTAACCCTAGATGCGCAACTAGGTGAGATGGTCGCCCTAGTTGGCGCAACCGGTTCAGGAAAGACGACCTTATCCTATCTGATTCCGGCATTTATCCAGCCAACCGAAGGGCGCGTGCTACTCGATGGTGTCGACACTCGGAAGCTCGCAGTCGACAACATTCGTAATCTCGTTAGCTTTGTCTTTCAGGAACCGGCAGTTTTTGACGATACCGTGGCAAACAACATCCGACTTGGTAACCCAGGGGCGAGTGATTCAGAAGTGGCATCTGCTGCGGCAACCGCTGGCGCATTGCAGTTTATTCGCGATCTACCAGAGGGGTTTAACACACGCTTGGGGCGCAGTGGAGACACCTTGTCCGTTGGGCAGAAACAGCGTCTGGCAATCGCCCGTGGGCTGGTTAGTCGATCGCCGGTGCTGGTGCTCGACGAGCCTACCGCGGCACTGGACCCAGAGACCGAAAATGCTTTGGTGCAGGCGTTGCAAGCCGAACGCGAAAAGCGCGTCCTGATCGTGATCGCCCATCGCCTCAGCACCATCCGGACAGCCGATCGAATCTGTGTTGTTGATAACGGCAAAATTGTCGAATCAGGCAGTCATGAGGAACTGATGAAAAATCCGGAAGGCGCCTACCGGAGATTTGTCGAACTCCAGCTTTCAGCTTGATGCTAGCGGACTCCTGAATTGGCCAATGAATACGCAAATAAAACTAAATCCCTTCTTGTTTGAGATCTGACTATTATGAGTTTCCGCACTTCATCGGCCGCCTGCTTCTTAATTTTTATCCCTGTGATATTTATTTTAAGCGCATGCAGTAGCGACGCGCCTGTACCTACTGAATCGACCCGAGTCACCATCACATCAGGTGAGCTAAGAGGGAAAGAACATCTCGTGGATACCTTTGCATGGTTTGGTATTCCCTATGCTGCACCGCCTGTCGGTGATTTGCGCTGGAGAGCGCCAAGACCAGCTCTCTCTTGGGAAGGCACTTTTGACGCTGTTGAATATGGCTCATTGTGTTTTCAGCCGCCCAATGGCTCGTCCGGTGACATTGCGCCGAGAACGGAGCGCATGATGGGTTCGGAGGACTGCCTAAGCTTGAATGTTTACGCGCCAAAAAACGCCTTAAACGCCGATGAGCCACTGCCTGTTATGTTTTGGATACACGGCGGGGCCAACTTAACAGGCTCCTCGCAAACTGAAGAGGGCGCCTATCTTGCCTCAAGTCAAAATGTTGTCGTCGTCTCTGCCAATTATCGTTTAGGTTTATTGGGATGGTTTCGTCATGCCGCGCTCAGAGCGACCGCAGAAAACGAAGCAGACGCATCGGGAAACTTTGCTGCTCTTGACTTGATCGCGGCCCTTCAGTGGGTGCAATCAAATATAAAGAACTTTGGAGGCGACCCCTCACGCGTCACTATTTTTGGAGAATCAGCCGGAGGTCGCAATACTTGGACACTGGTGCAATCCCCCTTGGCAAAAGGACTTTTTCATGGCGCCATTGTGGAAAGTGGCTCCTTAAGGTTGACCGATCCACTTAAGTCAGAAGCCTATGACAGAACCGAGATAGACTATCCTGTCTATAAAAATAATAGTGGAGAGCTGGTCGCAAAACTGCTTAAGGACGCGTCTTCCAGCTCAGAGCTTGATACCGCAAAGAAACTTAGAAATGTCTCGGTGGACGATTTGTATGCGGCCGCAGAAGAGCCCGGTAGCGAAGGTGATGTAGGGTTTATTTCCCGTCCTAGAGTATTCCTTGATGGTTACGTGTTGATCGATAGCCCACTAGAGTTATTCAAGGATCCTTCGCGTTATAACGCAGTGCCTATTATTACAGGTACTAATAGAGATGAACTCAAAATGTTTATGATGTTTGGCGACAAGTGGGTAGATAAGCGTCTCGGATTTTTGCCTGAGGCAAAAAATACAGAGCAATATAATCGCGCTGGCGCCTACCATGCTGATTATTGGCGGTTAACCTCCGTTGACCTTCCCACTGAAATTATCACGCGCAACGGCGGCGCGCCGGTCTACAATTACCGTTTTGACTATGACGATCTTATAGAGTGGCCGGTGGACTTGCCTAACTTGATTGGCGCTGCGCATGGTTTAGATATGCTCTTTGTCTTTGGCACCACTGACAAGTTTCCTGCAAACTGGATCATGCGAAACAAAGAAGCGCGGGTAGAACTATCTGACACTATGATGAATTACTGGGGGCAATTTGCACATACAGGAGACCCCGGGCGCGGGCGTGACGAGCGTGCACCGCGGTGGCACTCTTGGCGCGAGGAAGGTGATCACTTAATGTTATTAGATACTAACGCTGATGGCGGCGTGCGAATGATAGAGGACAGACTGACAATTGATCGACTTAAACAACGTCTGCTTGACGACGAGCTTCTCGACCATGAACAAAGGTGTGAGATGTATCGCAATACTTTTCTCACGGGTTTTTCCGCAAATTTTGGTTTTGATATGGATGAGTACCGACAGTTCGGTGGTGCTTCCTGCCCATTAATTTACTCTTTAGGTGAGCGGACGATATAGAAGATGCATAAATCAATATTTATCACCGGTGCGGCAAGTGGGATTGGGCTTGCCACTGCAAAGCTTTTCCATCAGGAGGGTTGGTTCGTTGGGTGTTATGACATTGATATTCAGGCGCTGGACGAATTAGAGAAAAACTTGGTGGACCGCTGCCACACAGCCTACTTAGATGTGCGCAACAAAGAGAATGTTGATGCGTGCATGGCCGAGTTCGCGAAGCACACCAACGGTCACTTGGATGTTATGTTTAACAACGCCGGTGTGACCGCAGGTGGTTTTTTTGACGAGATGCCTTTCGATAAGATTGAGGATATTGTCAACATCAATTTCTTGGGTGTTTTGCACGGCACGTATGCAGCCATTCCACTGTTGAAGAAAACCGAGAATTCCCTTTGCTTTACTACCTCATCGTCCGCAGCAATTTATTCGGCGCCAGGAATGGCAGCGTATTGCGCGACCAAATTTGCAGTCAAAGGGTTCACTCAATCGATGAGCGTCGAGTTGGCGAGACACGGTGTCAGAGTGTCGGATGTCATGCCAGGGATCATCGACACACCACTTTGGAAAAGCAACCGCTATGTCGCGGGCGAGGCAGTCTCAACTTATGCGAAGATGCCGGCCAGGAATGCCAATCGGACAGATGCCATAAGAACGATTGCACCCTCTAACGTCGCGGCAGCAGTATGGGAGGCCTATCACGGAGACAGGGTGCACTGGTATGTGCCACCGGAGCTAGAGGAAAATACCAAAAACACACTCTCAGACGAGAGGCGGCGGGATCAAGCGGTGTTTGGAACAAAAAAATGACTCCTGTAGCCTGACCGTGAATGATGTTGGGGAGCGTATGAAACACCTTGACGAACGGTTAACCTTTTCATATTCGTCGAAGTATCCGCCTAAAACTATTGCTTCTGAGCAAAGATAACTTGCTAATCAAAGCCGGACGCTAGCTACCTAGTGAATAAGATGGCGACGAAGCCCAGCGGTTGCTATGCTGCTGGTGATCCCAAAATAGATACTTATCCTTGTTATCTTCCTTTATGAGCATAATCACCAAGTTGACTGTCTGTCGCTTCTTAACTTACATTTCTGTTCTATGGTGCACACAACTCTCAGCCGCTGAAATCGATCCTGCGAATTGGCCAGATGCATGGCACAAGCCGGCAATCACGGCTTCGGAGGCAGGGATAAATAAATTTGATCAGGCGCCAATGCTCATTGCGCGTGAAAAAGAAGCAGAATTACCACCCCTACGAGATCGGTTGCCCGAGGACCCCGTTGTCACTGTACCCTTTGAAAAGATCGGGACTTACGGAGGCACAGCACGCGTTTTCTTCACGGACTATGACAAGATCAACGCGGCTGAGAATGGACTCACGGTTGACCCCACCGCGTCTAAAATTTTTCCTAACACCATCGAGTCCTGGTCTTTTGGCGATGACGCCCGGACCGTTACTTTTAAACTACGCGCTGGCTT
>TARA_B110000008_G_scaffold278878_1_pt1 | contig 11707 bp, 6 predicted proteins | sample TARA_B110000008 | Tara Oceans TARA_B110000008 (sample SAMEA4396496) | marine metagenome | biome: Westerlies Biome; feature: [DCM] deep chlorophyll maximum layer (ENVO:01000326); material: water (ENVO:00002006), including particulate matter (ENVO:01000060) such as... | depth 40 m
GCTTATAACAAAGCTCGTGTTGACGAGTCTGATTTTCGCCCCGAAACAATACAGAAACTGTCTCCATGGGCCTACTTCGCGCTGACCGACTATGTCCGCATCCTGAGCTTATTTCACGCAAATAGCCCTCACTACCCTGGGCGATTACAGCCTGAAACGGAAATGGCAATGAAAGAAGCCCTTTGGAATTTGGTTAAAGCCAGCAGTAAAGTGAAAGATGCCGATTTAAAAAATCTGCTAGTCTTACATGGCACCGAGAACCACGATCTAACATTACGACCGAATTATTACTTGGTGGCAGCACTGCTGAAAGACGATCCAGCCTTCAAAGACCGCAAATACAATGACCGCCGTACTGCGGCGCAACATTACGCCGCCTACAATCGCTTCTTTCAAGAATGGCCGCGACAGCGTATTAAGAGTGGCTTATGGATCGAAATTGGTTCCGACACCTATCAAAAATATTCCTGGCCGGCTTTATTTAATTTGCATGACTTATCGCCCGATCCGCTAGTACGCCAGCGATTTGGCATGCTGTTGGATGTCGCTTTTATCGAAGAGGCACAAATTTCTATCAACGGTCGCCGCGGAGGAGGCCGCAGTCGCGCTGGATATGGGAAAAACAATTTCGAAGACTACAAAAACTTACTCTATGCGCCTGAAGAAACGCTCACAGACTCTAAAGGCGCGAGTCATTCTAAAGTGATTGAGACCAGTCGCTATCAACTGCCGCCAGCAGCCATCTTACTGCGAAAGCGAGCGTTTCCTGCGGTAGAAGCCTTTCTCATTCGTAATCGTGTATTAGGCGAACACGCAGAGGCTCCCGAAAATGACAAAGAGCGGCATTTTGACGCGGATTCTGCTCTAATCAACTATGCCTATCGCAGCCCACACTACCTGTTGGGGAGCACCTGGCAAAATCCAGCTTTACATCACAAAGCAGCGGATAGTAGCGGAGACGTACTCAAATATGGCGGCATTTCACGCCAAAATCGCTGGTGTGGCATTCTCTTTGATCATCCTATCGCAAGACAGACCAAGATCCCAAGCAAGAATCACCGAGCATACGATGAATTGTGTGCCATCTTTCCAGAAATCAAAAAAACCAGAGGCGGCCGGCCGCAACACCCGCAATGGAGTTTTCAACATCAAGAGGTGCTTTTAATACAACGAATTGACGAGCATAAAACTATGGGTTCATACAGCACCGGGCAAATGAGCATCCGTTTTCATGGGTTTAGGCTCGAAAAGGTCGAAAGAGATGGATGGATCTTTGCCAGCAACGAACTCGCTTACGCCGCGGTTAAATTTCTCGATAGTGACTACCAATGGGACATTAGCGGCGAGCTAGCCAGTCCCAAGGAGGGTAATGGCATCCCCAGCAGCATGCGGGTGATTGCGATCAATACCCAAGCTTCACGGCCTTTCAGGAATCGATCCTCGAAAATCAACTAGAGATCAAAGCGAATCAGCTTACTTATCAATACGGCAAGGATGGTACTCGGATTGATTGGTGGCGCTATGACCCCCACAATTTTAAGCGATTTAAATTACCAAAAGTAAACCAACAGCAGATTAAATTACGGCCAGATTGGACTTTTGATAGTCCTTTCATGAAATCTCAATTTCAAAAAGACGAAGTACACATCAACGTCGGACCGATTAAAAAAGTGTACGACTTTTCCGCAGGGCTGTAAGAGCCGATCGATAATATAGACCGCACAATTACCGATGTATTAAATATTCACCCCCAAAAACGCCTGCCTATTGATCCTAGGGATTTTAGCCAATAGCCTGCTCTCGACGCATCCCCTTCAACCAGATAAAACTGTCAAAATATTCTTACTTGGAGGACAGTCGAATATGGCGGGTCAACTCAAGGAATACTGGGTTGAAGTGACTGACCCCAAAGACGGCATGAAGGCAATGATGGTGTTACGTGGGCAAGGCCCTGTTCGAGACGAATGGGTTATCGGCCGCAGAAACAGCTATGCTCTCCGCCAAGGCGAATGGGTTCTACTTCAGGGTAAAAGCGAAAGACCGGAAACTGATTTCATTCGCAAGCACCTCAAGATTGAATCGCCGAACGACAGTATCCAACTATTTAACTTAAATAGACGATTTAACTCAGCGCGTAAATGTCGCGAATCAATATCCTGAAAAAGTACAAATGATGCAGGCACGATTACATGCAATTAAAGAGCCTAATAACACCTCAAATAATTGATGCGATAAAACGACATAACACGAGAAAGATGCACACTATTTAATTCTATAATGATCACTCGTAATGTCTAAGCTACAGATTTACGCAATCTGCTTACCTTGCAAAATTGGAGTACACCACAGACTACATACTTTTGGTAATGATAACAACAACGAGTCAAAAGTGGAGGCCAGTTTCAACTTTTGAAATTTCAATTCGTAAAGTATCCGCTTAAAACGGATCTAGCGTACTTCAAGATCAAACAGACCATGACATTTTATTACTTTTTCGCAGGCTTGTTCAACCCCAAGATGCCCAGCATTTGTAGAACATTTTATTAAATATAAGCAACCTATGTATCCAAAATTGATAAAAAAAAGCACCTGCTTGTTAATCCTCGCTAGCTTAACCTATAGCCTACTCTCAGCTATCCCCCCACAGCCAGCTCAGACTGTCAAAATATTCTTACTTGGGGGACAGTCGAATATGGCGGGTCAACTCAAGGAATACTGGGCTGAACTCGACTCCCCCTATAGAGATCCGTTTCCAGCAGTTCCGCGCTGGCACAATAAAGCGCGCAAGTGGATTCCATTAGCGCCGACTCACCGTTTTGGACCTGAAGTCGCCTTTGGCCACAGCATCGTGCAGGCAATGCCAGATCAGCAAATTCGCCTGACAAAATATGCGATCAATGGTACGGCGCTTTACAATGACTGGAAGCCTGAAGAGGGACCTCAATATCATGGATTTATGCAAGCAGCCCAGAGTGCCTTGGCCAACCTTGAAGCTCAACAAATCCCCTATGAAATTGCTGGCATGTTTTGGCTACAAGGGGAAAGCGATGCGAATGAGCAAATGGGAGCTGCATACGAGGCAAATTTGGCTGCCTTTATCCAAAAGATGCGATCCGAGTTCAAAACGCCCGATATGCCCTTTATCATTGCGAGAGTAAGAAACTTTTATGGTAAAGGCGAACAAGCCCACATGGTTCGAAGCGCTCAACAAAGACTCGCAAAAAAAATGCCCGCGGTCGCCTATTTTGATACCGATGATCTCAATCCACTCGTCAATGGCGGGCACTATAATACGGAGAGTACTATTGAGATCGGAAAACGCTTTGCCGCAACTTACATGAAAATGAAAAACACGCCTCATCTATGATTCAGATAACACACAATCTAAAAATTGCAGCATTTGCGATGTCAGCATGGCTACCCTCTTTGACAGCGTTACACTTGTCGGCATCTGAAACACTTGATTTTTGGGCGGAAGAGCCCCTTTTATTTGGGGCGACCCAAGGGAGTGCTGACATTATTCAACCTGCGAAACCGAAGAAATCGGGGGCCTTCAGTCTGGATCATGCCGACAAACAAGTCGGCGATCTCTCGGTCGTATATACGGCTTCCGGGCAAGGAACGGATGATGTCATCGGCTTTTACTCCAGCCTGTGGGGCGAGACCTGGAAGCTCGGCCCACAGGCGGTTTTACAGCTCTATATAAAAATAAACGCTCCCAAAACACCTACGGACTGGATCGTCGAATTCATCGATGCATCTGGAAAAAAGCTCTCTGGTCGCAGCCGTCTAAACAACTGTCATAACTGGGAAAAATGGACCCTAACACTTCAAACACTTCAAGCTGAAGTCGGTTTTGACTATGAACAGGTAAAACTATGTCAGTTCCGTGTTTCGCTACCTGACGAAGCCAAAGTTTGGTTCGACGGCGTGCATTTCATTTCTAAGGAGCGTACAATTGGGGTCACTGATAAATCGCTAGACCAAAGGATGCGTGAGGAACGCAATACCCGAGATCGTAGAATCACGCAAGCACTCCAAGCATCGGCCAAAAACGATCGATTTGGCGGCCCCTGGACCAGTTATTTCGCGTCTCTATATTTGAACCAAAATGTCATGGAGGTGAATGAGAAAATGCTGGCTGGACTGGATGCCCATAGACACGAAGATCCTTGGTCACTCTTCATGACCCCCTACCTATGCCGAGTCTATTACTTTTTCTCTTCCAAATACGGGAAATTCCCGGGACGGATTACACCCGCAGTCGAAAAGAAATTACTGTCCGTCCTGTGGGACCGGACCTATGAAAAAAACGACATTCACTGGGCAAAGCAAAGCACTTGGTGGTTAGATGGCAGCGAGAACCATGATCTCAATGCCAAAGCCTGCAACCTCGTTTCATCCCGTATTTTCATGAATGAACCAGAATACAAGGATCGCATATATCCGGATTATGGCTATGGAGGCGGTCTCCATTATGGCGCTCCGAGTTACCACGGGAAGGACCTTAAGGATCGGAAACACGGAGGGCGTGCCAGTCTATCCGACGGTAAAGAATACAATGCGAAAGCTCACTATCTTGCCTGGCGAGATTTCATGCAGGAGTATTTCATAGAGCGTTCGAAACGAGGCTTCTTCGTCGAACGCAGTGCTGCAGGCTATATGGCGCACACCTTAAATTTTGTAGACCTCGTATACACCTGCGGGGGAGACGAATCCTTAACGCAGGTGGTCGAACAATTTTTTGATCTAGTGTGGGCCGACTGGGCCCAAGAACAGATCTCCGGCTCTCGAGGAGGCATGAAAACTCGACATCACAACAACGTCGGCAATGGCCGAATGGCGAACTTTATGAGCTACTACTTGGGCGGCCCTGGAAACGGTCTGTGCTGGTGGTATTGGAGTTTAGTCAATGAATACCAATTACCAGAAATCGTATTTCAAACCGCCCTTGATCGCACCCGCTTAGGCAATTACGAATACATTTCCAGAGGTATCGGCGAGGAGGAAAATAAATGGCCACGGCCCTTGGGCACAGAGCGCAGTCTGCTGTGCGATACTGAATCCCGCTTCGTCAAATACAGCTATGTCACACCTGACTATATTTTATCGACGCAAATGGAGCATCCCGCTGCAATGCACAGCCATTTAAGTACCGGCGGTCGCTGGCAAGGTATGGTATTTGCCCAAGATCCAGAGTGCCGGATTGTCACTGTGGGCATGAGCTACGATAACGACGGGGGTGCCCGCAATAAAAAATATGACATGGAAATGATGTACCGTAGCGCGCAGTCCAAGTCTGTGCTGATCACTCAGCAGGCCCGCCGGTGGTATCAGATAAATCCTGATTGGTTTCCCGCCCAAGACAGGTATGAACGTCCCATGGGTGTCTACTTTGGCAATAGCTGGGATCGTTTAGAGGAGCGCAATGGCTGGATCTTTGTTCAGTCAGGTAACGCATATGCTGCCGTTCGGCCCGTAGTATGGGATGAAGCATGGGAAAAAGAGCAGAAAATTAAAAATTCGGGCAATCAAAAGCACTTTAATTCCCATAAGCAGACACCTACAGTAAAGCTTGCGCTAGATACCTATATCTGGAAGCGCGAGCGTACAGTTATTGAACTCAAGGACAAATTCGCGCCTCTCATTATTGAAGGTGGCCAGAAAAAGGATTACGCCACGCTGGATGAATTTATGGCAGAAATTCTCGATAATCCCCTAGAACTGTATAAAACGGTAGTTCCAGGCTTTCACACCCTTGTGTATACCGGTTGTGGTGAGGATGCGAAGGAGATCGTATTTAATACAGGCAATGTGGAAATGCCGACTATTGGTGGGGACTATATAAATTATAACTTTCCAATGGCCTTTGAAAGTCCTTACATAAATTCAAAATACAAAAGTGGCCTTATAAAAATGAATTATGGGCAGATGGAACGCATACTCGATTTTAGCCGTTTCGACCCAAAATCTAATTAATCCAAAACTGATGCAAAATATCTATCTAGTTTTACTCAGTGGTATAGCTTTGGGGTTCGCCCAGCTTGCGCTCGCAACGACACCACCCAACATCCTCTTGATACTAACGGACGACCAGGGCTATGGCGACGTGGGTTTTAATGGGAACCCGCATGTAAAGACACCCAAACTTGATCGACTTGCTGCCAATTCGGTTATATTTGATCGATTGTATGCCAGCCCATTTTGCTCACCAACGCGAGCAGCCCTCATGTCTGGCCGCTATGCTTACCGCACCGGCGTGCTGAGCACCCAAGCTGGGCTGTCATTACTCCGTCCCTCGGAAGTCACCATTGCAGAAACACTCCAATCTGCAGGCTACAGAACAGGCCTCTTTGGTAAATGGCACCTCGGCGACAATGCGCCAACCCGCCCTGTCGACCAAGGATTTGAACGTTCATTAATGCATGTCGGTGGGATGATTGGTGCCCCTTACAGTCTGCTAGATGCACAATCTTACTTCGATACAGTCTTGATCGATGATGGCATCGAAAAGCGGTTCGACGGCTACTGTGTTGATGTCTTTACTGATGCAGCCATTGATTTCATTCACGCGTCTAAACAGGATCCATTTTTTATCTACTACGCACCGAATACACCGCACCATCCGTTGACAGTCAGTGACCACTATGCTCAGCCATATCGAGACGCTGGGTTTAGTGAACAAACCTCACGCTATTACGGAATGATCACGAATATTGACGATAACTTTGGGCGCATACTGGATGCCCTCGATGCCAATGGTCAGATGGATAACACGCTGATTATCTTTCTAGGCGACAATGGCACCTCTAGCCTGCATAAGCAAAATGACCTGTGGGAATGCGGTCTGCGCGGTCGAAAAAGCTTCGTTTACGAGAACGGTATTAGGGTACCAGCCTTTATAAAACTCCCAAATTCAACGAGCAAAGGAAAGCGCCACGAGTCAATTACTTGCGTAGAAGATATCTTGCCCACCATCCTCGATATTTGCCAGCTACAAACAAGAGTACAGCTAGACGGCATCAGCTTACTCCCCTTACTGAACGGATCAAAAAATAAATTGCCCCAACGCTCTCATTTCATTCAAGTGCACGGAGGAACATCCCCAGAGCGGTACCGCCACTTTGCCGCTTTCAACGATACATACAAATTGCTACAAGCAGTCGGCCGCGGTGGAGAAGCCTATTCATTGGAGACCGCTAAGTTTGAGCTCTATGATATAACCAAAGATCCGGAGGAGCAGCACGATATTTCAGCGAAATACCCTCAAGTCGTCCAGCAATTGAAAGCTGAATATGATCGCTGGTTTGATGCTGTTGGCAGTGATGGTTTTGCTCCGGTTAAAATCTGGATTGGTAGCGAAGTCCAAAACCCGGTCCACCTTAGCCGTCAGGATTGGCAGCATGCGGGTCTTTTTGATGGGGATTTGGGCTTTTATGATCTGGAAGTCAAAAGCGCCGGCACCTACCGCATCACCTGTCGCTGGAGTGAACTACTGAAGAAGACCCACAAGGTCGTTCTCAAAATCGGCGACCAAGTCTTTGAAAATAATATTCTCTACGCCGAATCAGAATGCCATTTTGAAGCGATTGAATTGGCCGCAGGCCCCTGTCGCTTTGAAGCTTGGGTCGAAATTGACGGTCAAAGTCAAGGTTTTCGCTTTATCGAAATCGAGAAAATTGATTGAAATAAACGGGTAGATAAGACTCATCGCTGGCCGCAATCCAACTATCAACACCACTTCAAGCATAAGTAGACCCTACACGAGTAAAAACTGCTCATACTTGAATGATAAAAACATCATGGACCTACAAGAATTCCAAAATCCAAGCTCAAAATGGCGAGGCAAGCCTTTCTGGAGCTGGAACGGGAAATTAGATAAAGACGAGCTGCTGCGACAGATCGATGTGATGAAGGAAATGGGCATGGGCGGTTTTTTCATGCACAGCCGCACTGGCCTAGAGACCGAATACCTAGGCGATGAATGGTTTGATCTCGTTAATAGCTGTGCCGATTATGCTGATTCGGTCGGGCTAGAAGCCTGGCTTTACGATGAAGACCGCTGGCCTTCCGGCCTGGCAGGCGGCATTGTTTCCAAACATCCAGAGTTCCGTCAAAAAGCGATGCTGCTAGAAATTGATCCCGAAGGAAGGGGTGAGCAGGTCGTAGCAGAATTTAGCTGCGATCTCGATGGTGCCGTCTGCACCAATCTGGGCTCGGGAAAACAGGTGATTCGCTTTTCGATTGTTGAGCAGGGTAAAGACGGCTTCTACAACGGATATACGTATATTGATACGATGAACCGTGAAGCGACCGAAGCATTCTTGAAATCTACGCATGAAAAGTATGCAAAGAAATGTGGAGACCGGCTTGGAAAATCAATAAAAGGGATTTTTACCGACGAGCCCCACCGAGGTGCCGTCCTTGACGGCTTTTCCATGTATCGCGACGATGGTGCTTTCTGCGTACCCTACACGCAAAAACTATTTGATGAATTTGAAATGCGCTTTGGTTATGACTTAAAAGAAAGGCTGCCAGAGCTTTTCTTTCAAGTGGATGGCGAACGGATCTCACAGGTAAAGTGGCACTACATCGAACTCCTACAGCAATTGTTCATAGAAAACTTTGCTATCCCCTGTAAAACATGGTGCGACCAACATAACTTAATTTTAACCGGGCACATTCTCCATGAAGACAACCTAACGGCCCAGACTGCGATGTCGGGATCGATGATGCGCTATTATGAGCACATGACCTCGCCGGGGGTGGATGTACTGGGAGAACACAACCTCAATTATTGGATTGTTAAGCAACTCACCTCTGCGGCAAGGCAGACGGGAAAGACTCAACTTCTCTCCGAGCTGTACGGCTGTACTGGTTGGGAGATGCCATTCGCGGGCCATAAAGCCGTCGGCGATTGGCAAGCGTTGCTGGGGATCAATCTGCGCTGCCATCACTTATCATGGTATACTATGCGAGGTCAGGCCAAACGCGACTATCCAGCCAGCATTTTTCATCAGTCCGCATGGTATCGGGAATATAGCTATATCGAGGATTATTTTGCGCGATTTGGCTTTATGATGGCTCAGGGTGAACCTGTCTGCGATCTACTTGTACTCAATCCGGTAGAAAGCCTCTGGGCCCAGGTGCATTTAGGCTGGTCTGAAGCCCTAGATTTAAAAGATTCGCATCTACAAAAGCTGGAAAAACATTATCAGCAACTCTTCACCTGGCTCATGAGTTCGCAGATTGATTTCGACTATGGCGACGAGGGCATGCTCGCTGAGATGGCATCCGTGGATGGTGGAACATTCAATGTGGGATCTGCTAAGTATACAACTGTCCTTATCAGCGGCGCAAAAAGCATTCGTAGTAGCACGCTAGAACTTTTGGATCAATTTACAGCAGCCGGCGGAAAGGTTGTCGTCGCGGGTGATGCCCCGACCCACGTGGATGCTAAAAGACAGGCCATTCAAAATTCTCTATTTGAACGTATTGCGTTCTCAAAAGACGCCATCCTGGCGACGGTTCCCACAGCTCAGGCAAAGGTTGATGCATCCAATATTTTCGGCCAATTGCGCAAGACGGACAATGGGCTGATCTTTGCAGCTCTAAATGTAAATCGCAAGGAATCAGCAAAAGAAGCCACCGTTCGCATCCAAACGGATAATCCTGTTATAGAATGGAACTGTGAAACGGGTGAACAGATTCGAATCGAAACCGAACCTTCTAATGGATGGCAAGTGTTTAAAACCCACTTTCCAAAGGGAGGCCAGAAGCTTTGGGTCGCTGAAAATGCGAGAGATTTTAGCCCCAAGCTGCCAGTTACAATCTCCGACGTCCAGCATTCAAAATATATCGAAGGGCCGTTCCACTATACGCTCAGTGAACCGAATATCTGTGTGCTGGACTTTGCAGAATACCGTATAGACGACGGCACATGGCAACCTTTGAATGAAGTGCTAAAGATTGATCAGGCAGTACGGGATACGCATGGAAGCTTACGACGTGGTGGAGCGATGTTACAACCGTGGTTTGTGGCGCAGCAAGCAGTGAAGGACTTGTGCGATGTGGAGCTACGGTTCAGCTTTGAAATCGCAACCATACCACCGTGGATTGACCTAGTCATTGAGGAGCCGGAGAATTTTACAGTTGTGCTAAATGGTCACGAAATCGACACAACGGAAAACGAAGCGTGGATTGATATTGCATTACGCCGAATCCGGATTCCGATGCACACACTTTTTATTGGCAAGAATACAATTACACTCAAGACAGCCTACAAGGACAACAGCAACCTAGAGGCCATTTATCTACTCGGAGAATTTGGGCTGAGTCTTCAGGGTGATCAGCGCTGCTTGGTTCCGATGGCCAATACGCTCAGCATCGGTGACATCGGCCCTCAGGGATTCCCCTTTTACTCAGGAAGTATTCTGTACACTGTCCCCTTACCAGAAGGTGCACGTAAAATGCGGCTACCGAAGATCGGTGGCGCCTGCGCAAAAGTTGGCGACCAGATCCTGGGCTGGGATCCATTTGAAGCGGATCTAAGCTCACACGACCAAGAGGTGGAAGTTGAAGTCATCTTAACACGGCGCAATACTTTTGGTCCCTTACATGACCGGCTTGGGCCACACTATTGGATTCATCCGAAGCATTACGTTACAGAGGGCCCTGCTTGGAGCGATGCCTGTATCTTCATCCCAAGTGGCTTACTAGAGCCTCTTGAGCTTATTTGTACAAGTTGAATAACAAATAACCGTAGGGATTTCAAATATTCTAAATGTAAAGATCCAACTAACATGGAGCGGTTCCTTTCGGATAAACCTACGAAACCAATTTAACGAAATCTAAATTATATGCATCATAAAAATACTTATTATGACGGAAGACCGAAACCCAATTTACGCTGCCCGGTCACCAATGCAGGTGTTGTATTAAAACATGGAAACGGACCCAATAAGTGCGATATCCATGGTGCACGTGAGCCAGTACTCACAAAAGTTGGAGACCGTTTTGTTCTTTATTATGACGGGGCAGGCATTGATGGATGGATCGCATGTCTCGCAACCAGTGACAACTTATTACACTGGAAACTTCACGGCACTGCTCTGGATCTAGGAAGTGGTGATACTCCAGATTCGGGCAGTGCTTCATCACCCTGGATGATTGAGCACAATCAGCAATGGCATATGTTCTATTTGGCAACGCAGAATGTAACTTCAGATCAGTACAAGATACCGAATGTTCCCTATCTTACCTGCAAGGCAGAAGCGAACTCACCGACGGGCCCATGGAAGAAACGCTATGATGTTGTTCCTTTTAATACCAAGCCTGGAACCTATTATTCGGCGTCAGCAAGCCCTTGAGCCATTATTCAGCAGGGCGATGAATTTATATAATATTTCAGCTGCTCTGCTTTTGAGCCAGGCTCCGGTGTGCTTAAAAGAAGTTTGGGCTTAGCAGTCACTCAAGACTTAAATGCTCCCTGGATATTGGCCGAACAACCACTGCTCCCGCTGGATGAGCAAATCGAAAATTCTTCGATTGTGTATGATCCAAAAAGTAAGCATTGGCTCCTATTTACAAATCACATTGGTATCCATGAGATCGACGCAGCTAGTCTCAACACTTACTGCGGGGAAAGATTGCTCTCGGAAGAAACGACGGAGGAATACACCGATGCTATTTGGGTTTATTGGTCTAA
>TARA_B110000008_G_scaffold23461_1_pt1 | contig 11704 bp, 9 predicted proteins | sample TARA_B110000008 | Tara Oceans TARA_B110000008 (sample SAMEA4396496) | marine metagenome | biome: Westerlies Biome; feature: [DCM] deep chlorophyll maximum layer (ENVO:01000326); material: water (ENVO:00002006), including particulate matter (ENVO:01000060) such as... | depth 40 m
AATTGCGGCCCTTCGTCAAGCGCGCGCGCTGAATTGATAGAAACAATTGGATCGTCTTTGGCTGTGAGCAGTGTCACAGGAACATTGGCTTCGGCAAAATCGCCCTTTCGAATTTTATAGGCGGAAAAATACATTTCAGCTGATGAAAATTCGCTCCAGCGAAGGACGGAAAGTTTTGTCAGATCATGAAGTGTCTTTTGTTCCAGCAGGTCGTTTGCAGACCTGTATTCTGGAAATTGAGCTTGCTTTTGGCGATAGAGCTTATCGAATTTGCTCAAGAAATATCTGCGGATTAAGGGTGATCTGTCGATTAGGGTACATGTTTCCTCGGGTTCAATAACTGGGCTCACCGCGACCACATGACAGACTTGTGGGATGGGCGCTTTGGGCAGGTTTCGCGCAATCCTCAGGGCGCAGTTGCCGCCCATCGAAAACCCTATCAGCCCAACAGGCAGAGAAGGATCGAGATTACAAATCTGCTCAACGGACCCGCACAGGAAAGTGTTCCGCGTGATTGGCACCATCTCTTTATTTAAAAGCGCGGCATCGCCATGGTCAGGTAAAGTAACCCGCGCGGTAGAGAACCCTTTGTCGAAAAAGTTTTTTGCTGCTGACAAAACATAGGTCGATTGTGGCCGGCCCATCCACCCATGAAACAGGACAATCATACCTTTTGCCTGAGGGTGCTTGTTGACATAACAGCTTGTTTTTAGCCCACCACCAACATCAAAAATATGCTTTTCAGATTGCGCATCAAAGCCGCGGCTAACGAAATTACGAAGCTTGCTGCTGGCGAGTGCTGTTTGGATATTGGCAGAGCGCAACCAAATTGGAGGTAAAAAATCGGTCAGATCGTTCATGCTTTTACCCAAATTTACAAAGGCTCTCGACTGCACATCTCTGCCCTTTGCAGTTACAGCAAACTTTGCTTGTGAAGTTTAAATTCTTTTGCAACTAAACCGCCTTTCAGTTGGTAATGCTGAACGCTCTAAAATCCAATAGCTAATATGTTTTGATCTTTATCTCAATGATATCGGATTTCCAATCCTAGCTGCCAATGTATTTTTACGTCATTTTATGTTCTAGAAAGTGGCAAATTTATCGGGACTAGCTTTTAGCTTTTGCACCTAGTTAAGGCCAAAATCACTTGAGCCCAGAATAGGGTGCAATAGTTGGGTGAATATATTTGCCGTTCACTTCCCGTCATAAGAAAGCTTAACCTTCTGAGTCTTTGTGTTTTTCATAAGAAGCACCAAGCTCATTGCGTAGGAAATCACCAAAGTTCACAGCTTTAAACTTTGGCGCGCCGGTTCCTTTTAACGGCGCCACATCAAGACTAACGTGTGGGTCATAAAAAAACGGACAGGAATACCGTTCGCGGCCTGAGCGATTGATGACCCGATGAGGCGTCGAGCGCAAAAGCCCGTTGGTCATCCGGTGAAGCATGTCACCGACATTGACCACGAAGCTGTTTTTCATTTTTGGCACGTCTAACCAGTGCCCGTCAGGTGATTGGACCTGCAGTCCACCTATATCATCTTGAACTAGAATTGTGAGACATCCGAAATCTGTGTGTGGCGCAGAGCCATATAGGTCTGCGGGGCTGCCCTTAGGCAAAGGTGGATAATGCAACAAGCGCAACCATGTTGTTGGCTCATCGAATTTTTTGATCACTGATAAATCTTTCACGCCTGCTGACAAAAGTGCAACGCGCATTAGTTTTTTGGCAAGACGCTCAAGTTCTGCATTGAATGCCTCTAGAACGGGGCGAAACCCTTCGAGGGCTGGCCACTGGTTTGGGCCAGAAAGATAAACGTCAGCCCGTTCTTCTCGGTCTTCGCGCATCATCATAAAGCTTGCGGATTGATTGGGTTTTTTGACCTCTGCCAGTTTAGAATTTACATCGGTAGAAGTATCGATTGCGATATAGCCTCGATGCTTATGGTCCAGCGCAATTTTCATCTTTTCTTGTAAAGGCATGGCATGAAATCGGCGCGATGCCTCAAAAACGCTGTCTACCAAAGCAGGATCAATACCGTGGTTTACAATGTAGCCAAATCCCAAATGATGATAGGCATCATAGAATGAGGAAAAGAGCGCAGAGGATGGGTTTTCCTGCCCGAGGGTGCTAACATCAATCACAGGGATCGAAGTGGTTTCATTTTTCATCACATATCTCGCTGATCAAGCTCTGCGGTATGCCTAAGTATACGCGTTATATATTTAATGAATAGCTGGTTTCATTTAGGGCAAGAGTTTTTTCGCTTATCCAATCCTGTTGTGTTTGTTTCAAAAACTGTTTGCAAGTAATTCAAAACCAACCTGCTGCTCAAAATATCATAATCTTGGCTTTCTTTTAGTTTTCCGTATATTCGGGTGATTGCAGTTTAGAGTTAGGACATTTGCGCATGGTCGATCCCACTTCAAAGCCCCGACGCCGAAATGGGCGAGGGCGCGCCGGCCGCATCGCTGCCCAGCAAGCCATGACCGGAAATGAAGCGGTGCGCGGTGGGCTTAGCGGTGGTCGCTACCGTCCTCTTTCAGAGCTTGATATGGAAAATATCAATCAGGCCGCATTGACCGTTTTGGAAAACACTGGCTTGGCCGATCATTCTCAGGAACTTCTAGATCTTGTCCTACCAAAGGGTGCGTTTTTAAACGCGCATAATCGGCTGTGTTTTCCGCGGGCTTTGATGGATGATATACTTGCGGGTGCTGCAAAGGAATTTTATGTCCATGCGCGAGGTGAACGGGCAGGCAAAGACGATATGCATTGCACTGCCGAAAGCGTCTATTTTGCCAATTCAGGCACAGCGGTCACAACATTTGATGCCAAAAACAAGTCCTACCGCCCGTCAGACTTGCGCGATATTTATGACTTCACCCGACTGGTTGACCGGTTGGAAAACATCCACATGCTGGGCGATACAGTTTTGGCCACCGATGTCGTAGATGATTTTGCGCATGACATGAACACGGTCTATGCGATCCTTGCAGGCAGTCAGAAACCAGCCTGCATAACCTTTCGCGATCGCAGCCACATTGCGCCTGCCATTCGGATGTTTGACCATGCATCGGGTGGTGAGGGCAGCTTTATGAAAAAGCCCTCGGTAATCTTTGGAGGATGCCCCATTGTCTCGCCGCTTCGGATTGGACGCGAGAATATGGAAATCATGATTGATACCGCCAAACTAGGTCTAACCGTTGATTTGGCAGTGCCGCCACAAGCCGGCGCGACCGCGCCTGCCACTTTGGCTGGCACACTGGTCCAAACCGTTGCGGAAACCTTGGCCTGTGTGGCCATTGTCAACCTAATCTCGCCGGGCTGCCCCATATGTTTTGCTGCTTGGCCCTTTATCACTGATCTGCGCAGCGGCTCTTTTACTGGCGGCGGCGGTGAACAGGCGCTTATTGGAGCGGCCGCGATTCAAATGGGCAATTACTATGGTCTTCCGACATCTGTAGGTGCTGGCATGACGGACGCAAAAATTCCCGATGCCCAATACGGGCTGGAAAAGGCGCTAACTTTTACGCTTGCTGCCCATGCCGGGGCAAACCGGCTCTGTGAATTTGGAGGCATGATCGGAAGTTTGATGGGCTGTAGTTTTGAAAGTATGGTGATCGACAATGAAGCCGGTGGAATGATTTTACGGTCCTTGCGTGGCATTGAAGTCAGTGATGAAACCATGGCCATTGATGTAATCCACCAATGCGCCATCGACCCGGGCCATTTTTTGGGCAATCCGCACACTTTGAACTACATGACAACCGAATTTGTCTATCCCCAGCTTTTGGACCGAGAGCGGTCTGATACTTGGGAAAAAGAGGGTAAGATCGACCTTTTAGAGCGTGCAAGCCAAAGCGCGGATGCAATCCTGAACTCTCATTTCCCAAATTATTTTGGCGCAGTTGATGCCAAGGTGCGTGAAGAGTTTCCAATTGCGCTATCGGCCGATGAAATGAAGGGACCCCGAGGTTAAAAATGTCTGTCCTGCAAGGCGGGAAATAGTCATCAAATGGACGTTTTTTCAAAAACTGGGACAAAGAAGTTTTCAGAGCAGTAGACCATCCAAAGTATATGTTCATCCAAGATTTTGAGGTGGTTATAATAGATGACCATGTCGAAACTATAGACGCACTTAAGCGTAACGGTTATGGCGTCGAAAAAGATGACTTGTAGTGGCGTGGTTTTCGTTAACCGGGTGCCTAAAAAATCAGCCGCATAATCACTGTTTTGCTGAAATAAAATGGATTGCCGCTAGGTAAATCTTTATTTTTGTAAACCACTCACTACGGTTTTTGAACGTATCATGTAAATTTATCAAAAAGGAAATCCTATGCCGAGCATGCTGGTAACCGTTAATATTTCAAAAGGATTTGCGACTTGGTCAGAAATGGCAAAGTCATTGCAAGACGAAGCTGGCGCAGAAGGCGCAAAAATTGTTTGGGCTGCGGCCAATCCAGATGAGACTGCTGTCTACGTTATGATGGATGTGCCAAATCCAGAATTTATGCAAACATTCGGCCTGCGCCCGGACGTTGTAAAAGCCCGTGAAGAAGCTGGTGCGGATGTTTCATCAACAACCGTTATAACACCTATTGGCGATTACTGGATGGGCGATTAACCACTCAATTTTTGTGCAAACCTAACTAAGTACCATCCACTCTTGCCCACATAGACAGCGCCGTCAGGCGCTGTGATGTGGCGCTTGTCATGCCGTTAGTCTTCGACCAGTGTGCGATGTGTGGTTAATCTCCAGGTTTGGCCTTCTTTGATAAAGTTTACGGCCGTTACCCTAAACGTTTTATCACCCTCACTTACAATATGGTTGAATACTAAAACATCTTTGTTTTCCGCCACGAGAGTCGGTTGATTAAATTTCCAGTCGCCCTCTACTAAATCTTTGATTTCCGACAACCACTCTTCGCGATCCTGCATTCCATACTCTTTGAAAAACAAAAATTCTTCATGAACCCATTCCTGCATTTTTTCCATTGGCCCATTGTTCATAATGTCGACCACTAGATTAAACTTTTCCATGATAATCCTCATTTATTTGCGTCACAATAACGCAGCGCATAAATATTTCCAGCCGATATTTTGAGCGATCAATACTGGTCATACCTTTGAAAATTTGCTCTCAATAAGGTGTTGAAATATTTTATGTGCACCCGACACCTGTATCAGAGGAAAGCAGTATGACTGTTTCGTCACTTACCGCCGAAAACTTTCGCAATTTACCCGACGTGATCAAGGCTTTGACAGAGCCACGGCGCCCTAAAAGCGTCATAAATTATATGTGTGGCTGCGATACGTCTGATCCAGAAGTAAGGAGAGGGTTAAATACCGACGCTATTGTTGAGCCCTTATTAAAAATCTGGTTCTCAAGCGGCACGGCATTAGATGATTTATGCCAACCGTTTTGCCCTGTTGTGCGTGAGCTCAAAGCCGAACCACCTAGTTTGGTTGGCGGTGAATGGGACACATTTGAGGGCAAAGTCGCCAAGGTATTACTTGCGGATCAATTATCTCGCTCGTGTTTTAGGGGAACCCAGGAAGCTTTTTCATTCGATACAATAGGGCGCCAGTTGGTTAGAGAACTGGTCAGCCCAGATTTTATCGCAGAAACTCTCACTTTACCCGCTGCTATTTTGTATCTACTTCCTTGGGCCCTAGCCCACTCTGAGGATATTCGTGATCTGGAAAGTGCTTTCGAGGTGATCGATATGGCGATTACGGCCTATCCGAATTTCACCTTGTTTGAAGGCCGAAACAAGCAAGCAGTAGAGCAACACCGCCTAGTGTTGGCAAAATTTGGTCGCTACCCGCACAGAAATCTAGAATTTGGCAGAGACAGCACCGATGCAGAGAAAGCTTGGCTAAGTGATAAAGACCGGCTCCCGATTTGGGCTGGGGGGAACCTTTCATTTGACAAAACCATATAAAAATAAAGGCCTTATCTGTAGCTAACTTTTACAGCTTTATGTGGTGCAAGAATCTTACATTTGGAAAATTTCCACAACGCATAAAACAAACAAATTGCGCTCACATTTCATTTGGGTTTTGAAATATGGATAATTACTCGCTTAAGGGTTTGAAGGGAGGATAAGCGATTTCTTCCCCAGTCAGTTTATAGGCAGAAACAAACCGATGGCTTTCATAGACAACCGTTTGAAGCGTCATATCAGAACCTAATTCTTTAAGCGCTTGATATATATCATCTTCGGTTTCGGCCTTCCAATGGCAAAAGAAAAAATCCTCTGTTCCCATCCATTGCTGCAAACATTTTGCATTTTTAAATGTGCCAATCCTTATAAATTCCTCGTCTGTTGACGGGCCGCTCTCTGGGGGGCTTTGCCATTCTCTCTTGGTCTCATTGTTGCTGTATGTGTGGATCGCTAGCCAATGCTTCATATTTCTCTCCAGTGATTTAAACCAGAATAACGCAGTGCAGAAATATTGGGAGCTTTTTTGCGTAAAACTGCGTTTCTAATTTACGAATTTGTAATAGTAGCCCCCAGTTCACAAAACTCATTCCCACTCACTAAGGGATTTATTTGCATTGATTCATTTGCTAGGCTAGCCGAGTGATTTTATTTTTACGGGGTAATTAGATGACTTTAGAAATGTCTTACTTAGCAATGTACGGCTTATTATTGGTACCGTTAATTCTAGTTCAAGTGTTAATAAGTGGGCGGCAGCACGGGCTATTGGCATTATTTGGAAATAGAGAAAACCTTATATCTACTGGTATTGCTGAGCGAGCAGAAAGAGCAGTCCAAAATTCTATTTTGGCAATGGCATTAATAGCACCATCCGTTTTGATGCTCGCACATGCTGATATATCATCGCCGAGTACCATATTTGCAATTCAAGTCTTTCTTGCTGCTAGGATTGTATACGCTGCCTGCTTCATAATAGGTATAACTTACTTAAGAACAATTGCTTGGATCATTGGTTTTTTGGCGACAGCATACCTTTATTTGCCGCTCATGTGAGAAGCTACACTTCGTTGGAGAAACTGCCCTTTGACCTGGCCCCCCAAAACAGAGCCATTACTTGTCGACCAAGGTTGTTCCAAAAAATAGCTCTTCCCAATACTGGTGGTTGATTAGCTATAATTGCCAAAATAATTTGAGGTACTGCCACCGGCCAGTTTTATATGTTAGTCTGATGAAGTTAAGAATTTGTCTGATTATGTTAAGAAATGGAGAAGCCTATGACGGGATTAAATACCAACACTGACCGGATGGTTTTAATTATTAATTGTAAAGTTAAAGACTCCGAGAGTTTTAAAAAGTGGTCTAGAGACCGTGCTTCAAAATATGTTTACGATCTTAAAGAAGAAAATAGTATTAGCTATGAGTGGCACATTTCAGATGATGGCACCGAAGCCACATTGATAGAGGCTTTTGTAGATAGCGATAGCATGATGGTCCGTCTTGGAAACCATGCGGCAAGCCCAATAGCAGGTGAAGTAATGGAGCAAGTCGAAATAACCGGTGTGCTATGTTTAGGAAATGCCAAGCAAAATGCTATTGATGCTCTGACGGCTTGGGGTGCAAAGTTTCACTCATATCACGCCGGCTACAATAGAGAGATTATCGGACCTCGTTAATTCACTGACTGAGCAATAAGTCTAGCAAAACAAGTGCGTATAGTGCGGCTTTTGCCGAAACCTCAAGCGGGACATAGATTCTTGCAAGCCCCTGCAGCAGTAAGGGGTGCATGGGGTTAATCTTTGGTTTTGGGTCGCTAGCTTAGCTTTGGTCTGGCGTTGGGTGGTTTCAGATGTTTGTAGTCGGCATTCGGGACTTGTGGTGTGGCTAGGGAAAGTTCTTGTTTGACCATCTCCCCTGCAATGTCTCGACATCACCAAATATAATTCCCTTTCCCAGAACAACGCGAATTGGGAATACTGAGCGCCTTTTTTAAGAAAACCGCATGACCAGTATCCTTATTCAATTAAGGACTCTCGTTTTTTGTTCCCTTAAAGTTTAAAGCTCCCAAGTAAGAATTTTACCAATAATAATGTTTCCCGCAAAGGAAACTTAATCTGACGAGGTTTTTTCCATCTTTTTGAGATGGACAACCGGTCAAAAGTGAGCCTTCTAGTTTTCTTTCACCCAAATGTAATCTTCATCTTCGTGCACACTTATTATATTTAGTGGCTTACATTCCCCTACTTTTTTCTCAGGCCTTTCGCCAACCCATTTTCTAACTTCTCCAGACTTAAAACAAAACTCACTATTGTGATAGGGACATAAAATTGTATCGTCATCAGTGGTCTGGCCAACGTCTAGGGGTAAGTTCATATGAGGGCAGAGATTTTCAATTGCAAAGATATCTCCTTGATTGATCAAAAGTATCTCTTTTTCGTTTAGATTGTATTTTTTCTTTTCGCCCAGCTTCAATTCATTACTTGGCAATGTTCTAAACCATGTCTCACCATCGATAATTTTTTCATTTTTAGTGATATTTAGTTTTAATGCTTCTTTTTTCACATCACTAATTTCATGAAGTGTTATTAAATTACTAGTTCCTCTCAGTTTTAATCTAAGGTAATTTTTTACCGTAACATTATCTTTTACTTGTTCATAAACTGTTTCAGAAACGAGAAGTCGTGTGCCAGCATCTTTGTTTATTGCTTCTATCCTGCTCGCACTGTTTACAGTATCGCCTATAACGGTCACTTTTTTGTCTTCGCCGAAACCAACTGAACCTGAAATTACTTCTCCAAAGTGAATTCCGACCCGTATATCGAAATCCCGACCATAGGCCGTTTTCAAATAGGACTTAAATTCATCCATTGCTTTAAGCATTTCTACACCAGCGCTCACAGCGCGTAGTGCTTGTTGTCGAGATTCCTTTAATCCGAAAATCGCTAATATTGCATCGCCAATATAATTATTAATTTCACCTTCATGTCTGATTATGACTTCTCGCATTATAGAAAAATAACGGTTTAAAATAAATATCACATCATAAGCAGAGAGCGCCTCAGAAAATGGGGTAAACCCTTTTATGTCACAAAACAAAATAGTTAGATTTCTGAGAGTGCCAACAGACTCAATTCGTTGCTCAGAAACCTGATTATTCAGCTCTATATCTTTTTTATCTAAAAGCAGCCTTCTATACTTTACCTCTCCTTTCAACTTGGTTTGGCACCCTAGTCGAATATTTTCAGGTAATGATAATTTGTCAGCAAGTTTTTGTTCCAACTCATTTCTAGGATGGCAATTATCTAGTCCCTCAAGTATTTCTATGCGGCAGGTTGAGCATTTTCCTGTCCCCCCGCAAGCACTTAGGTGAGAGATATTATTTCGCAAAGAGGCAATTAAAATTGACTCATCTTCCATTATTTCGATGTTTAAGTTGTCTGGCTGGACATTCGCCGAAAAATTTTTATTGCCTAATTCAGGTAGATTTAAGCTGTTGTGGCTTCCGTCACAAAAAGGGCTGTTAGATGTCTTTTTACAGCCACACAGATAGACCGTTCCCGTTTTTTCTGCGGTTAATTTCTGGGGACTATAATCAGAGCCAGCATGGCTTCCATCACAGAAAGGTTGGTTCTCGCTCTTTCCACAGCTGCACCAAAAATAATTAGAGCCAAGTTTTACTTCAACTGGATAGGGTCTATTGCTGGTCATGATGTCTCGCTACGTCCACACATCTGAGAATATAACTTGTCACATGCAAAAGGATAGAGAAGTTTAACATTAATGAGTCAAACGGCCTTATAGCTATACCCTAAAGCTTGAAATATTGAACGCAAATGATGAGACGAGCTGAGCTTGGGTTTAAAAAAGTAGGGTAATCCTACACTTTATGAATTGTTAGGACTATTCCCTATAAACCAATGATCCATAAGAAAAATACAGCCCCAAAACAAAAGGCTCAGCGTTATTTTCGCTCAGCCTTTGATTTTAGTGGTGAGCCGTGCAGGATTCGAACCTGCGACCCACTGATTAAAAGTTAGCTGCTCTTTTTTTGCACTATGCTGGATCATATCCCATCATTAATGCATATATGCAGCGATTAAACAGTAATCTATTGCATCATACTGGGTCATAGATTGCCTCCAAGAATATGTATTTTGTTTCTCCAGCGTTTCCCTACTGGCCAAAGAAGTCAACTTCACGGTTCCATGGTTGGATAAGCTTAAGATCCCCGCCCAGCGCGAAGACTATCGAGATAGATCCACCCGCGGTTTGCAGCTTCGTGTGTCTCCTACAGGCGTTAAGTCTTTTTCGTATGCCTTTCGTTTCAGGAACAAGATGGGGCGTGTCACATTTGGAAAGTATCCTGATCTAGAGCTTAATTTGGCGCGTTAAAAAACCGATGAGTTGCGCCGACTTGTTTCCATGGGGATCGACCCTCGTTCTGAAAAAAGAGATAAACTTGCTAAACAGCAAATGACTATTGAGCGTATGGTGTCAGAGTTTATCCATAGATATGCCAAACCCAAGAACTCGAGCTGGAAGCAAGCTGAAACAATATAAGGCTTTATATTGTGCCTGCGCTCGGAGGCCAGCTGCTTCATGATGTAAAGCATCCCGATATTCACTTGATCCTTGATGAACCGATAGAGCGTGGAAAGCATACAGCAGCTAATAGAGCCTTAGTCCACATACGAAAATTCTTTGGCTGGTTAGTTGAAAGTGGATACCTTGTACATTCCCCCGCTGATCATATTAAATCGAGGCATCAAGAATAGGAGCGTGAACGAGTTCTAACAGATGCAGAGATGCAAGTGATTTGGAGCGTCGCAAGCTCAATGAGCAGGCCGTACAGCTCTTGGATAAAACTTTGCTTCCATCGATTAGGCGATTGCCATCTACATCATGCAAAAATGGTCCTTCAGCCTTTTCAAACGCGAGGGGTCTAGGCAGCATTCCCAACCTGAAATTACTGCTTACTTCACCGGCAAGATACTGTGGCGCATCGCCAATAAAATTGGCGAATTTATCAAAAGTAAGCTGATCCTTGAAAGTTCTCATGATTTATGTTATAAGTTATATGTTATATACAGAGGTAAAAGTTAACAGGGAAACACGCGCGTGGAGGATCAACACAGCAGTAGTGCCCCAACAGTTTGATTTCGATGGTTAAACCCTTGGAATAATCCACCGTTCTCAAAGGTGATAGATTTGGCTATCCGGGCTGTCTAGACGGTCTGTGGTAAGAAATCTACTGGCACAGTATAAGAATATATATTATTTGTTATATGTATTGGTGTTCAGTCGCCGATTTTTGATTATGAGGTCTCTCAGACATGCCGACGCTTAGTCCATCAAATTTTCAGACCCTAAGTGGACCAATCTATTTGGAGTTGCGAGAACAATTAATCACAGGAGTTTTTGAGCCGGGGCAAAGGCTAAAGTTGAATGAGTTGGCAGAGCAGACCGGAACCAGTGTTTCTCCTGTACGTGAAGCATTGATTCGATTAGTTGCCGAAGATTCCGTTGAAATGTCTTCCCTAAGAGCCTTTGCCGTTCCCAAACTGTCAACATCGAGGTTTGAACAGATTGTGGCTATGCGGCTGGCACTCGAAGGCCTGGCGGCTGAACGGGCAGCCGGTCAAGTCAGCCAAGCGGATCTTAAGAAGCTTTGGGGTCTTCATGATCAATTTATTGATGCGGAACAAGGCGGGCAAAGATCTAAGGCCCAGGCACTTAACCGCAGCTTCCATTTTTTGGTCTA
>TARA_B110000008_G_scaffold46998_1_pt1 | contig 11701 bp, 7 predicted proteins | sample TARA_B110000008 | Tara Oceans TARA_B110000008 (sample SAMEA4396496) | marine metagenome | biome: Westerlies Biome; feature: [DCM] deep chlorophyll maximum layer (ENVO:01000326); material: water (ENVO:00002006), including particulate matter (ENVO:01000060) such as... | depth 40 m
TTTTGGTCTTTTTGTATCTTTCAAGTGATTTTGTGCTAATTTAAGTTTAGGGTTTTCAGATTAGAGATTTTTCCAAATTGTTTAAAAATTTTTAATATTTGTTAAAATTATGTGTTTTATATGAAATTTACTTATCCTTTCTCTTGCAAGCTGTTAAATAATCCTTCAGTAACCCTTCGATAGACAAAAAATGTGTGAAAATTTCAGTTTTTAGAGGAATTAAAATGGCCGACGGTGATATAGATATGAAAACTCATCCAACAGAAGACATATCAGTATCAAAATTATTTGGTATTGACAGTAAAATTAAAGTTAAAGGTTTTGCAGAAAAATCTGAACGGGTACCAGAAATTGATGCAAATTATAAATTTGATCATGATACCACTTTGGCTATTTTGGCAAGCTTCGCCTTTAATCGTAGATTGATCATACAAGGTTACCATGGCACTGGAAAATCCACACATATTGAACAAGTAGCAGCTCGTCTGAATTGGCCAACAGTTAGAGTGAACTTAGACAGTCACATAAGTAGAATTGATCTGATTGGAAAAGACGCAATTAAGCTCAAAGACGGAAAACAAGTAACCGAATTTCAAGAAGGGATATTACCTTGGGCATTAAGCACCAACACTGCGATTGTTTTTGACGAATATGATGCAGGAAGAGCAGACGTAATGTTCGTAATACAGAGGGTTCTCGAAGTTGATGGTAAATTAACTTTACTTGACCAAAACAAAGTCATTCAGCCCCACCCTTCTTTTCGTATCTTTGCTACAGCAAACACAGTTGGCTTGGGCGACACAACTGGTCTATATCATGGAACCCAACAAATTAACCAAGGGCAGATGGATCGCTGGTCGCTTGTGGCAACATTAAATTACCTTTCCCATAGTGCTGAAACTCAAATTGTAATCTCAAAAAACCCTGACTATGACAACACTAAAGGGAAAAAAATTGTTGGTCAGATGGTAACCGTTGCAGATTTAACAAGAACAGCATTTATGCAAGGTGATCTTTCCACTGTGATGAGCCCAAGAACAGTCATCGCATGGGCACAGAATGCTAGTATCTTTAATGATATCGGTTACGCATTTAGGGTAACATTTTTGAATAAATGTGATGAATTAGAACGAGAGACAGTGGCGGAATTCTATCAACGCTGTTTTGATGAGGAACTTCCGGAATCAGCAGTAAGCGTCAGTCTAGGATAAGCATTATCATTCATTTAGGAAACTAAACTTGTCAAAGTCAAATCCAAATCCAGCTGACCCATTCAAAAAGGCGCTAGCAGAAGCAACCAAGTCGTTAGCAAATGAACCTGAATTAAATGTTTCATTTACCGTTGATCCACCTGGGGTTTCAAACGAAACCGTTCGCTTACCGCAGATAAGTAGAAATCTCACCAGAGATGAAGTGATGGTAGCAAGAGGTACAGCTGACGCATATGCTTTGAAACTAAGATTTCATAATGAGCGAACACATAATAAATATATGCCAAAAGGGCAAGTTGCTCAAGATCTATATGAAGCTATGGAAAATGTTCGTGTTGAGGCATTGGGTGCTCGAGTCATGCCAGGAACTGCGAGCAACATAGACTCTAAGATTATAGCTGAGTTCGACAAACTAGGATACAATAATTTATCAAATGCGGCTGACGTCCCAATAAGCCTAGCAGCAAGCCTTTTATTACGTAAACTTGCGACCAAGCGCACGTTACCTCAATCAGCACAACGACTTATAGATTTACGAGAAGACTTGTTTAAATCTGATGCTCAGGGTTCACTGAACGCGCTCACAGATAGTCTTAATAATCAAACTGAATTTTCAAAACTAACCCGACAAGTCATAGAAGACCTAGGGTTTGGTGATCAATTAGGCGAAGATCCCGATGAAAACGAAAACGAACAACAAGAAGACTCTGAGCAAGAAGATCAGGAAGAGAATCAAGAAAGTGATGGAAATGACACTCAAGATGATCAGGACGACTGGGAGCAAGACCCAGATGACACTGGGGATCAAGAGAGTGATCCATCCCAAGCCCAAATCAGCGCAGATGATCTTGATGATAATGAAATGTCTGAAGATACTGAAATGCCAGAAGGAAGTGACTCTATAGATCCTAACACTAATAATAAATATTCAGACGCAGATCCAAACTATAAAGTTTATACAACAGACTACGATGAAGAAATATTAGCCGAGGAACTAGCGGAACCCGCTGAGTTAGAAAGATTACGAACATATTTAGATCAACAATTGGAACCTTTAAAAGGTGCTGTAAGTAGGTTAGCAAATAAATTGCAACGACGACTACAAGCTCAGCAAAACAGGAGTTGGCTTTTTGATATGGAGGAAGGGTTACTTGATTGTGGCAGACTTGCTCGAGTTATTTCCAATCCAACTACGCCACTGTCCTTTAAAGTAGAAAGCGATATTGAGTTCAGAGACACAATTGTAACTCTTTTGTTAGATAACTCTGGATCAATGAGAGGACGGCCAATATCAATTGCGGCCATCTGCGCTGATGTACTAGCAAGAACCTTAGAGCGATGTCAGGTAAAAGTCGAAATTCTTGGCTTTACAACGAAAGCTTGGAAGGGTGGGCAAAGTCGCGAGACATGGTTACACGAAGGGCGAGATCAAAGTCCCGGCCGGCTTAATGATCTCAGACATATAATATACAAAGCTGCCGATGCTCCTTGGAGGCGAACTAGACCAAATCTGGGATTAATGATGAAAGAAGGCTTGCTTAAAGAAAATATTGATGGTGAGGCTTTAGAATGGGCTTCAAAGAGAATAATGGCTCGCTCCGAGAAAAGAAAGGTTTTAATGGTTATTTCGGACGGAGCACCGGTAGACGATAGCACCTTATCCGTTAATTCAGCTAGTTATTTGGAAAAACATCTTCGCGATGTGATAAGTATGGTGGAAAATAAAAAGTTAATAGAACTAATAGCCATTGGAATTGGTCATGATGTAACCAGATATTATGAACATGCCGTGACAATTACAGATATTGAACAATTAGCTGGAGCGATGACTGAACAATTAGCACAATTATTTGATAAGAAACATTCAGATAGAGCAGTTCGACATGCAAAAAGAAATTAACTCTCATCAAATAATCTGTAATGCGATATTATGCTTTAGGAATGCTCCTCTTCAGAGACTTTAGTTAAGGCTTTATTAAATACTTTTAATAAATCCAGATGATGTACAATGCCCGTTACATCACCAGCATTAGTGCAATCTACTGAAGTAATTACAAATAAATAAGGTGCATTTTGCTCATCAAATTTTTTTAGGGTTGTTTCCAAAGATGCATTAAATAAGATGCATCTATTTTCAATAAATGACGCCTCATTAGAAAACTCAGCATTAACTAAATTATAATCCCTGTCGAGGGGCAATTCAGATACTCTTTGATTGCGCAATAGATAATATTTCGAACCGCTTATTAAATTTAATTTTCTACGCTTTAATTGGCTTAGAAAAAATGATTTATCAATCAGTCCTCCCGAGAATGACGTCGCTACTGAAACTGTGACCATCACCACTAAACCAACCTGCCAATTACCTGTTAACTCAAAAACTATAAGTGTCGTAGAGATTGGAGCACCTAGGACTGAAGCAGCTACCGCACCCATACCTGCCAACGCATAGAGGGTTTCAGAGCCTGATAAGGTTGGAAAAATTGATGTCGTAATTAATCCAAAAGCTAAACCACTTAACGCTCCAATCATTAATGACGGTGAGAAAATACCTCCTCCCAATCGACCCGCCATTGTGATTACCACTGCGGCGATCTTTATAATAACCAAAAATGTAATAGTATTAAAATCAAAGCTACCAGTCAGGGCTTTATATGTTGTTTCATAACCTACACCAATTATATGTGGAAATTCTAAAGCTAACACACCTAAAATAAGACCCGCAAAAGTTGTCCTTAGCCAAATCGGGGTATTAGTTTTTTGTTGAGCTTTAGTAAATAATCCATCAATCCTAAAAATAGTTTTAACAAGTATTACGGCAACTAAGCCACATACTATACCTAAAAGTATAAATGCTGGTAACTCTGAGTAAAATGCAAGGTTAGCTTCTTTTTGCAAGGCAAATTCAGTGACATTACCGTAAAAATAACGACCAACTATGGTACCAGCAACGGACGATATAGCAATTGGCGCAAACGCATGAATAGCAAAATGCCGTAAAACAACCTCTAATGCAAATAAGGCGCCCGCGATTGGTGCATTAAATGATGCACTTACCGCAGCTGCGACCGCACATCCCATTAAATCTCGAGCAGAAATACCCTGTATGTTAGTAAGGTTTGAAAAATACGTGGAAATTGTTGCTGCCAAATGAACTACTGGACCTTCCCTTCCAGTTGAACCACCAGTAGTTAGGGTTATCAATGAGATTATCGTTGATATGATGCCAAATTTTGAATTAACACGGCCATTATTTAACGCAGCACCTTCGATAACATCTGCAACAGAACCATTACGTTCTTCATCACAAAAGAAATATAGAACCAGTCCAACAGTTAAGCTACCCAAAACTGGAATTATCAAAAACCATATCCAATGTGTAGTATGAACCTCTAATAACAAACTTTGTTCATTAGCCCGATAAAATAATTCTTGAAATGAAGAAATAGCCCATCTAAATGAGACAGCTGCCAAGCCACTGATAATTCCCACTAGAAAAGCAATCATCCAGAACATCAGTGATTTTTTTTTGCTTACTTCTAAATTATTATTTAAAAGACCAGTAATACGTTTTACCCCTCGAAAAGATTGTCATGACATAAAGCGTCAAAATTTAGAAATCGAACTGGCAATTGTCAATTAACACTTCTCTTCCCCCCATCCAGATTAATAAAGACTAGTCAACCCTGCAATAATACTTTCGCAGCAGACTGCGCCTCTGCTGTAAGAGACCCTCCTGAGAGCATTCTACCAATTTCATCTACTCGCTCTGCTGAATTTAACCTCACAATATTAATTGTGCTTGAAGTGTTTTCGCTTGTTTTCACAACTTTAATGTGATGGTTGCCTAATGCCGCAACCTGAGGACTGTGTGTTACCACCAATATTTGTGAACCTCGAGCCAACTCTCTTAATCTTTGGCCAACGGCGTCAGCAGTGGCGCCACCGACACCGCTATCAATTTCATCAAAAATTAGGGTAACATTATCCTCAGGACTCGCTATTGAAACCTTAAGTGCCAAAAGAAATCTAGACAACTCTCCTCCAGATGCTGTTTTGGCAATTGGCGCCAAAGGCATACCTGAATTCGTTGAAACGTTAAATGCGACCTTATCTATCCCATAAGGACCCGCCTCCCCCGGCTGTATATCTACCTTAAACTGTGCTTGATCCAGCTTAAGCGCTGGCAATTGATCTCTCATAGCATTATTTAATTTTTTTGCAGCTTCTAAACGATCCTTGGAAAGTGATTTCGCCAACATTTTATATTTGTCTTCCAAACTCTGTATTCGCAAAATGCTTTTTTCTTTAACATCAGTCAAATGATCCACCTCATTTAACTGTTTTGAAAACTCGTTGGCCAAATCATTCAATCTATCAGTAGTTACATTATACTTTCGAGATAGATCCTTTAGTTTATAAAGCCTGTCTTCCACCTCTTCCAAAATATGACTTTCAAAATCAAGATTAGATATCATATCAGCAATATTTTTCTTCACATTAGCTACAAGACTCGATCCTTGCTCCAAAGATTCTATTGTATCCTCTAATTCAAGTTCAGATTTGGCTTCTAATCTTGTCAGTGACCTCAAAGCCTGGTCAATGTTTTGTTCAACTGCACCACTCTCTAAAATTTGATAAGATTCATTTAACTCTTTTTTTATATTTTCAGAACTTTTAATAACACGCCTTTTATTTTCTAAATTTAATTCCTCACCAGTTTCAAGTGAGAGACGTTCAATTTCCTCAATAGCATGGGCAAAATAAGCTCTATCTCGATTTGATTCAGATTCTCTCAAAATTAATTCGGACAATTGACTTTTTTCAGTAGATATTGCTTTCCATACACATCCAACTTCAGAGACCTCATTAACTACATTTCCAAAAATATCGAGTAAAGTGCGGGGTCCAGTTTCATTTCTGAGGCCATTATCATCATTTTGATCTTGGATTTCTACCAAGAATCTTGAAAATTCTCTTAAAATTTGATTTGAACAACGTTTCTCATTTATAAAAGCAATCTTTTTTCCATCTCGAAAACTCTTTCTTTTGAACACAAGTTCATAATCAAAATTTTCAAAACCGGCATCTTCAAATTTTTGCCATATTTTATGATCACGTGGTAATTCAAACGTTGCAATTACTTCACCATAATCTGCCCCTCTGCGGGCATAATTCGAACGCCCCCGAAACCCTAAAACAAAACTGATACAGTCCAAGAGAATTGACTTCCCCGCACCAGTTTCTCCGGTAAAGACATTCAAACCAGCGTTGAAATCAATTTTTATATTTTTAATTAAAAGTATATCTCTTATCTCTAAGGAAGATAACATTATTCAAATATCCCTAAGTTTTATATCCACTCACCGCGAATTACTTGTCTGTAGATGTCACCTAACCAACCTCTAAATCCAGTCAAATTTGGATTAATATCCTCATTTCCTAATAAATTATATGACTCCTGGTACCATAAAGATGATTTAAAGTTGTGCCCTAAGATTGCGGCCGCAACTGTGGCCTCTCCTTCTAATCCCAGAGATAAATATGCTTCGACTAAGCGATGAAGTGCTTCTGGGGTATGACTGGTGGTTGGATATTCTTTAACAACCGTTTCAAAGCGATTTATTGCCGCTATATAATGAGAATTTTTTAAATAATATCTACCTACTTCCATTTCCTTTGCCGCTAGATGATCGAAGGCAAGGTCTTTCTTTAAAGATGACGCACTAGAAAATTTACTTTCCGGATATCTTTCGATAATGATCCTAAACAACTTAAGCGCTTCATAAGTATTTGCCTGATCTCGCCCAATTTCATCTATCTGATCATAATAACTTAAAGCTAACAGATAATAAGCATATGGCGTATTTTTGTCAGCAGGGTAAAAAGTTATAAATCTATTTGCAGAAAGGCGACTACCTTCATAGTCTTTCTCCAACTGAAGTACTATTGCATTATTTAACAACGCTTGCTTAGCTAATTCGGAATAAGGATAAATTCGCTCAATCTCTAAGAATAATTCAGCAGCTTTCTCATTATCACCATTGCCCCATGCTTTTTCTGCATTAATGAATATCTCCCGAGCAGAAAGATCCTCCAAAACTATGTCCTCATCTATATTAACACATCCTAATACAAACAATAATGTTAGACCCAAAATTAAATTTATTTTTGAGGCAGACTTTTTTGAAGAATTCATAGGCATTAAACCCTAATTATTAAACTTTACTTTTTATTAATATATGAATGCAAAAAGCACGCTCAAGCTATATTTTCATTAAACAAGCTATATTTTCATTAAACCAGTAAGTAAAACTTAATATAATGATGGTAAATCATCTTTCACTATTCCAACTCCGGGTAATACTGAAGCCGTTTTCTCAGAGCAAACAGTCATTTCGAAAGCAGAGGAGTCCGAAAACAATTTACGAAGTAACTTATTCGTCAGCGAATGCCCTGATTTACTACCTTTAAATGCCCCAATTATTGGAACCCCAGCAAGTGCCAAATCACCTAGCACATCGAGCATTTTATGACGTACACATTCATCTTTATATCTAAATCCTTCAGGATTTAGAACCTTCTCACCACTAACTACAATCGCGTTATCTAAGCTACCCCCAAGGGCTAAACCATTTTTCTTCATGACTTCAACATCTGAATTCCTACAGAATGTTCTACTATTACAGAGTTCCTTAACAAATGAGCCGTTCGCCATGTTTAGTGACTTTTTTTGGTATCCAATAGCTTCATCCTCAAAATCAATTTCAAATGATATGGAAAGCTCTCTGAATGGAGTAATACTTGCATAAGAATTATCAGTTTCTACTGAAATCTCTTTTTTAACATGTATAACCCTCAATGGTTCAATTAACTGTTTTGTACCTACAGAAATTATTTTTCTAACAAACCAATCAGAACTCCCATCCATGATCGGTATCTCTGGTCCATCTACCTCCACTAGCGCATTCTGGATTCCACATCCCGCAAAAGCCGCCATCAAATGCTCAACCGTGGAAATAGTCGCTCCACTTTCGTTCGAAAGAGTAGTACAAAGCTCGCTTTCGCTGACGTTTAAGTAATGCGCTGCAATCATATTATCTTTAGTATTTATATCTGTTCGTCTAAACCAAATACCGTATTGAGCAGCTGAGGGTTTTATTTTCAATGATACCTTAACTCCCGAATGAAGCCCAATACCATCACATTTAATTTCCTGTTTTAACGTTGTTTGCAACTCTATCTCCAATATGGCGCCTAAAATTCAAATTTAGATCATTGTTATTGTCAGCTGAGTAACTCAAATTCCGTTTTTTTACAATTCAAAGATTATGTCGTTTTGTAACATCAAAAACTCTCAATCTCTATCTTGAAAATCAAGTCTTATTTTACGACACATTATTATTAGCTCAGCTTAATTTGCCTGCCGCCTTAAAAAAGCTGGAATGTCTGTAGTATCTTTAAATTCTGACTGCATTTCAGCCTCTTCACTTTCATCCTCAAGTTTTGTGGCTAATGAGTCTGATGAACCTGTCATTCTGTTGATTAGTTTATTAATTCCAAATCTCGAAGGCTCTTTTTGAGGTTTTTTAAATTGACTCTTCTCGACAACGGGCGATGTTGAAATAACATCATCTCGATAATCGTCCCCAACTAATTTAGAGTTATCTAAAGAACTATTGCCTGTAACGTTGCTGTCTTCTTTAAATGATCCAACAACATCTTGTAGTTTTTTCAATGTATCTTGGGATGGTACTCTGGATTCTGGTGCCATTGGTGGAATAAATCGTAAAAGGTCTTCATCGTTGGCTTCTTCCGTCATTGGTGCTGAAGTCACGTCACTCTCAGGCTGATAAATGGGTTCAGGTATCGAGCTTTCAGGAAAAACCTGCAACTCTCCCTCCGGGTTATTATCCATTTCGCTCTGGTCTGCAATATTAGGATCATTAAACAATGTATTTTGGCTCTCTGAACTTGACTCATCAGTTGCACTTCGATTATTTTCGACGTCCTTTACTAGCGGTTCCGCCATTGAGCGTCTAGGTAATGGAGTTTCATTACTTGCCTCAGTAGCATCTATTCCGGTAGCAACAACTGAAACACGCATTATACCCTGTAATTCTTCATCTATTGTCGACCCAACAATAATGTTAGCGTCTGGATCCACTTCTTCTCTTATACGATTGGCAGCTTCATCTAACTCAAATAATGTAAGATCATGACCACCAGTTATATTTATAAGAACACCTCTAGCCCCTCTTAAAGAAATTTCATCTAATAAGGGATTAGCAATTGCTTTTTCAGCAGACTGGACTGCACGATCTTCTCCTGAAGCCTCCCCAGTACCCATCATTGCTTTTCCCATCTCATCCATGACCGCTCGAACATCTGCAAAATCAAGATTAATCAATCCTGGGCGAACCATTAAATCTGTTATTCCTTTAACCCCCTGGTAGAGTACATCATCTGCCAAATTAAAAGCGTCTGAAAATGTTGTTTTTTCATTAGCAATTCTAAATAAGTTTTGATTGGGAATAATTATCAGCGTATCTACTACTTTCTGCAATGCTTCGACACCATCTTCCGCTTGCTTCATCCTCTTAGAGCCTTCGAATTGGAACGGTTTAGTCACAACCCCAACTGTAAGTACCCCAAGTTCTCTCGCCGCTTGGGCTATTATTGGCGCTGCGCCTGTACCTGTACCCCCTCCCATGCCAGCAGTAATAAAAGCCATATGAGATCCAGCTAAATGATCAACGATTTCTTCAATTGTCTCTTCAGCTGCTGCTGCTCCAACCGAAGCTCGAGCACCCGCCCCTAAGCCCTCAGTAACCTTTACGCCCATTTGAATTTTGTTTTTTGCATTTGACTGCTGTAAGGCCTGGGCATCCGTATTTGCTGCGACAAAGTCAGCCCCCTCTAACTCTTTCTCAATCATATTGTTAACAGCATTTCCACCAGCACCGCCAATGCCAAATACAGAAATCCTAGGTTTTAAATCATTTTGTCCTGGTACACTTAAATTGAGTGTCATGCGCTGCTCCGCTTATAGCTATATTTTTTATTATTTATAATATTATTAAAATTCATACTAACCAATATAAAGTCATTGGTCACGAAAAAATTTCAATATATAGTAAGTTTTCATCCTGATTACCCCGAGATTTAGACATATTTGCCATTTTTACCAGTTATCACGTAACCATTTAGTCATCCTTCGAAAAGATTTTTCAGCATAATTCTTGTTCAGTATCTCAAAATCCCACCACTCATCCTGTGGGTAAGCGGCAAAAAGTGACAAGCCTACTATCGCGGAGAAAGCAGGACCTGAAGCAGCCTGAGGCAACCCTCTAACTCTCAAAGGTTTGCCCATCCTAACTTGTTGGCCCAAAATTTTAGATGCTAATTGATCTAAGCCGGGTATTTGACTTGTTCCACCTGTCAACACTATCCTCTGACTGGGCAAGAACTCAAAACCCGCTGCAACAAGAGTCTCCTGAACACCTTCTAAGATTTCTTCAACCCTAGGACGAATAATTCCAATTAGTTCAGAACGAGTAACTGTTCGTTGATCATGCTCCCAATCTCCTGTCTCACCTCCTATCTGAATCGTTTCGCGATCATCCATTCCTGTCGCTATTAATCCACCATTTACATTTTTAATTCTTTCGGCCAGAGCCATCGGAATTTGCAATCCATGTGAAATGTCCGAGGTTATATGGTCACCTCCTATTCTCACAAAATCACCATAAATCATATGTTTCTTAAGAAATATCGATACGCCGGTACTACCACCACCCAAATCGACACAGGCGGCACCTATCTCTTGCTCATCTTCTACTAAAGATGAAATTGCTGCGACATATGCTGAAGAGGCAACTCCAGCGAGTTCCAAATCACACCGTTTTACACAGTGTAACATGGTTTCGATTGAACTAATATCAACCGTTAGTAGGTGCATATCAACAAGAAGCTCCTTACCTATCTGTCCTCTTGGGTCTAGGAGCCCATTTTTATCATCGAGAGTAAAATTCACCGGTTGAGCATGGAGAGCCTCTCGGGCTAACCCATAATTTGGTATTTCACAACTATCCAAAACACCCGCTATATCTCGGTCGTTTACCATTCCATTCTCAGTTTGAATATTACCCGCTAAGCCATAAGATCTTGGCCTACCTCCAGAAAAACACGTTATTACATGATCAACCCGCACTCCAGCCATCTTTTGGGCTGCTTGTACGGACGTTCTAATTGCTCGTTCAGTTTCACGAATTAGCTCTATATCTCCAAATTTTATCCCGCGCGACTTAGTAGTAGCAACCCCAATTATTCTAAAATCAGCTTGCCCTACCATGGAGCCGACAGGATCTTCTGAAGACCCTGATTTATTATTTTCAAATTTCAGTATGAAACAAGCAATTTTAGAGGTGCCGATGTCTAGAACTGCTATGACCCCCCTTTGTATAGCCGCTTTTCTTGCTCGGCGCATC
>TARA_B110000008_G_scaffold194177_1_pt1 | contig 11700 bp, 10 predicted proteins | sample TARA_B110000008 | Tara Oceans TARA_B110000008 (sample SAMEA4396496) | marine metagenome | biome: Westerlies Biome; feature: [DCM] deep chlorophyll maximum layer (ENVO:01000326); material: water (ENVO:00002006), including particulate matter (ENVO:01000060) such as... | depth 40 m
TCTTGGATATATAGAAAACCAGATTTTGGAATGTCAAACATCCTAACGCTAGATATACCTATTGCGGTGACATTCTCAATACTGGGTATTCTTGCAATAAGGACGTTAAATAGTGAAAAAATAGCGCCCTATCAAAGATATATCACTTACGGAATGTTGGTTCTATCAGTAGTGATATTCTTTTTACCAGTACTAAGACAATTAAAAATATTATTTTTCATTACATGGCTTTTAGTTTCCGTAGCTCCAACAATTGCTAACTCCAAAGAGTCGGCAAAAAATCTTTCTATTGTGTGGAGCGTAACAGTCTTTATTCTCGTACTGCTAATGAGAGGAGCATCATCTGAATCGTTAATAGTAGTTCCTGGATCTTCAATCTATGGTGGATTTACACTAACGTGGTTAATAGCATTTTTTGGAATTGCTATCTCTTTTCCTTTTGGAGTAATTTTAGCCTTAGGAAGAACTTCCAAACTTCCAGTGATAAGAATACTCTGTACTGCAGTAATTGAATTAGTAAGATCTGTTCCGTTCATTACGTGGCTATTTTTTGGAAGCGTTATGCTCACCCTCTTTCTACCTAAAGGAGTAGAGTTTGATGAAGTATTAAGAGCAATAGTTGTTACTGCTATCTTTAGCTCAGCTTACTTAGCAGAGAATGTGAGAGGTGGACTACAGTCGATAAGTAATGGTCAATTTGAAGCAGCTGACGCTGTGGGATTAAGCACTCTACAGAGAATAACATTAATAATTATGCCACAAGCATTAAGAGCCGTTATCCCTCCAATTGTGAGCCAGGTTATAAGTCTATTTAAAGATACAAGTTTGGTAGCTATCGTAGGATTATTTGACCTTCTTTATATTGGATCAAAAGTTATTCCTAACCAATCACAAGGTGCCAACTTCTTAGGAACCATACAGGAGAATATACTTTTTTGTGCAATATTTTACTGGATATTTACGTACAGCTTCGCAAGAAGAAGCATGAAAATTGAGAAACGATTAGGATTAGGGGAGAGATAAATATGAGCATAATCAAATCAGTTGACGTTAAAAAATGGTACGGTGACTTTCAAGCGCTTAAAGGTATAAGCATGGATGTTGCTGAGGGAGAAGTTTTAGTTATTGCCGGACCTTCAGGCTCGGGTAAGTCAACTTTCATAAGGTGCATAAACAGACTCGAACAACATCAAGATGGGCAGATATTCGTTGACGGTATTGAGTTAACGAACGACTTAAAAAACATAGAAGCTATTCGTTCAGAGGTAGGGATGGTATTTCAGAGTTTTAACTTATTCCCACACCTAACTGTTTTACAAAATATAACGCTTGCTCCTATTTGGGTAAGAAAAAAGAGCAAAACTGAAGCTGAAGAAAAAGCTATGGAATTACTTGAACGAGTGGGGATTCCAGAACAAGCAGACAAGTTTCCAGGACAACTTTCAGGTGGACAGCAACAACGAGTAGCTATAGCAAGAGCTTTAGCTATGGAACCAAAGATAATGTTGTTTGATGAACCAACATCAGCTTTAGATCCTGAGATGATTAAAGAAGTATTAGATGTTATGAAAGAATTGGCTAAATCAGGTATGACAATGATTGTTGTTACTCATGAAATGGGTTTCGCAAAAGAGGTTGCAGATAGAGTTATGCTTTTTGATGATGGTCAGCTTGTTGAAGAAAATACACCAGATGAGTTTTTCAACAATCCAAAGAGTGATAGAACAAAGCTATTCTTGAGCCAAATTCTTTAAAGCTCACTCCAAAGATTTTTTTCAGCTAAGTCAATAATTGTTGAACCCATAGCGTATGCTCCATCATATATTGCTTTATGCCCACCTGAGGTTAACGTAGCGGCTGCATATTCAGGTTGATGATTAACAGCATCACCAGAATCTATTGATAGCATCGGATGGATAGAAGGCATCGCTAAAGATATATTCCCCATATCCGTTGATCCAAGTCCCGGTCTAGACGCCTCGCTTTGTAAGATCATCTTTCTATCAACTGATAAAGAGTTTTCCTTGTACAGATCATACAGGGTTTTATTATTATCAATTTCCGTATACCTATAATCTGGTGATTCTATCTTCACCTCACACTTTGTAGACATCGCAGCTGCATTTACAAAGTTTTTAAAATCACTTTCGATTTTTAATAAATCACCTTCATTTAATGCTCTTAGATACCACTCTGAACTTGTGTACGAGGGAATAATATTTGGCTTAAATCCCCCGTTAGTAATCACACCATGCATTCTATTTGTTGACACCATTTGTTGTCTGTAGGTTGACGCATTGACAAAAAGTTGGATTTGAGCATCTAATGCATTTATACCCTGCTCAGGTGCTCCAGCAGCATGAGCATCTTTACCAAAAAATTCAACTTTGTATTGTTGTATTGTTGTAAAAGTGGGGTTCACAACATCTTCAACTCCGGGATGGATCATCATAGAACATGCAGCATCTTCAAAATTTCCATTTTCTAAGAGTATAATTTTTCCTCCACCCCCTTCTTCCGCAGGCGTACCAAGTAATTTAACTCTGATACCTAACTCATCTACAAGACCTTTTATAGCTAGACCAGCACCAATTGATGCAGTTGCAATTATATTATGACCACATGCATGACCAATTTCGGGTAAAGCATCATACTCAACACAGAGAACTATAAGAGGTCCTTCATTGCCATATGTAACCTCAAAAGCAGTATCAAGACCTCCAGTAGGGTAGGCAACCTTTTCATCGAAAGACTCAATAAACTTAACTAAATATTCTGATGTTTTAAACTCTTTGAATCCGAGTTCAGGATTTTCGTACATCCAGTCGCTAACTTCTGTAAGTTGTTTATGTATGGAATCTAGATTTTTTTTAAAGGTATTTTTTAATGTCATTCACTTAGTTTAGTAAATGAATCTAATTCATACACTGATAATATGTTCCAAATCAACCAGTCCATCTCTAGGTCTGAAGCCGCTTTAATATTGTTTCTTATATCTTCGTTACTATGCCAAAAACCCTGCAAGAATGGCCTAATTTTATCCTTATCCACACCCCTATCCAAAGCATCTGTTAGAGCAGCTGTTATTACTTCATAAGGATGCTCATTAGGATTCTGATAACCAAAGGAACCATTTGTATAGTGTGACGGGTAGACCATTGGAGATATAAAATCTACATTTTCAATAATAGTTTCAAGATTCTGACCAATTCCTCCATCTTGTTTATTTGTAAGAATATAACCAAAAGTATCTGCTGAAAGTAAGCAACCCTCATTATGGAGAAGCTGCCTAGATTTTGAGAGAAAAGAATTTATGTTATCAACTCTGTTTTCAAAATCATTTTTAGTATCAAATTGCATAAATTTACTACTTGAATCTGGGTATCTGATGTAGTCATACTGTATTTCGTCAAAACCAAGTCTGCAAGATTCTATTGCAATATTGATAATGTAATCTTGAGCTTTTTTGCTTGAGGGGTCTAAAAAGAATTGTCCATTTTGCGAATATGGTTTATTTAATCGTGAGTCAAATACTGCTTCATTTGGAAATACTTTTGCAAATAAAGGGTCTTGAAAAACAACTAATCGACCAACTAAATAAATGTCTTTAATTTCTCTAAGTTCTTGCAGGTCATTTTTAGTAAATTTAACTCGTTCATTATTTAAATATATAACTTCATCTATTTCAGTATCAAAAAGTATATGACCATTGTCGGTCTTCACATCAATTACAAGTGTGTTTACATCAGTGTTAGTTAAAATCTTTTCTATACTTTCTCTTTTACTAGGATTGTTAAATAAGTATCCATTTAAGTAGATCCCTCTAATCTGATCATTCTCTTTTTTAAATTTATTAATTTTCATAGATGCGTATATCGTTGCATTTTTTAGAGCTATTTCCTGCAACTGAACCTCTATATTACTAAAAAGAATTTCACTATATGCATTTAGATTTGAAGACAATACAGACATATCATAATTTTCCATAACCTGCTTAATTGTTTTTACATGATCTTTTTGAGAGAGTACGTAGATTGTTGTCTCTGTAGTCTTTAATTGAGATATTGCTACTTCTTCGTTTTCCATTTCTTGACTCAATTTTTGAGGATATAAAAAAATTAGCAAAAATAACATAATTGCAGTAACTAAAAATATGTTAAACAATATTTTTTTCATATAATCAATTTAAATAGAACAGTTTCTTATTAAAAGCTTTTAAATTAGTTTTATAATGCTTTATGTCGAATAGTTCATTCCAAAAAGCAGAAAAGTTTTTCGAAGTTCCTGTGATGGTTTCTGTTTTAATGCTGATACCTGTTCTAGTAATTGAATACACACAACAGACCCTTGAGCCAGTAGCTTTATATTTAAACTGGGGAATATGGGCTGTTTTTTTAGTTGAGTATGTCGTTTTATTCTATTTTTCTGAAAATAAGATAGATTTCATCAAATCTCACAAAATAGAGTTAATCATTGTTATTTTCTCATTTCCAATTGTTCCAGAGGGGTTGGAGTCTTCTGGATTTTTAAGATTTGCTAGACTTCCAAGACTTTTAAATGCCTTAAGATTTTTTAGATTAGCAGCCCTATTAAATAGATTTGCATCAACTGTTAAAGCTATATTTAATTCAAAAGGGTTGAGATTTATTGTTTACGCAACCGTAGCCATTGTCCTATTCTTTGGTTTTCTTTTTTACATATCAGAACCAGATGTGCAGACCTACAGTGATGGCTTATGGTGGGCTCTTGTGACCATTACCACAGTTGGTTATGGAGATATTACTCCACTCACAAATCTTGGTCGTATTATTGCAAGTGCCTTGATGGTTATGGGCATAGGTTTTATTGCTACGATTACAGCAGCAGTTTCTTCTTATTTTATTTCAAGCTTTGGAGACAAAGATATAACCATGAACGATTTAGCAAAAAAACTAGATAAACTAGAGTTAGAAATTCAGAATTTAAAAAGGGAAAACAATGGCAAATGAACAGTTAGTAAAGTTATCAGATGATTTTTTTCAACACTCTTTAGACTCTTCACCTACTTCAGCAATTATGCGAGGGCACAAGAGCTATTTTGATAAAATTGAAGAACTTACAGAAGAGAAATTTGACCAAGAATCACAATCGGTAAACGAAGCAACAGCTAGATTAACTGCAATTGATTTTGACTCTCTTACCGATAGAGAAAAAGTCACGCATGGAATGCTTGAGTTTGCACTTAGCTCACAAAAAGATTCTTTATTGGATAGGGGTTGGGAATTTTCTGCTGGTGTTGCGGGTTTTACTGGTTTTCTAATTGATTACAATCAGCAAATGTTCGTACCAGATCAAGAATCAGCAGATTTACTTTTAAAAAGATTAGAACTTTACAAGCAATTATTTAATCAAATAGCAGATGTTCAGAAATTAGGACTAGATAATAATAGAGTAGCTACCGAAAGAAATATTTTAAGAACTATCGATCAACTAGAAAACTACTTAGACACAAGTCTGGAAGCTGACCCATTACTTATGGTTAATTTTGCACCATCGATTACAGATTCCGAAGTTTCGAGCTGGAAAGATAAAGCAAAGGGAATTATTGAAACCAATATAAGACCAAGTGTCTTAGCTTATTTAGAACTCTTAAAAACAGAGCATCTTCCAAGAGGTAGGTCTGATGACAAGTCAGGGATTATGTGGATTGAAGGAGGAGAAGACACATATTTAAGGAGTCTGAGAAAATTTACAGGACATAAAGACATAACTGTAAAAGAAGTACATGAAGTTGGTATGTCTGAAATTGAAAGGCTAAAAAAAGAGTTTTTTCAAATAGGAAAGGGTGTATTTGATGAAGTCAGTACACCAGAAGATGTCATCCATAAAATGCAAACTGACCCATCTATGAGGTATGAAAGTAAAGAACAAATGCTGAAGCTCGCTGTTGACACCATAGAGAGGGCCTATAAACCATTAGGAGAATGGTTTACCGTGTTTCCAAAGTCCCCTTGCAAAGTCCTTCCAGTACCTGCTGAGGCCGAACAACATGCCCCACCTGCTTATTACTATCCACCATTACCTGATGGATCCAGAGATGGAACTTACTTTCTAAACACCTATAAAGCTGAAACTAAAAGTATTTTCGAAGCTGAATCTGTTGCTTTCCATGAAGCAATACCCGGACACCATTTGGATAGGACGATAGCTGTAGAGTTACAAGATGTTCCAAACTTTCAGAGATATGTTGCTTCAACTGCTTTTGTTGAAGGTTGGGGTTTATATTCGGAACAACTAGCTAATGAAATGGGCCTTTATTCCAATGATGTACAACAACTAGGAAGACTTGGTAACGATGCCTGGAGGGCATGTCGTTTAGTACTAGATACAGGAATGCATGGTATGGGCTGGTCTCGAGACAAGGCTGTAGAATTCTTTAGAGCAAATTCACCTATAGAGGAGCTCAATGCGAATGTTGAAACTGACAGGTATATTGCTTGGCCAGGACAAGCTTGCTCTTATAAGATGGGTCAGTTAAAAATAGAAGAACAAAGAAGAAAAGCGGAAGACGCCCTAGGTGAAAAATTTGACATTAGACATTTTCATGATGAAGTTTTATGTGATGGGGGAATAACACTTCCAATTTTAGAAAATAAAATTGACGCTTTTATCACAAAGCATAAAAGCTAAATAAAAAGATAAGTAAGTTTTCTCCAGAACCAATTAACCTACCGAAGCTAAATTTTTTCAAGAGTGAGATAAATTTACCAGTTTCCATTGAGGTTATTATATATTTTTCTTTATTGACTTGTCTGTTTTTTTAACAATTTCGTTCTTGTAGCTTTGGTGAATATCTTTTTCATTTCTTGAATATTGAATTTTTTCTTGGCTCAACTCATCCTGCAACAAAACAATAGTTTCTTGCAACTCTTCAATTTTATCTCTCATTTCATAAATTATTTTTATTCCGTCCAGATTGATTCCTCTTTGAGATAAATCCTGTATCTGAATGAGTTTATCTATATCACTTTGAGAATATCTTCTAGTTCCTCCACCTGTTCTGTATGGCTTGATGAGACCTTTTTCTTCATAACTTCTTATGGTTTGTTGATGTATGCCAGAAAGTGTAGAAGCTACAGATATAAAATAAATCGCAGTAGAACTCTCTCTATTCATATAAATAATCTCTAGGGGTATCTCCAGATTCAAACTGATCCCTGAAGCTTTCTAAATGTTTTTTTGCTGACCTAGAAAGATTCTGTGGAGGATTTAAATAAACTTTTACATACAGGTCTCCAGATCTTCTTCCCTGAGGGGTTATCCCTTCACCCTTAACTTTAAAAGTTTTACCGCTTGGTGTTCCTGAAGGAATTTTTAGTGATATTTGTTTTTCAAGTGTTGGAATTTTAATTGTTGCACCCAATGCAGCTTCTGTGAAAAGAAGAGGAACTTCCAATACTAGGTCACTACCGCTTCTTTTAAAGTATTGATGTGGCTCAACAGCTATTTGGACAAGTAAGTCTCCATCAGGTGCACCATTGTCACCTGTGCCCCCGTACCCTCGGAGTCTGATAACTGTTCCATTGTCTACACCAGCAGGAATCTTTACTTTGATTGTTTCACTCTTGATTACAACCCCTTGTGCTTTACAGGTCTTACACTGCTTATCTATAACACTTCCTTGACCTCTACATGCTTGGCATGGCTGTGCAAAAGAGAAGAAACCTTGATTTGAAGCAGTTTGACCTGAGCCTCCACAAATATTACATGTATGGTACGCATTTCCATTTTCCGAACCATTCCCTCTGCAGTCTGAACATGAAACTTCTTTCCTTAATGGAACATTTGTTTCTAAACCTGAGGCAGATTCTACAAATGAAATAGTTAAATTAGTTTGATAGCTCTGACCTTTCCTTCTTCCAGCTCCACCAAAACCAAAAATATCCCCTAAATTACCAAATATATCTCCAAGATCTTCTGCATTAAATCCACCACCCTGACCACTAAAAGCAGATGGACCCATGGCTCTTACTTGATCATATTCTTGTCGCTTTTTATCATCAGCAAGAACAGAACTAGCTTCAGATATATCTTTAAATCTTTTCTCAGCTTCTGGATCACCTGGATTAAGGTCCGGATGATTTTCTCTAGCAAGTTTTTTGTAGTTTTTCTTTATTTCATCTATTGATGCATTTTGAGATACACCAAGGACTTTATAAAAATCTTTTTCTAACCAGTCCCTATTCACTATGGACTTTTACCATAGCCGGTCGCAGTAATCGACCGTCTATTTCATAACCTTTTCTGAGGACTTCTCCAACCAATTCTTTATCACCTTCACCTGATTGCTCAACAGCTTCATGATAGGAAGGGTCAAAAGGTTCCCCAATGCCAGGTACTTCTTTTACATTGAATGTATCTAGAAAGACTTGAGTCATTTTATAAAGAGCTTCTATTTCCGTTGGGGTGCCATCTTGGTTCATTGCAATCTCAAAATTATCTATTAGAGGTAGCAGTGTAGAGATGATCATTGAAAGAGAAGTAACAGTACTCATACTTTTTTCTTTTTCAGCTCTTTTTTTAAAATTCTCAAAATCTGCTGCAAGTCTTAAGTAATCATCCTTAATTTTCTCATACTGCTCAAGGGGAACTGAATGAGCTTCTTCATTATCGGAAGTCTCTTCAGGAACCTCTTCAGAAGTCTCTATATCTTCAGGAACCTCTTCAGAAGTCTCTATATCTTCAGGATCAGTACTTTCATTTTTATTCATCTTCTTCCACAACTTCGCCGTCTACAACATCTTCACTTTCTGCATCATCAGAAGATGTGTTTTCTGCATCTTGTTGGGCTTCAGCATATAGCTTCTCTGCAAATGATTGACTTGCTTTTGTTAGTTCCTCAATGGAATTTTTGATTTCATCGAGAGTAGCTTCATCATTCTCAAGCACCTTAGAAAGTGCATCTTTTCCATCAGTCATAGCTGTAACTTCTTCTTCAGTAGCTTTATCTTTATTTTCCTCAAGCATTTTTTCAGTAGAAGTAACCATACCTTCAGCTAAATTCCTAGTTTCAATAAGTTCTTTCTTTTGAGCATCTTCATTTGCATGGGTCTCAGCATCCTTGATCATTCTTTCTATTTCATCGTCCTCAAGGGCAGTTCCACCAGTGATGGTAATGTTCTGCTCTTTGCCAGTACCAAGGTCTTTTGCATTCACATTAACAATTCCATTTGCATCAATGTCAAATGTAACTTCAATTTGAGGAGTACCCTGTTTAGCAGACGGTATCTCAGTTAGTTTAAATTTACCCAATGATTTATTACCTGAAGCCATCTCCCTTTCGCCTTGAAGAACATGGATTTCAACTTCTGTTTGACCATCTTCAGCTGTAGTAAACGTTTCAGATCTCTTAGTAGGAATAGTTGTATTCCTCTCAATCATCTTTGCAACGATTCCACCTTTAGTCTCAACTCCGAGGGTCAATGGAGTAACATCAAGAAGTAAGACATCTTTAACATCACCTTTTAATACTCCAGCTTGAATAGCTGCGCCAGATGCGACAACTTCATCAGGATTAACTCCTTTGTGAGGATCTTTTCCAGTCATAGTTTTAACTAGAGCTTGGATTGAAGGTATTCTTGTTGATCCACCAACTAAAATAATATGATCAATATCTGAAAATGACAGACCTGCATCATCAATAGCTTTATTTACTGGATCTTTTGTTCTATCAACTAAATCAGAAGTAATTTTTTCAAATTCACTTCTAGATAACTTTTCTAGTAAATGCTGGGGGCCAGCATCATTTGCAGTAATAAATGGTAAATTGATTTCTGTTTCGCTAGTTGAGGAAAGTTCAATTTTTGCTTTCTCAGCACCCTCTTTTATTCTTTGCATAGCCATCTTGTCATTTGAGATATCAATACCAGTTGATGATTTAAACTTTTCAACCAACCAATCCATTACTTTCTCATCCCAATCATCCCCGCCAAGTTTAGAATCACCAGCTGTTGACTTAACTTCGAAAACACCTTCTGAAATTTCTAATACTGACACATCAAATGTTCCACCACCTAGGTCATAAACTAATATTTTCTGATCTTCGCTATTTTCTAAACCATAAGCTAAAGATGCAGCAGTAGGTTCATTGATAATTCTTAATACATTTAGGCCTGCTATTTTCCCAGCCTCTTTTGTAGCCTGACGTTCAGCATCATTAAAATATGCTGGAACAGTAATTACAGCTTCGGTTACATCTTCACCAAGATATGCTTCTGCATCTCGCTTTAGTTTCTGTAAAATTCTTGCTGATATTTCTTGAGGCGTGTAATCACTACCTTCAAATTTTTGCTTCCAGGCAGTTCCTATCTCTCTTTTAATTGATCTTATAGTGTTATCAGGATTTGTTATTGCCTGCCTTTTAGCAAGTTCACCAACAAGAACTTCTTCACCTTTAAAAGCTACTATTGATGGTGTAGTTCTATTTCCTTCTGCATTTGCGACTACGGCAGGTTCTCCACCTTCTAATACTGCGACTACACTATTGGTTGTTCCTAGGTCAATTCCTACTGCTTTTCCCATTTATAATTCCTTTCTAAAAAATATGTATATTAATTAAATGTTTGGTTCTTGATCTCTTGATATATGTCCTCTAACCCTTGGATAGGAGACTGGTGAATGCAAGAAACAATACTTTTTCTTGTTGTAAATGCTTATTTGAGTCTCACAAGATGAAAACTCACAAACGCGACCAGATGTATATTTTTTTGATCGTCTAACTCCAGGTTTTACTGAAGAAGCTGTTAATGTACTACTCATTATTATCCTTTCTTATCTATACCTTATTATATATATAATCTAAGTATATACACTTAGATTTATATAAAATATAATATAGTTTTAAAATTATGCAAACTTTTCATTAATTTTTTCTATAAATCATAGTGATATACATTTCTTCTAATAGTGATAATATTAAATAATGGTTAATTTGGATATTCACATTGTTGGTGTTGGCAACCTTGGTTCATCATTATCAAATGGTTTAAATAATCTTAAAAATGATTTAAACATATACCTTTATGATCAAAATCCTGAATCTTCCCCGTTAAAAAAATCACATATTATGAGTGAAATTAAAGATATCAATGAAGGTGTTTTAGTTCTTTGTATAAAGCCTAAAGATGTGGAACAGTTTGTTTCATTAAACTCCCATAAAATTTCAGAAAATGTTCTTATATGTACAGTCTTAGCAGGTGTCGAAATGGCCTACTTCCAAAGGCACTTTAACAATAAAATAATTAGGTTGATGCCAAATTTATCAATTAAGGAAAACAATGGCTTTATTCCGTATACCAAAAATTATCAAGAAGATTATTTATCCTTTCTTGAAGTTCTGGGGGGTCTTGGGACTATTGCAGAATATGATGAAAGTCTTTTTCACATAATAACCTCGGTTTTTGGAAGTGGTCCAGCTTGGTATTTGGAATTGTCATCAAAAATAGTTGAGGCAGCAGAGCGCTTAGGTTTAGAAAAATCAGAAGCAAATAAAATAATTAAAGAATTAGTAAGATCACTCCCGTCATTTCTTTCTGAAGATGAATTTAGTTCAACAGTGGATAAAATAAAGTCCCCTAATGGAACTACTGAAGCTGGCCTGAATTCGCTTGTTGAGGATTCTTTTGATAAAATTATTTACAATGCAATTGAGTCTGCCACAAA
>TARA_B110000008_G_scaffold106376_1_pt1 | contig 11683 bp, 8 predicted proteins | sample TARA_B110000008 | Tara Oceans TARA_B110000008 (sample SAMEA4396496) | marine metagenome | biome: Westerlies Biome; feature: [DCM] deep chlorophyll maximum layer (ENVO:01000326); material: water (ENVO:00002006), including particulate matter (ENVO:01000060) such as... | depth 40 m
ACAAGGCCATTTACCGAAAGCGCTAATATAACCGTTGAAGATATCGCAAAACGATTAATTGATTGTGGGTTCCATGCACCTACAATGAGTTGGCCAGTAGCAGGTACATTGATGATTGAACCCACTGAGTCTGAAAATAAGGCTGAATTAGACAGATTTTGTGACGCAATGCTTCACATAAGGGAAGAGATAAGGGCGGTAGAGAATAATAAGATAGATATCGAAAACAATCCGCTAAAGAATTCTCCACATACTGTTGAAGATTTGGTTGGAGATTGGGAAAGACCCTATACAAGAGAGGAAGCTTGTTATCCTGCCGGTGCATTTCGAATTGATAAATATTGGGCTCCTGTAAATAGAGTTGATAATGTTCATGGAGATAGAAATTTAATATGTAGTTGCCCTCCCTTGTCAGATTATTTGGAAGCAGCAGAGTGAATTTATCCTTGTTGGGGTGATGTGAGTTAATAAAAATCAAAGAGGTTAGCAGCAATGGAGATTTTGAGAACACCTGAGGAACGATTTGATAACTTGCATGATTATAATTTCGTACCAAATTATATTAATATATTGGATCAAAATTTAGGTGAATTGCGGATGCATTATCTGGATGAGGGAAGACAATTTTCCAAAGTAGCACTGTTACTACATGGAGAACCTACTTGGTCTTATTTATATCGTAATATGATCCCTATTTTGGTTAAGAATGGTATTAGGGTAATTGCGCCTGATTTTATAGGGTTTGGAAAGTCTGACAAACCCAGTGATCGAGGCTCCTATTCTTATAACGGTCACGTGGACTGGATTAATATATTCTTTAGAAAATTAAATTTAAAGAATGTAACATTGTTTGGGCAAGATTGGGGAGGATTGATTGGATTAAGGCTATTATGCGAAAATCAAGAAAGTTTCGATGCGGTTATGATTGGCAATACTGCTTTACCGACTGGAGATCATGACCTGGGAAAGCCATTTGAGGCTTGGCGAGAATTTAGCCAAACAAATATTCCATTTAAAATTGGCCCAATAATTCATAGAGGATGCGTTTCCGGTTTAATACAGGCGGAAATTGATGCCTATGATGCGCCTTTTCCGAATGAAAAATATAAAGCTGGAGCAAGACAGTTTCCAATTCTTGTACCGTCATCTTCTCAAGATCCAGCTAGAGTCAATCAGTTAGCAGCGTGGGAAGTTTTGAAAAAATGGAAAAAGCCATTTTTGACTTGTTTTGCAGATAGTGATCCTATCATGAGGGGTGTGGAGAAAACATTTATTAAAATAGTTCCAGGGGCCCAAAATCAAGAACATTTTATAGCTAAAGATGCAGGCCATTTTTTGCAAGAAGATGTTGGGCCTTACCTAGCAACAAGAATGGCTGATTTGATTAATGGTCTTGGTGATTACAACATTGCTGGGACAACTTGATCAGGTGGTCGATGTCCATCGATAAAAGTTTTGATATTAATAATAACTTTTTCACCCATTTCAATTCGTGCTTCATCTGTTGCAGATCCCATGTGAGGTAGAAGCATAACGTTTGGAAGCCCTCGAAGCTGAGAATTTACTTCTTTTCTCGCCTCAAATACGTCAAGAGCTGCTCCAGCTAATTGTTTATTTTTAAGAGCTCGTGCAAGAGCATTCTCATCAATTACTTCACCTCTAGATGTGTTTACTATAAATGCATTTTTTTTCATTAAAGAAAGTCGACTGCTATTAATCATATGAAATGTGTTAGGGGTGTGCGGGCAGTTTACGGATAATACATCAATTTCTTGAAGCATTGCCTCTAAACTTTCCCAATATTGTGCGTTAGTTGGCTCTTCCAATGCTGGGTGTAATTTTTTTCTATTATGATAATGGATTTCCATACCAAATGCTTTGGCCCGATCAGCAACTGCTGAACCTATTCTTCCCATGCCAAGAATACCTAACCTTTTGCCACCTAATCTGGTTCCAAGCATAGCTGATGGAGACCAGCCATCCCAAGATTTTTCTTGAATCAAGCTCGAGCCTTCTTGGAAGCGTCTCATTACCCCAAGCATTAATGCTAATGTCATATCCGCGGTGTCATCTGTCAAAACACCGGGGGTATTTGATACAAGTATTCCTCTTTGTCTTGCCGTTTGTACATCTATATGATCAAAACCTGCACCATAACTTGCTATTAATCTCAAGTTATCACCAGCTCTAGCAAGCAGCTTTTGATCAATAATATCACTTATTGTTGGCACTAAAACATCAGCCTTCATCATAGCCGCTGCTATTTCCCCTCGAGACATTGGAATGTCGTCTTTATTGAGCTCGGCATCAAACAATTCTATCATTCGATTTTCAACAGCTGCTGGTAAACGGCGGGTGACAATCACCTTTGGTTTTTGTTTACTCATCGTATATTCCTCTGGTATCCTTTACCGTATATTGGCAAATAACTGCACTAAGGAGCAAGTAAATAAAATATAATACTTTAAATAAAATTTTGACTTTAATGTTATTTGGAATATTGATTAGCTACTCTCTGACTATTTCGATTTCTTATGCGGGTCAAAGAGGGCAAGTAACAAATCTTCCAATTCCGCGCTTTGTTTCAATGAAAGCTCCAGAGGGAAATGTGAGGAGAGGACCAAGCTTATCTCACCGTGTCGATTGGATATTTAAAGAAAAGAATACACCGTTACAAATTATCGCGGAATTCGGCCATTGGCGCCAAGTTGTAGACCGTGAAGGTGAAGGGGGTTGGATGCACTATTCATTGTTGTCAGGTGTTAGAAATGTGGTTGTTTTAAATGAATTAACGCCTCTTTTAGCTAAACCAACTGAGGGAATGCCAATAATTGCCTATTTAGAGATTGGTGTTTTGGCACGGCTTGGAAAATGTAACAATCACTGGTGTAAATTAAATGCAGAAGGTTATAAGGGTTGGGCTTTAAAATCCTCGATCTGGGGTGTCTTTCCTGATGAGATAAGGGATTAATCTCTTTTTATTTTAAGTAACAGAATGAAAATTAGTTAGCGCTTTACCCATAATTTTAGCACTGTCTATCATATCATCTACCCCAATCCATTCGTCTGGCTGATGTGCTAAATCAAGTATACCTGGACCGTAAGCGATACAATTATCTAATTTACCAATTCGATCGATGTGCTTTTGATCATAAGTTCCAGGGGAAACAACTTGTTCAGCGGTTTTTCCTAAAACATCCTTTATTGCGTTTGAAATAGTGGTCACGACAGGAGCGTCCTTTGGTGCCATTGTTGGATGAACTTCGTGCATATCTCTTATCTCAAAATCAAAGTTTTGACGGTTTTCTTTGAGATTATTCAATAATTCATAAATCTCTGACTTTACTTCAGGTAGCTTTTCTTCAATCAAAAAGCGTCGATCAATTACAATTCTACATCGATCAGGAACATTTGGTGATGGTAATCCGGTATAATCTTCTTCTTGTTCTGCTTCACCTCCATGTATCGAATTAATATTGAGAGTTGATTCTTTTGCTCCATCAGGAACAACCGGCATAGTAGTTTTCTTATCTTTTAGCGCAGGATAGAGTTTTTCTTCTAATTGTTCTAAAACTGCTCCCATATGTCTCACGGCACAGTCTCCTAAAAATGGCATTGATCCATGTGCAATACGGCCCTTAGTTTCAACTTCAGCCCACCAAACCCCTCTATGCCCAATGCAAACGCGGTCTTTATTCAAGGGTTCTGGAATAATTACATGGTCAACATGTTTGAAAAACCCTTTCTCAGCTAAATATGCAACTCCTCCAAAGCCTCCAGACTCCTCATCTGCTGTTCCAGAAATTTCTATACTTCCATTAAAATCTGGGTAAGTAGCAATAAAAGCTTCTGCGGCAATGATTGACGTTGCTAGCCCCCCCTTCATATCACATGCACCACGGCCATAAATTTTTCCATCATGTAGTTCACCACCAAATGGATCTTTGGTCCAGCCATGGCCTACTTCCACTACATCCGTATGACTATTAAAATGAACGCAATCTCCAGGGTTTTTACCTGCATACTTTGCAACAATATTCCATCGTGGGTATTTGTCGCTATCTGCGATTGCACCTTTCGCTCTTATTAATTGTGTTTCAAATCCTGAAGCTTCCAATCGTTTTTTAAGAAATTCACAAATCTCAAGATAATTTGCACAAGGAGGGTTTACTGTTGGCATTCTAATCAAATCCTGAGTTAGTTCAATCAAGCTCTCCTTTCGAGACTCAATTTCAAGCATTAATTTTTGATCATTTGCCATTAATACGCTCCTATTTTTATACAAGTTTAAATAAAAGAAAATTAATCTTCAACAATTTCTATTAAATCAAACATAATTTTATTCAATTCAAAATCTTTTGGGGTATATACTTTGGATACTCCGAGCTTCTTGAGCTTGTTAGCATCTTTTTCTGGAATTATACCTCCAACCACCAGTGGTATATCTTTTCTACCTCTCATCTTAAGCTGATCTATTACATCTTTTACCAATGGCACATGACTGCCTGATAGGATCGATAATCCAATTACGTGAGCTTCTTCTCGCAGTGCTGCATCAACAATCTCAGATGGAGTAAGACGAATGCCTTCATAAGCTATTTCAATACCGCAATCTCTCGCTCGTGTTGCTATTTGCTCAGCACCATTTGAGTGTCCATCTAAGCCTGGCTTGCCGACTAATAATTTTAAACGTCTACCAAGTTTGTTTGAAACTCTATCAACCGCTAATCGAATATGGTCTAAGTCGGAAGTGTCATTAGAAATAGATTTTCCAACACCCGTTGGTGCCTTATAAATTCCAAAAACATCTCTCATAACCATGCCCCACTCGCCCGTGGTGACGCCCGCTTTTGCAGCTTTGATTGAGGGTGGCATAATATTTTTCCCGCTTTTTGCTGCCAATTTTAAGGCATGCAATGCTTCCTTTACATGATCAGAATTTCTATTTTCTCGCCATTTTTCCAGGCGAATTAACTGATCTCTTTCAGCATCAGCATCAACTAGCATGATAGATCCATCGTTAGCCGTTAACGGGCTTTTTGCACCTTCAATGAATTTATTCACGCCTACAACAGTCGAAGAGCCATTTTCAATTTTTGAAATTCTTTCAGAGTTAGATCTTACCAATTGAGTTTTCATGAATTCGATAGCGTTTAAAGCGCCTCCTAGATTATCAATTTGTTGTAACTCTAATCGGGCACGATCTTTTAACTGTTTTACTTTACTTTCTATGGCTGGGTTCTCATCAAAAATATCTTCAAATTCCAATAAATCAGTTTCATAAGCCATTATTTGCTGCATGCGCAGTGACCATTGTTGATCCCAAGGTCTAGGTAGTCCTAGTGCTTCATTCCAAGCTGGTAATTGAACTGCTCTAGCTCTTGCATTTTTTGATAAGGTAACAGCAAGCATTTCGATTAAAATTCTGTAAACATTATTTTCTGGTTGTTGTTCTGTTAGTCCTAAGGAGTTTACTTGAACGCCATAGCGAAATCTTCGATATTTTGGATCTTTTACCCCATATCTTGTTAGGCAAATTTCATCCCAGAGCTCAACAAATGCCCGCATTTTGCAAATTTCAGTGATAAATCGAATGCCAGCATTTACAAAAAAAGAAATTCGACCAACGAGTTCTGGAAAATCTTTTTTAGTCACCTTTGCTTTCAGATTGTCTAAAACTGAAGTTGCTGTTGCTAGGGCAAAGGCTAATTCCTGTTCAGGTGTCGCTCCTGCTTCCTGTAAATGATAGGAACATACATTCATCGGGTTCCATTTAGGAACAAATTCATAACAGTAAGCTGCAACGTCTGTTATCAATCGCATCGATGGCTCTGGGGGGCAGATATACGTGCCCCGGCTTAGATATTCCTTAATAATATCATTTTGAACGGTACCTTTGAGGCTTGCACTGTTAACTCCTTGGCATTCGGCAGCTGCGATATATAGGGCCAACAACCACGGTGCAGTTGCATTGATAGTCATGGACGTATTCATTTTTTCCATTGGAATATCATTAAATAGAGTTTTCATGTCACCTAAGTGACATATTGGCACTCCAACCTTTCCCACTTCTCCTTTTGCTAATAAGTGATCACTATCATAACCTGTTTGAGTAGGCAGATCGAAGGCAATAGATAATCCTGTTTGTCCTTTATTGAGATTATCTTGATACAAAAGATTTGATGCTTCTGCAGTTGAATGACCTGCATAAGTTCGAAAAAGCCATGGAGCATTATGTTTTTCAGCCACCAAATTGATCCTATGATTAAATTAGTTAACAAGATAATTACAACATACGAAAGCAAATGGAAATATTATGTCTCTAAAGTTGTTTGGGCTCATCGTCGCATATCTTTGTTTGAAACTAACATTGTTCAAAAGTTACATTAGTTTAGAATAATCACTATGTTTGGAATCATTGAAATACCAATTTGGCTAGCAATTTCTGGTGGTCTTCTAATGATCTTCGGTTTGTTAGATAGAGTATTAGTGCCATCCGTCAGATGGTATTTTCGTAGGCGTTTCGAGCGTTTAATTAATAAGCTTAACGATAGATTAGACTTAAAACTTCAGCCATTTAAGTTAATGCAGCGAAGAGTAATGATAGATAGACTCACCTATGACCCCGAAGTTATGGATGCGGCACTCGATTATGCTCAAAATAATCAAATCCCAGAAAAAGTCATCATTGACGAAGTTGCTGGTTATGCGAAAGAAATAATACCATCGTTTTCAGCAATGGCCTACTTTGGTTTTGCAACTAAATTAGCTCGAATAATATCAAGACTCATTTATAGGGTGAATCTTGACGAAAGAGAAAAGGAAATATTTTCCAACTTGGATAAAAATGCGACCATCGTTTTTATTGTAAATCATAAGTCAAATATGGATTATTTTATTTTAACTTGGTTAGCTTCTGACCGGTCTGCTCTTTCATATGCTGTTGGGGAATGGGCACGCGTATCGCCTTTGCAGCAATTAATTAGAGCTTGGGGTGGATATTTTATAAGGCGTTCCGTTCCTGGACCATTATATCAAAAAGTTCTTTCTCGGTACGTTCAAATGGCAACTGATGGGGGCGTGACTCAAGCAATTTTTCCAGAGGGCAGTCTCAGTCTTGATGGTAAGTTAAAACGTGGAAAGTTAGGGATTTTAAGTTATATGGTCACTAATTTTGATTTAAGTCAAAAACGAGATTTAGTATTTGTTCCAGTCGGCTTGAATTATGATCGTGTTTTAGAAGACCGTATTCTTTTGAAAGCTTCTAAACACCCAGAAGAACATTTTGAATTTAGTTTGTTAATAGTATTTGGTTTTTTCTTACGACAAATTTGGTTGCGTCTGACTGGACGTTTTAATCGGTTTGGATACGCAGGTGTGAATTTTGGTCAGCCAATCTCATTGAGGTCATTTATAGAAAATAGCACAAAAAAAAGTGCTGATCGAAGTACCGTGCTGTTGGGCAGAAAAATTATGGGTGAAATTAGTAAAGCAATTCCGGTGCTACCAGTGCCCTTGGTTGCTTTTGTAATTAAATCTTCAGACAACCCAATGAAAGACTCAGAGATTTATGAAAATTGTTATAAAGTTTTAACAAAGTTAAGATCTTCAAATGTGAGAATAAATATTCCTGAAGACAGACAGGCTTACATAATAGAACATGCAGTAGAAACTCTTTTAAAACGGAGAGCATTAAAGAGAGTTGCTGCTGGGATTATGATTGATAATTCAGACGGAGAATTGATTAATTTTTATGCGAATTCTATCACCCATTTGCTAACGGATGATCACTAAAGTAATAAAATTTCGCATTGTTATACAAATTCGATTTTTAGTTTCTCGAATTTATTTTTATTTTTCTTAAAATTACTCTTGCGATTACTTTATGATATTGCCAATAGATAAGAGCAACGACCTATGTGATTCTGGAGAGCATTATGTCATTAGATACGCCAAATAGTAGATTTTCCTATAAAGCATCTGAAAAAGATTTGTATGAAGTGGGTGAAATACCTCCTCTAGGGTATGTGCCAAAAAAAATGTATGCTTGGGTGATTAGGCGGGAAAGGCATGGAGAGCCAGGCAAATCCTTTGAGGTTGAGGTAGTAGAAACACCAGCTCTGGATAGCAATGAAGTTTTAGTTTTTGTGATGGCTGCTGGTGTTAATTATAACGGTATTTGGGCGGGACTTGGTATCCCCATTTCACCATTTGATGTTCATAAAGAAGATTTTCATGTGGCTGGTTCAGACGCTTCTGGAATAGTTTGGGCAACTGGTGATAAAGTCACTCGTTGGAAAGTTGGTGATGAAGTGGTTGTACATTGCAATCAAGATGACGGGGATGATGAAGAATGTAATGGTGGAGATCCGATGTTTTCTTCTAGTCAGCGTATTTGGGGTTACGAAACTCCGGATGGATCATTCGCACAGTTTACAAGGGTCCAAGCCCAACAATTAATGCTACGTCCAAAGCACTTAACATGGGAAGAAAGTGCTTGTTATACTCTTACTTTAGCGACAGCTTATCGAATGCTTTTTGGTCATCACCCCCACGAACTAAAACCAGGTCAAAATGTTCTTGTTTGGGGCGCATCAGGAGGACTAGGCTCATTTGCAATTCAGTTAATTAATACCGCAGGAGCAAATGCTATCGGTGTAATATCAGATGAGGATAAACGAGAATTTGTAATGGACTTAGGTGCAAAGGGCGTCATTAATCGAAAAGATTTTAATTGTTGGGGTCAGTTGCCAACAGTAAATTCTGATGAATATAAAACTTGGTTTGGTGAGGTTCGTAAATTTGGTAAAGCCATATGGGATATAACTGGTAAGGGCGTAAATGTTGACATGGTTTTTGAGCACCCTGGAGAAGCTACGTTCCCTGTTTCCACATTTGTATGTAAAAAAGGTGGCATGATAGTAATCTGCGCTGGAACAACTGGGTATAATTTAACAATGGATGCGCGATATGTTTGGATGAACCAAAAAAGAGTTCAAGGAAGTCATTTTGCGCATTTAAAACAAGCAGCTGCAGCCAATCAATTAATGTTAGAGCGCAGACTTGACCCATGCATGTCAGAGGTATTTCCTTGGTCAGAAATCCCAGACGCACATGCAAAAATGAGAAAAAATGAACATAAGCCAGGAAATATGGCGGTATTAGTATCTGCAACTCAGACGGGTTTACGGACTTTTGAGGATACATTGGAAGTTATTGGAAATTTGTAAATTCTACTAGTCAGGGTCAGTTTCTAGGGTTAAACCTTTGCGAAAAGAGTAATGACTTGCAGTTTTCAAATGATCAGAGTTATGCCTATAAAAGGATTGTTGAGATCCTTTCCAATGCAGGAATTGATCTTAAGCGTAATCAATGTTCCCCCCTCGATAATTCTAAAAAGAATGAACTTGTAGTTATTGGAAAAGCAGGTTCTGGTAAAACTTTATTGTTGGCAAAAATAGTATCTGATTTGGCTGAAGCGGGGTTAGAGATCGTTTCTGGAGATTATCAGTTAAATCAAACTTCTGAAAAACGTAGTTTGGCCATATTAGCTCCAACAAATAAAGCTGCTAGTGTAATTCGACAACAAGGCGTTGCCGCTACAACGGTTCACAGAATTATCTATACGCCTATATATGACCCTGAATTTGAAAAAATTGCTGAGTGGTTAAGTGGTCGGCAGGAAAAACCAATAATAGACGGTTTGACGCCAGATAGTTTGGAAAGGGTTAAATCATTTTTTGAATCAAACAAGTCAATACCTGGTGCATTAGCGTCAGCTGGGTTGCGTGGATCTGATTTTATTACTGGATGGAAAAGAAGGGAAGACCCATTAGATGTGGGTTTTGTAGATGAAAGTTCGATGTTGGATGAGCAGCAATTGGAAGATTTACGAGAAATTTTTTCAACTTTAATTTTATTTGGCGATCCAGCACAACTTGCACCAGTTGGTAATTCAGGAAAAATGGTGTTTGATGACCTTGAAGATGAAAAAAAGGTAAATCTTTATCGAATTCATCGACAAGAACACGATAATCCTATTTTGGATTTAGCGCATTCGTTAGCTGATCCCAAAGTAACTTTTACCGATTTTGAAAAACAAATTTTTGAAATCTCAGAGACTGATGAGCGAGTAATAGTCAACGAAAGCGTCGTAAGTGATATAATGTCGAGATCCCCAGTTTTGGTGTGGAGAAATTCAACAAGGGTGAGGTTGATTAATGCATTTCGAATTGCATACAATGCGCCAGTCGATGAATTAATCCCAGGAGAACCATTAATATGTGATGGGATTGAGCTCCCACTTAAACACAGAAAAAAGAGGCTTGATTTAGAAGCCCGAGGTTTAATAAAAGGAGCTCATGTAATATTTCTAGGCAATGGTCGAAAAGAAGGTTTTTCACGATTACATGTAGTTGGTGCTGAAGACCCTTTTGTAAGTGCTGCAAGCATAATAAAAATTGAGAATAACGATAGTGATGAACCATTTATTCCTTTTGCAGCAAGAATGGGCGCCTCATTTTTACATGGTGCTGCAGTAACAATTCATAAATCCCAGGGATCTCAGTGGCCAACTGTTCAGGTTTTTGCACCAGATATTTATACCGCTTCTAAAACCCAAAGGTATGAATCTGGTTTGCCATTATGGAAAAGGTTGGCATATGTTGCTATAACACGAGCACAAGAAAAATTAATTTGGGCTACACGTTATAAATTGTCTAAACCGATCAATCCGTTAACAACGGCTGATTTAAAAGACGTATAGTTTTTAAAAGACAATATTCATCATAACCATTGATACTATAAGAAATAGAATAGTCATAATCCCACCCGTTTTTACAAAATCCAGTACACGATAGCCAGCGGGTCCCATTATCAATGCGTTCACTTGGTGTGTCGGAATTAAAAATGAATTCGATGTTGATATTGCTACTGTCATTGCAAATAACCCCGGATCTCCACCCGCAGCAATAGCAATGCTGATCGCTAGTGGTACCAGTAGCACTGTTGCCCCCACATTAGACATAATTAGTGTAAAAATTGTAGCAAGTATCGCTATTCCAGTCTGCAATGCCCATAACGGCCAACCATCTAAAATAGTTAATATCAATTGAGCAATCCATTCAGCAGTCCCAGTATTTTGCATTGCTTGGCCAAGTGGGATAAGACTTGCCAAAAGGAAGACAGTATTCCATCCAACGGCGTTATAGGCTTCATCAATATCTATAACCCTTGTTATCACCATGCCGACCGCACCGGTTAACAAGCACAAAGATAATTGGATATCTGTAAATAGTATCATTCCCAAGGCGATGAGAAAAAATATTAAAGCCCAACCAACCTTTTGTGGTCTTAATTCTTCTCTAGGAAAGTCAGTTGTTACTACCACAAAGTTTCGATCCTCTGTAAGTTTGTTTAAAGCATCCCAACTTGTATGAAGTACTAAAGTGTCTCCAGCCTTAAAGGGAATTGACCAGATTTGGGATGCTTCGTGCTCCTCTGTTTCAACATTACTAAAAGTTTCTTCACCACGATGAATTGCTAACATTGAACAGCGATAATTTTCTCTAAATGAAAGTTCACGAGCGTCTTTTCCTATTAGAGCGCTATCTGGAGGAATAACGGTTTCTGCTACTCCTGATTTTGTTGGGGCAAAGTCTTCTGAAAAGTTCTCAAGTGTGGG
>TARA_B110000008_G_scaffold72168_1_pt1 | contig 11683 bp, 8 predicted proteins | sample TARA_B110000008 | Tara Oceans TARA_B110000008 (sample SAMEA4396496) | marine metagenome | biome: Westerlies Biome; feature: [DCM] deep chlorophyll maximum layer (ENVO:01000326); material: water (ENVO:00002006), including particulate matter (ENVO:01000060) such as... | depth 40 m
TTTGATCTTGTAAAATGACATAATCAGGTCTTTCAGAAAGTTTCGTACTTAGTTGACTTCCTTGTTCGTCTGCATTTTCTTCATGATCTGATAATGTCATCCCACCCCCGGTTACTGACTGTACATCTGAATTTTCTCCTGAATCATCTAAAATTCGCTCTAGTTTTAGATTAAGTGTATTCGAACTAGTGTAAGAATTTCCTACCAATAAAATATCTAAGCTTATTGTTGATTCATCTCCTTGATTCAGTTGTTTAGAAGTAGTATCCATTTCATCTTTGAGTGAATAAATTTCTACATTATTTCCAACTTGGAGCAAGATTAGTAACACCATAGCTACAGTTACGACATCTCTCTTCATAGCCCATCCTAACTGCCCTACTCTTTCATTATCTCCCTATTTTGATCATTAAATAGGGAAGTATTCATGTTCTCTACAGTACTTCGGAAACTATGGTACCTATATGGCCATTCAGAAAAAAATCTGTTGAGAGCGCAGAATCATCGAAGATTGTAGAGAAAAAAGTAGTAGAATATGAAAGAGAAATAAGGGCTGAGAATGTAGAAAATGATAGATCTCATCTAACTAATAAGAATTTCATTGACGCTATGGCTTTATTATCAGAAGATATTAATGAATGAAACTTACATAAATTATAGAACTGGATCTGGTATTAACTGGCCTAGTGCATCAACATCAAATTCTCCTGCTTGAATTGGAACTCTGAGTCCAAATTTGAAAGAAACATTTGGATCAATTTCTCCTATCTGACCTACTTCTACGCCTTCAATAATAATTTTTGCTCCTCTTCCCTTAATCCAAGGCCCCTGTTTATCACTTACTTTTTCTAATTTAACCAGTTCTAAATCTGCCCCCAGGTCTCTTAGTAGTGCCATTGCAACTCCTTTAGATGCTGAAAACCCACCACCTACCTCTGCACATGCCCATGCAACACGATTTTTATTTTTTGAGTCTCTAACTACGGTGCCTAATTCATGTACTTTCTGTGGTAGTTCATGATGTCTGTTAGCTGATAGAAGATTTAGTAAAGATGGTAGTATGTATTGCCTCAACATCGTATGATCTTGTGTAATTGGATTTGAAATAATTGTACATTTTCCCATTTCTAACCAACGTACATTTTCAAATTGGTCGCGTTTATTGGATAATGTCAAACTCTGTGTTTCCTGCAATCCTAGTGCACACAAACTCGAACTTACTCTTCGATGTAAGTCAGATGATGGAAGTGGAATTGCATCTAAATGAACAGTAGATAATTGTTCAGGTAAATTGTCATAACCATAACCTATAGCAATATCTTCTACAATATCTATAGGATGCATAATATCATTTCTCCATCTAGGCATGGCAATTATATGCTCTTTCTCTCCTACCATACAGTCAGCCCATCTCTCTATTTTTTCGGTTCCATCTGTTACTGTTCTCGAATCGATTAGGGTTCCACCCATCTTTATGATAGATTTCGAAATCTCTTCTTTATCGAGCGATATACCTAAAATTTTCTCAATTAATCTATTTGGGACTTTATGTATTTTAGCATCGCCTCTGGGTGTATTGATTTTTTCTTTATTCCAATTGTTAACTTGAATTGATTCAACCTCCCCTCCTCTTTCAGTTAGTGACAAGCAGATTAGTAACAAGCACGCTTCGCAAGATCTTACATCCCATCCGGTTACATCTATGAAAAAATCTGTTGTATTTTCTGTAACTGTAGTATGGTTTCCATTAATGATTGGAGGAAATGAAAGTATTTTTTTATCTGAATCAATTATTACCGGATATTTTTCCATATTTTCCATTAAATGCGCATATTCTTTCCCTTTAGGGTGTAATTCGAGAATGTCTTCTATTGACATTTCTTTTTCCTCTGCTAATGGTGTAAACATATGATTTTTGTCCACGCTAATGACATTAAATGGAGGTCTCAATGCAGATAAGTCATGCACCCCAATTGATGCAAATTTCCTTTTCCTTCCCAGAGTCAAATGTAATTTTTCTTGATGTTCCATTAATGATTGTATGAATTCATTTTTCTCTTCAGAACTAACTCCATTATCAACTCCTCTGACAACTGCACCTAATATCACTGGGCGAATTTCTTCTAAAGACGGATCTACAGTCATTACGATATCTCCTTCAACAACCTCAAAATCTGGTGAGTATTCTGCGGAATTAAGAAAAGATCTAGCAGCTCTTGCTATAGTTTCATGACTTAACAAGTCAGTTCGGTCGGGAAATATTTCAATTTCTATATCTAAATCATCGTTCCCTTCTACTACGCAACCTATTGATGGCATTTTTTCTTCCCATTCTTTGGAGTTATATTCTATTCCATATTTATTTTGTATGTATTCTAAAATACTATGATTAAACTTTAATGTAGGCATTTTAAAACCTCAATTTCCAAGCCACATAGGGAGTGGTCGATCATAACCAATTAATCTTAAACCAGATATTGCAGCAGTATCATAATCCATGGCTCTTAAATTTCTTCTAGTAATGTCTTCAATGCTTTCAATACCTAAATCAATCATCCAACCTTTAAGATTAGAATTTAACCACACCAAGGTCTCTTCTAGATTTTCATCAGTTTCTGGTGCTACTATTATTGAACAACCTGCACCTATGGCTATTATGAAATCCTCTGCACTTGGGCATTCATCTAATTCAATCATCAAATGTCTTCCTTGTTCAACTATATTCATTGCTCTTGCTGCCAAACCAATCTTTGGTAATGCTGCTGCTGCTCTACTTCCTCCTGAACTAGCAGCATCGATTACGGCTCCATCTAAATTTAATTCCACCATTAATCGGAACAGATTTTCGACTCTATCTACTCTGTCTTTTAGCATCACTAATGATTTTTCTCGCATTTGACTGGTTAAGGAGACTAATAATGCTTCAATTTCTGCATCATTCATATTTGGTAATGATGTTAAGTCTATGACAATGCCTGAACATCTATCTAAATCTTTAATTGCTGTAACAATATTCTCATTATTAATTATTAGTAAATCAATAGATCTAGGATTATTTTTTACTAAGCAAGGCTGCTGAGAAAGCATAGATGATTCATCACTATTCACAGTACTTTTTTCAATTAACCAAGGTATTGGAAATAAAAGGCCATTTTCTTCATCATTCATTGAATTAATAAATGTATAATTATCTAATGGGCTATGTACTGATAATTTCTTATTTGATGAGGATATAATTGAAATTTTTTCGAACCCTTCAATAATACTTGCTTCGGGTAATTCGGGAGGATTTAGCATCTTTTTTGATGCTACTATGACTAGAGCATCTTTATTTATCGATAATCCAAGTGGCTCAAGATGTTCAGAAAATTCTAAAATTTCAGTGTTAGTGATGCTCCTCATATCTGCTCCATAACCGGGTGGTGGACAATTTCCTGCGACTATGATTTTCCCGCCAGTCATTCCTATACCTGGCTCATTACCTACTGAACCTAATACAATTATCGAACCACCAGACATCCCTGCTCCCGTTCTTTCATTAGAATGTCCTCTAACAAGAATAGTACCTCCTCTCATGGATTCTCCTAAATTATCAGAAGCCGATCCTTGAATATTTATGAATCCCCCAGTCATATGCAAACCTATCTTACTTCCTGCATCCTTTTCGATGATAATACGGCCTTTTTCTTGAAAAGCCCCTGCCATTGAAGAACAATTTCCTTGAAGTGTAAAATTTCCTCCTTGATTCATAGCGCCTGCGCATTCACCCAAATTCCCTAATACAAGGACTCTAGATTTTTCCGGAAGATGAGTAATCACTCCAATTTCTCCTTCCTTTGGCTTCTCATCACCACCTCGACCCCAACCTATTCTTACTAGTAGATCACGTTCCAAAGCTTCTGAGAGCATTTTCTTTAGGTCGCGATTCAATTTTATGCTTTTAGCAGTGACCTCGCGCATACTACTCCCATCACTCTGACAGAGTATTCGGTCTTGATTCTGACGGCGAGGGGACTTTTCTTATTTACTTCAATCTTAATGCATTTTTTGTTTTCAAAAAGGGTATGTTGATAGAGTTTCTACTAGGGCATGTAAACATCCTAAGGGAAAGTGTGTGAGAAAATGGTTACTATCAAAGTCGCAATAAATGGTTTCGGTACAATAGGTAAACGAGTCGCGGATGCAATCGATGCACAGAAAGATATGGAAATTGTAGGGGTTACAAAAACAGGTCCATCTTTTGGTTGTGGATTAGCAGTTAAGAAAGGTTTTCCTTTATACTGTACATTTGATGATGATCAAAAAATTTCTTCTTTCGCAAATTCAGGCTATGATTGTAAAGGCGGACTTACTGAACTATTATCGATCGCAGATGTAGTAATTGATTGTGCACCTGGAAAAATGGGTGCTGAAAATCTTCAGAAATATAAGTCTGCAGGAATTAAATATATGTTTCAAGGTGGTGAAAAACATTCTTTGACAGGACTCTCGTATACTTCTTCTGCTAATCATTCTGAGAATTTTAATGCACAAGGAACTCGTGTAGTTTCATGTAATACAACAGGTCTTTCTAGAACATTAGTTCCTCTTTTCGACTATTGCGGTTCTCTTAAGGTTGAATGTACTATGATTAGAAGAGCCGCTGACCCTGGTGATTCAGATAAAGGCCCTATTAATGCCATTAAACCGGTACTAAAAGTTCCAAGTCACCATGGCCCAGATGTAATGACCGTTAAACCAGAAATTGAAATAAATTCTCTAGCGGTAGCAGTACCAACTACGCTAATGCATGTACATTCCATTATTGTCGATTTACCACAGGGGCATGGCCTTACTACAGAGACTATAATTCAAATGTGGAAAGAAACCCCTCGTGTTATTGTAATGAACGGTAAAGATGATCGTATACCAACTACTGCTGAAGTAATGGAAATGGCACGTGATATTGGTAGAAAATGGGGTGATTTACATGAAATATTTGTGTGGGAAGATGGTGTAAAGTTAGTTAATAATAGATTATATTATTTTCAAGCAATTCATCAAGAAAGTGATGTAATTCCAGAAAATGTAGACTGTGTCAGAGCGTTAATGGGTACCGAAAAAGATTGGAAATTAAGCGTTGCAATGACAGATTTAGCAATATCTGAATATTATGGAATTTAAATAAATCTATCTGATTTGATGATTCATCCGATGTTAACGGTCAAAAGGGTCTCATTACTCCGAAGTATGATATGAGTGCCATGAGGTCAGTCTTCCCCGTTCTTTTCATTCTTATTTTTTCTTCATGGTCAAGTGTAGTTGTAGCATCAGAAGAAGATTCCGAAGAATCTCTATCAATCGTAACTAATGAATATTCTTCTGAATCTCAATGGAGCCAACTTTCTTCTGTATCCGAGTCAATTTTTCAAGTCAGAAATTTTTCTGGATTGATATACTCTCCATTTGGAGACTTTGATCCTTTACTTGATCCTATACCTCTAGGTCCTGAGAATTTATATGATTCATCCGCAATACATCGAACTGGTCTAGCAATAATTCAGTCTAGAGGTGTTGATATGACTGATTTGATGAAACTATTATCTTCACATGATTTTTCAATTATAGATACTCTTCCTGATTCAGCATTGATAGTGAGGCTGCCTACTGATGATATTTTAGGTAGTTTCTCATTACTGGAAAAATCTGAACATGTTCGTTGGATTGGTGAGTTACCTATTGCATGGAGAGTTTCTCAAGAGTTGGTTGATCTTTCGGGTAGAGGAGGTATTATTTTAGATTTAGATATTGTACCTACATCTGATCTGAATTCTATTGAATTATTGGAATTAGAAATAGATTTGAAAAAGTTGTCTAATGAAATAACCTCAAGAAAAATATGTGATGCATTTTTATGCCAAATTAAGAATATTGATGCATCTTGGATGCCTGTTTTAGCGATGGATGGAAGGATACTAAGTATACATTCATCGTCTGTAATCACCATTCATAATGATAATGCTAAACAATTAATAGGGGCGGATTTTCTACTAAGTAACTATCCTTATCTAAATGGAAGCGGGGAAATCTTAGCTATATCAGATACAGGCATAGATGACGATCATGGCGATTTCAATGGACGTGTGAGAGCCATTTACAATCAATTTGGTCCTGATAACTCACATCAGGATAGGAATACTGGTCATGGGACTCATGTGACATCTACTTTACTTGGAGACGGTTCTGGAGATTCATTTACTCAAGGAATAGTTCCTGCAGCAACATTCCACTTCTATCAATTAGAAGCAGATAGTTCTGGTATTTTGGCACGATGGGGTTCTCTTTATGACATGTTTTCACATTCTTATCAGCAAAATGCTAGGATTCAAACTAATAGTTGGGGGAATGTAAATCTTGTAGGCGAATACAGTTCTGATTCAAGATCCGCAGATTCTTATCTAGTAAATCAACCTAGTTTTCTTGTATTGTTTTCAGCAGGAGATTTGGGTGCAAATGGTTACGAAAGTATTACTCCGCCAGGTACAGCAAAGAATGTACTAACTATTGGTTCATCTACAACAGGGTCATATGGCAGCCCTTCAGCAGGTTCTGTTTCTTCCACTTCTTCAATGGGCACTACTTTGGATGGTCGAATTAAACCAGATCTTGTTGCACCAGGCGTCATGATATGTTCTGCAAGAGCGAATGAGGCTCAGTTTACTGATGGAGAGAGCTGTTCATCATCTACACACAGTGATTCAGGTAACCCACTATATATGACGTTAAATGGTTCCTCAATGTCTACAGCAGTCGCTGCCGGTGCTGCTACAATGGTAAGGCAACACCTCCGTGAAACTCAATCTATTGTTGAGCCACGCTCAGACCTTATTCGGGCTCTTTTAATCAATGGAGCTGATGATTTGGGAGGTCCTGACATTCCTAATTCAATGGAAGGATGGGGTCAAGTGAATGTGTCAAAGTCCATATCTCCTACAAGTTTTAATGGTGATTTAAACGTATTATATGATACATCAAGAGAATTAAAACCAGGCCACTCTTTTGTTTATACAATAGAATCTGATTCAACTTCTTTATTTGACATTACACTTGTCTGGAATGATCGTGAAGGATCTGCAGTTGCTAATCAATCAGCACCTAAGTTAGTCAATGATCTTGATTTGATAGTGACATCACCTAGTGGAGAAATCTATTATGGCAATAATTTCATTAATGGTGTTAGTGCTATCGGTGGCTCTTCTGATGATTTAAATAATGTTGAGAGATTTAAGTCAATTCTTCCAGAGGTTGGAACTTGGTCTGTAGAAGTAGGACATTCAGGAGGTTTTCTTCAAGAATATGCTATAGTATTTACAGGAGATATTATTGAAACAGTATTACCGGATCTAACAGTTCTTGCTAATTCACTATCTACATCCGTCGAAAGTCCATTGCAGGGCGATACATTCTTGATTGAAGCTAAGTGGAAAAATCAGGCTGCAGGATCTAGTGGCGATTACTCTATTTTAATCGAAGATATAACTGATGGTGACATAATACTTGAACAAGAAAAAACTTCACTTTCTGGTGGTTCTTTAGCATCTCTCTCTTACCCTCATATTTTCTCAACAACTGGTCTACACACAATCAAGATAACCTTAGATTCAAACTCAGAAGTATTAGAATTAAATGATGAATTGAATGGAATTAATAATAATTATTTACAAATGGACGTCTATGTATCTCAAGTTGGAGTGCGATTAACTCCTCTCTTGACCGACGGTTCTTTGCCATCTAATCCTTCAGAAAATGATTTATCTAGAATGCGTTATATGGATCCAACCACTACTAATTTTGTATCTTTTGAACTAGAATTAAAAAATGAGGGGACATCTGAAATTACTGTTGAAATATCCGCCTCACCTGTACAATTATTGGGAGTTGGTGGATTACTAATGTCTCCAGAAGATGAATGGTGGAAATTATTTAATGAATCTGGTCCATGGATTTTATCACCATCAGGTGAATTAGGAGATAGAGTATTAATTTCTTTAGAGTTTTCAGATGTAGATGCTGATATAGATAATGATATTTATGCATTGCCAGGAACATTTGTGTCTCAGGTTACCCTATGGGATAAGAATGCACCAACTGTATATCATTCAATGCAGTTGAGGGCAGTTGTAGAACGAGTCGAGGGTTTAGTTACCGTTGTCGCTGGGGCTGATGATTTAGGTGCTATTCCAGGACAATTCGCCCAGTTTTCACTTTCTATCCTTAATACTGGTAACGGTCCTACTCAGTATACTATTTCTTGTGAAACTGAAAATCGTTGGATAATAAAAGTGGGTGATAGCGGTACATCAGTTCTTAATTTAGAGCCACTTTCAAGACTTCAGTTCCTTCCAGTTCCGATAAGAGTCAGAGTACCTAATGATGTTCTTGGCTCACCATCTTCTGGAACTATTGAAGATGTAAGTTGTACTACTCAGTCAGTAAATGATCCTAGTTTATTTTCTACAGACGGAGCACAATTAGAAGTATTTGAAAATCGTGATTTTAGTACTGAAATTTTTTCAGATATAGGTGAATCGCTTGGGCCTTTAGGTCTTGCCGAAGATAGATCCGTATTAAACGGAGATTTAGTGACAACTAATTTGGTAATCACCAATGAAGGGAATGTTTTATCTCAATTCACGGTCAAGGTGCAAAATAGTTGGCAGACTCAATTAATTTACGAGGGTAATGAGTTTGTTAATCAAGATATAGATTTAGATATTTCTGCAGGAGATAGTATCACAGTCATAATCAATACTATTGTACCTCTATCTTCCAACATGGGTGATTCTAATACGATATTTGTCAGGACTACACTTCAAGATTCAGAGACTCTGATAAACGGTACGAAACTAGTTCTCGAAGAATTTGCATCTTTGGATATTGAAAGTGCAGGAATAATTGAAGTAGCTTTAGGACAGCCATCAGTAGCTGCAATAAATCTGCATAATATTGGAAATGTACCATTGGATGTTTCACTGACAATGGGTAGTCTACCCAGTGATTGGTCGGGAGGTTTCCTTTCTGGTAATTCATTTGATATGGATATGAATCGTGAGGCTTACATTTCTGTCGGTCTTGTTCTCCCAGGTGCACTTCCAGCAGGTGAGTTAAGTCAAAAATTATCTGTAATAATAGAATTTACAACCCCTGGGGGGGAAGTTTATTTTCAAACAGTTGAATTAACTGTAGAAGTAGTTCCCTCAATTTGGATTATATTAGATTCAGATATCATGTTTATTGAACAGATATCGACCGGACAAACTGCTATTTTTGAAGTTAATGTCACTAATAAAGGGAATGTCGTAGCAGATGCTAATGTAATAATCTCTCAACTTAATGATTGGAATGTAGTATTAAATGAACCACTATTAGATGATATTTTACCCGGTGAATCGAAATTATTAGAGGTTTCAGTTAAACCTAAGAAAAGTTCTAATTATGGTCTTTCTACAATAGAGTTATCTGCCAACGCGACTAACCTTGTATCAGAAGATATCGAAATCACAAACTCTACATTAACATTGCAAATGAGTAAAGAGAGATCGACCAATTCGGGTGGCATGTCTGGAGTAATTGAATCGATAGGATTACCTTCATGGACTTTAGCACTATTATTCCTAATTTCTCTAGTTGGAATATCCATTTTAGGTATCCAAATGAGAAGCAAATCTCAAAAATTGATGTCTCCCGAGGAGGAACTAATCCCTAAAGGTTCAGCACTACTATCAGGAAGTTCAGCAGAGCGGCGTAATGCTGCATTAGATACCTCTTTAGGTTCTGGTGATACTATGACAGGAGGTGTCAGTGAGGATGAAATTCGGGCAGCCTTAGCATCATCAACTCCTTCAAAACTAATTATTTCTCCAAAAGGTTCTGCTCCATTGCCTTTGACAGGTTTACCTGATGGATGGACTATGGAACAATGGCAATCCTATGGTCATCTTTGGTGGGAACAAAACCAACCTTAGTTTGGGTTTGCCTTATCACCATGACCTTTCCCCGTTGGGATATGAATGGTTCGATAGTATTGTTTGGTCCTCCCGGTGCCGGTAAAGGTACTCAAGCGACTAGGATTGCCAATATAACGTCTAAACCACAAGTTTCTACAGGTGACATGCTCAGACAAGCCGTATCCTCAGGAAGTGAAATGGGTTTAGCTGCTAAAGTCTTCATGGAGGCGGGAGAATTAGTCCCTGACCAAGTTATCATCGGTCTTATTGCTGAGAGACTTACCAAAGATGATGCTTCAGGAGGAGTTCTTTTTGATGGATATCCGCGTACTATTGCTCAGGCAGAGGAGCTTGCTAGTATTGCTGAAGTTAGTGCCGTAATTTCTATTGAAGTTCCCGATGAATCGATTGTTGAGCGTATTGTTGGAAGGAGAATGGATCCTGAGACGGGCGCGATTTACCACACTAAATTTAATCCTGCACCAGAATCAATTTCTGGTCGTTTAGTTCAAAGAAAAGACGATAATGAGTCTACTGTAAGGACTAGGCTTTCTGCTTATCATGAACAAACATCACCACTTGCTGGATGGTATGAAAATCAAGGATTATTGATTAGAATAAACGGAAATCAATCAATCGAAGATGTTGGGGACGAGATAATATCTCATTTATGAGTTAATGTGGTGATATATGTCCAATCGAAGAAGATTAAAAGAGTCATTTCGTCGAAGAAATCGTTCTTTAACGGCAATTTCAGATTTATCTGAGATAATCCTCACTCCAGAATTACATTCTCACAGAGTCAGAGATGTTGCCGCAAGAGACATTCTTAAATTAAGTAAGAGACATGGTTCTAAAAATTCCTCTAATTCACGCTTTTTTATTTGCAGGTCATGCAAATCAGTGATGCGCTTTGGGACTGATTCACGAGTAAGAGTTAGGAAAAAATCCGTGATTACTACTTGTCAACGATGTGATAATAAAATACGTAGACCGATATAAAATGGATGTAATATTATGGAAATACCTAACTCAATCAAAAGAAATGCAATGTCTAGCAGTTTAGAAATCACGATAAGAGTTGGTAAACTAGGGCTTAATGAATCCGTAGTTGATGAATTGAAGCAACAATTAGTTAAGCGTAAATTAGTAAAAATGAAAGTTAATCAAGGGGTTGCCACAGGAGCATCTGAAAGGAAACAGTTATTCGAATCAATTTCATCTGAATCTGAATCTATTTTAGTATTTCAAAGAGGAAATATTGCTGTGTTCTGGTCGGGTAATTAAAATATCTAATTGATGCAATAGTAGTTTTTAGATGGTGAGATATTTAGAGGTAATGTGGTACGCATGCACATGACAGGGAATAATGGGATGTATTCGTTTAGGATAATTACACTTTATTTGTCTGCATTTTTTGTTTGTGTAATTTCACCAATTTCCGTTTCTGCTGCTGGCTCTTCAGGGGATGCATGGGCACCTTCAGAAATGCCGAATTGGGCTGTTCCTGTCGCTTTGGGTATATTAGTTGCAGTATATGCACTGATAGTCTTTGAAGTAGTTCATAGGGCACTTGCTGCAGCCGTAGGTGGAATTGCAGCAGTTGTTTCCCTACACGTAGTAGGTGATGGGCCGGATTTGTCCGTGATTATGACATGGATTGATTGGGAAACAATCGGTTTACTCATAGGCATGAT
>TARA_B110000008_G_scaffold64222_1_pt1 | contig 11678 bp, 10 predicted proteins | sample TARA_B110000008 | Tara Oceans TARA_B110000008 (sample SAMEA4396496) | marine metagenome | biome: Westerlies Biome; feature: [DCM] deep chlorophyll maximum layer (ENVO:01000326); material: water (ENVO:00002006), including particulate matter (ENVO:01000060) such as... | depth 40 m
GTGTTTACTCCGTAAACGGCTGCTCCACCTTCGGTTGCCTCTCTTACTATATTTTCAGACTTTATGACACTTTCCTGTGCAGATCGATCCAAGTGAATAAGATCATTTCTTAACCATATACCTTCTAAGTCTTTTAGGCTTGCGTTCAAAGGTGTAAGTATTGTCATATTTTTCCTCCAAAAATTCTTTTGTAGAGAGGATTAAACCCAATACGATAGGAAAGTTCAGACGGATGTAAAATATCCCATACTGCTAAATCTGCAGTATAACCAGCTCTAACCAATCCCATATCTTTTACCCCCAAGGCCATTGCAGCATTTCGAGTAACTCCTAATAATACCTCCTCCGGTGTTAATCTAAATAGCGTACAACCCATGTTCATTGTAAGGAGGAGTGACGCCAATGGAGACGAACCTGGGTTGCAGTCAGTAGCCAGAGCCATAGGTACAGCATAATCTCTAAAATCACTGATCGGAGGGGCTTGGGTTTCACGCAAAGTATAAAAAGCTCCCGGCAAAATTACCGCAACCGTCTTACTATCACTTAATGCCTTAGCATCTGAACGGTTTGCGTACTCTAAGTGATCGGCTGAAAGTGCATTAAAAGATGAAGCGAGTTTGGTACCACCAAGATTTGAGAGTTGCTCTGCGTGCAATTTAACTGGCAAACCAAGACTTTTGGCATGATTAAATACTCTAGAGATCTGATCAGTGTTAAATGCTATTCCCTCGCAGAAACCATCAACGGTATCAACTAAACCCTCATTAAAAGCTTTATCCAGGGCTGGCAAACAAATCTCATCAATATATTTATCAGCATTCCCTTTAAACTCTTTAGGAACAGCGTGAGCTCCAAGAAAGCTCGTCTTTACACGAATATCTCTTTTTAACTGTATTTCTCGAGCCACCCTCAACATTTTAATTTCTGTATCTACATCTAAACCATAACCTGATTTTATTTCAATAAGAGTTGTACCCTCTGCTATTAACGCATCAGCTCGTTTCAAAGCTCCTGTTAATAACTCCTCCTCAGAAGCTTCACGTGTATTAGTGACTGTTGAAACAATGCCTCCACCAGCCTCGGAGACCTCTTGGTAACTCGCACCATTTAAACGCATCTCGAACTCGTTAGCACGATTTCCACCGTAAACAATATGCGTATGACAGTCGATTAAAGCGGGCGTTACTAAACGTCCTTCGAGATCTACGGAGTCCATGCCACTAAACTCTTTGGGTAAATCATTTTGATCTCCCACCCAAGCGATCTTACTTCCCTTTAATACAAGAGCACCTCTCTCAATTAGCCCGTAAGGTTTGTTAGATTCCATGGTAGCTATCACTGCATTTAAAAGTAGCATTTAACGACTCACATATTGTTTAATAAATATTCATATGCTATTATGTATGTACATAATAGTAAGTCAAGATGTGAACATGAATGACTAAAATTTTAGCTGATAAAATCCTAACTTCCTCCGGCTGGCAGGAAAACATTATCGTAGAGATAAATGCGGATGGCCATATTGGAAAATTAAGGACTGATACTAAAGAGTATGATCATCATGTTGGGTGTTTACTACCAGCTCCAGTAAATGCTCACTCTCATTCATTCCAGAGAGCAATGTCAGGGTTAACCGAATATCGTGGTCCAAACCCAAAAGATAGTTTTTGGACTTGGCGTAAACTAATGTTTAAGTTTCTTAAGAAATTAGACCCCGATATTGTAGAAGCCATTACGGCCTTCGTCCAAATGGAAATGCTTGAAGCAGGTTTCAGTACGAATGTAGAGTTCCATTATCTTCATCATAGCGAAAGTGGCAAACCCTATGATGATATTTCAGAAATGTCCCAAAGAATAATATCTGCTGCGGACCAATCCGGTATTGGGCTAACTCTGCTCCCAGTGTTTTATCAATATGGCGGTTGTGACCTTAGACCTCTTGAAGACGGTCAGAAAAGATTTGGAAACAACTTAGATCAATTCCAAAAATTATTTCAAAGTGTCACTAAAAGCTTGGAAGCATCACCATCCGATACTTATTTAGGCCTTGCCCCTCATAGCCTAAGGGCTGTTAACCCAAAAGACCTAATAAAGTTGGTTAGCCTTGCTAAAGAAAATCCAATACATATGCATCTAGCAGAACAAGTAGCTGAAGTCGACGAAGTCAAAGAGTTTTTAGGTTCTCGTCCAGTTGAGTGGGTCTTAGAAAACTTAGACATCTCTAATCAATGGTGTATGATTCATTGCACCCAAATGGACCCTCATGAAGTTAAAATGCTTGCAAAAACTCAAGCCATTGCAGGGCTCTGTCCTATAACAGAGTCCAGTCTAGGAGATGGTATATTTGAAGGTACTAATTGGATGAGCAATAACGGAAATATTGCTATTGGTTCAGACAGTAATATACGTATTTCACTATCAGAGGAATTAAGAACACTAGAGTATTCTCAAAGATTAAGAGACCGTTCGCGGGCAGCCCTTGCTAATAGTCATCAGTCAACTGGACGACGATTATTCGAAGAAATCTGTAAAGGAGGTGCACAAGCTGCGGGGCGTAAAACCGGTTTTATCAAAGAAGGCTACTTGGCAGATTTGTTAGCTCTTGATACTAGTCACATAGATCTCGAGCAACATAAAAAAGATACATTATTAGACAGTTATATTTTTTCAGGAGATGACAGAATGATCTCTGATGTATGGTCTGCGGGTCGTCATTTGGTTAAAAATGGTGAGCATATTTCGCGGCCAGAAATAACTAAAGCCTATAGAAAGGCTACAAAGAAGTTAACAGAGTTTTAAGTGAGGTAATTTGGCTATAAACAATTGGCTTGGCGTACAAACAGAGGTCTTAAAGCGCATTCATGATCGAACATGGAAGCCTGGTGAAATTATTCCCAGAGAAACAGATCTAGCCTATGAATTTGGTTGCGCAAGAGTAACAGTAAACAGAGCATTAAGGGCCCTTGCTGATAAAGGGGTTCTGGATCGAAAACGCAAGGTGGGCACTACCGTTGCTCTATACCCTACTAGTAAAGCTACATTAAAAATTCCACTTATACGTAAAGAGATTCAGGACTTAGGAACTACCTACAACTACAAATTGATTAGCCAAAGCGCAAACCAAACTCCTAATGGAAAAAGACTATTAACTCACTTTTCGATCAATGATAATCTGATTTATATAAAAGCCATTCACACCAGTGATGGGAAACCTTTTGTTATAGAAAGTCGCTTCATTAATCAAAAAATTGTTCCTAATTTTGAAAATCAACAATTTGAAGAGAATAGCCCAAACGAGTGGTTGCTTGCCAATATACCCTACACACATGGAGAAATTAATTTTGCTGCAACAAACTGTTCACTGGATATATCGTCTTTACTTGATATTAACCCTGGAGAGGCTGTTTTTCAAATTGAACGCACAACATTTGATAAAGAAAAAGTTATAACAAATGTCTTACTTACATATCATAAAGATTACCGTTTAAAGGCATCTCTTTAACAAAAAATTTTCTTTTAAATAGATTCAACGGTAAAATTAACTTTAATATCTGTTAGTGCCAAAGCATTGGAGTAGTTGTAATTAACTCAAGACCATTTTCTTTCACAAGATAATTTTGTTCAAAACCCACGTTACCAACGCCCTTACGAGCTAGAAATGCTTCTAAGCCAATTAACATTCCTGTTTCAAATTTTGCATTTTTATGTTCTAGAACTGTACTGATATATGGTGGACCTTCAAAATAAAGTCCATGTGGATGGCCAAAGAATGGAAACTTTTCTGCGGCAGGGTCGGCATCAGGACCAAAGTCAGCAACCATCTTATCTCCAACTTTAGCGGCATCTTCAAAACTTACCCCAGGCTTAATCGAAGCCGCCATTGAGCTTATAATGTTTTCACATGCTTCCAATATATTGATTTGATCCGAGCTAGGCTTATTCCCACATACAGCTGTTCTACCCGGGTCTAGGTAATACCCTTGATACATTGGGCCAATTAAAAAAGCACGAAACAGATCACCACTGTTTGGTGCGACCTTACGGTAACCTGTAAGGGGATCACCACAAGTAAACCCTATCGTATCGCCGTGGCTTACTTGAATTTTATCTATCACACCCCCAGCCGAAACAATATCGTGGGCTGCTAATCCAGCTGCCTCAGCCTCAGTTTTCCCAGAGAGTAAAGCCTTCATCATTCGTGTCATAGCAGGGCTAGCTATTTGACCCCCAATACGAATAACCTCCTGCTCTTCTTCTGATTTAATCAAACGTTGGGCTCTGACCAAATTATCACAGATTTCCCAAGTTAGATTAGGTGTAATTTTTTGTAACTCATTCCAGTATTTCATAGGAAAAAAATCACTTCCGACAAAGCCAACTTTTCCAGAAATTTTAAGGCTAGTTAGTGTATCAACTAGTGTAGAAACCGGGTTATCAGCCACACGAAAATCTGATACGGCTACTACCTCTTTCCTTACATCTGGGTCATCTGCAATTAATATTGGTTCAAACCCAACACGAAATAAAACTGCACAATAAGCGCGTGCACTAAATTTTCCAGAATCAAAGCCCTGACCAACTTTTGTAGAAAAGTAATTTGTTAAATAAATTACATCTGCGGCTCTATCAAAAGTTGATGCTGTTCGTCCCCAGATCACTGCTGTTTCAAGTCCCCTTATAGACATTTCCATTTCAACTTTTTTCCACCTACTTTCATACTCCGTAGCAGAAAATACCAATAAGCTCTTATTCATTATGATTTCTCCAGGATATTTAGTTAATTACTAAATATATTTAAAATAATACGGCTTTTCTTTTGTTTAATTGCCTCTTGAAAAATTACTTTCTCAATGAACTATACAAACTCAGTTACACTTCAACTTAGTCAAAAATATCACTTAAGTACTACCTATTAAATAGAAAACTGTATTTAAAAACTAAAAACACTCTTGAACTTAAATTAAATGATCAGCCCGGAAGGATATAAACAGCTGAGTCAGGGAAAGACACGTCTACATCATCTCCTACAGTTAAGTTTTGTAAATCCTCAGAACCAGTGTTATTTTGAGTGACAACTAGGTTTGGACCATCAATAATTTGAACACTGTACTGAACTATAGAACCTAAATAAATACTTGCTGTTATTTTACCCTTAACGTCAACTGAAGCGCTAGTGGCCTTAGATTCAGACTTAGTGATTTTAACACACTCCGGTCTAATCATGACCGAAACACCTTCAGCTCCACCAGTCACATTTTCTTTATTAGGCAAAGTTAATCCTTCAGCATTTATAGTTTTGCCCTTATTTTCTAAGTTCCCCAGTAAAATATTGGACCTTCCAATAAAATCAGCAACAAACCGTGTCTGTGGTTTTTCATAAATTTCTGTGGGTTTTCCAACCTGGCTTACTTTACCCTCCGACATAACAACAATCCTGTCAGACATCGATAAAGCCTCATCTTGATCGTGTGTTACGAATAGAGTAGAAATTTTTAACTTCTGTTGTAATTCTCTCAGCTCAACTCGCATATGGTCTCTAAGCTGTTTATCCAATGCCCCAAATGGTTCATCTAGCAACAAAACATCGGGTCTAATAACAAGTGCTCGAGCAAGAGCAACTCTTTGTTGCTGACCGCCAGACAACTCTCCTGGCATTCTCTCACCTAACGCTTCTAACTGTACTAATTCGAGCGCCTCCTGAACACGTGGTCCACGTTCAGATGTCAATACTTTTTGCATTTTTAACCCAAACTCTACATTTTTACGAACAGTCATATGTGGGAATAAAGCATAATTTTGGAACACCAAGCCAACGGTGCGCTGGTGTGGTGGAACCCCTGTCATGTCTACATCACCAATGGACAAAGTTCCTGAAGTCGGCCGAATGAACCCCGCAACCATTCGAAGAGTGGTTGTTTTTCCACACCCTGATGGACCAAGTAAAGTAACAAACTCTCCTGACTCAACGGAAAGATCGATTGAGGCCACAGCAGTTACCTCTCCATATTTTTTTACAATAGATTTTAATTCAACAGAACTCATTTGATTACCTTATCTCCACTCGTTATCTGCCCTCTTAGTATGAGCATCGCGGTTAAGAATGCTGTCACTGCTAACGTTAACGTCGACACGGCAGCTATAGATGGCTTTACCTGATACATTAAAGTAGTGAACATTTCTATGGGTAACGTTCTTTCAAATGTTGTTAAAAAGAACGTTATTATAAACTCGTCAAACGAAATTATAAAACTAAAAATAGCACCTGCTACCAAAGCCGGGCTAATGATGGGTAAGGTTATGTACCATACAGCCCAAAAACGTGATGCGCCCAGACTTCGCGCAGCTTCCTCCAAAGTTACCTCAAAAGTTTGCAAACTGGCCCCAACTGATATTATTACAAAAGGTATCGTTATAGTAAGATGTGCTGGGACATAAGCGAGCATACTATCATCAATATCTAATTGAAGGGCCATTTTAAACAGCCCTAGTCCTAGTACGATATGTGGTAGAACCATCGGAGCAATCATTATAGCTTGGAGACCATTTTTTAATTTCTTTGGTCCGCGATCAAGAGCAAACGCAGCCATGGTACCAAAAATCAACGAAAGTGGTGTAACAATTGTAGCTATAATCAAACTTAAAGAAATTGAATTCAACCAATCTTCAGATGTTAGCACCTCTTTATACCATCTCACACCATATGAAGGTGGAGGAAAAGCTAAATAGGACTCAGCAGTAAAAGATTGAATTACTAAAATTATTAATGGTGCTTCTAAAAAGAAAATAATAACAGTAACTATAAAGACCAATAATCTATAAGGTAACCTAGAGCCATAAGATTCTTGCGAACTCATCTCCTACCTACCAATCTTTGTACCCCAGATGATAAAATAACCATAAATCCGATAGCTAAAAGTAGCATAAGAGCCATAGCCGAAGCGAAAGGCCAATCGTACTGCTCTCGAACAGACTCAGTAATAAGCATTGGCAAAGTTAAAACAAAATTTCCACCCATTATAACGGGTGTAAGGTAGACCCCCATTGAAAGAATAAATACTAATGTACACCCTGCCATAATCCCTGGTAAACTTAACGGTAATGTTACAGATAGGAATACGCGCCAAGCCGGAGCTCCCAAGCTGCTTGCAGCCTCTTCGATCGACGAGTTAATTGAACTGAGTGCTCCGAAAAGTGGTAGAACCATAAAAGACAAATACACATGTACCACGGCTAAAATTACACCAAACTCATTATACATTAACGGAAGAGGTTTAGAAATTAATTCCCATTGGATAAGTGTATCATTTATTATTCCCGATCTGCCGAGTATTAAAAGCCATGCTACATTCCTCACAATAATACTCGTTAATAAAGGTGAAACAACGCAAAAAAGAAGGACCATCTTCATCTTAGGGCTACAACTCCGCATTAACAAAGCTACAGGATACCCTAAAATCAGACACCAGAACGTTATCCAAACAGAGAGTCTCACCGTCTGAAAAAATATTTTTAAAGTTATTCCATCACTAAATATTTTATTATAATTATCAAGATAAAATCCTAGTGTTGTTACGCTAAGTTCGAACTTAGCAAAACTCAGAACTCCCAGCATAATAAGGGGAAATAAAAATGTTGCCAGGTACAATAGCACCGTGGGTGTCAAAAGCCACAACGCTCCATAGTTTTGATCAGAGTTACGTAACATTACGACAAATTACATTCTATTTAAAAAAAATTGAAGTGAAAACTTTGTACGCGAAACCTATTTAAATTAAAATTATAGATTTCGCATACAAATTATTTTTTATGGTACTAACCTTATGAGGATTTCCACTTATTCCACATATCAGTCCACTCTTTACCATTATCAAGAATTTGATTGAAGTCTTCCGAAACTGCATATTTCATGACTTCAGGATCAGACACGATCACATTTGCTGCTTCCTCTGCAGTGTGCTCTACTTGCTTATTAAATGTTCCATATCCGTATTCTACCATTTTCTTTTGTGGCCCGGCACCAATTACCCAGTTTAACCACTCATGAGCCAATTCTGGATTAGCTGCTCCTCGTGGTATGCCATAAACGCTCGAACGAACAAAGAAACCCTCTTTAGGAGTTGCAAATTTTAGTGGTAGACCCTCTCCTCTAAGCTTCGTAACGCGACCGTTCCAAAATGGTGTCATTACAATTTCACCATTTCTAAACAGCTGCTCCGCATCTGCTCCACCGCTCCAAAGAGCAACTAAGCTTGGACGTAAATCACTTAAATGCTTAAATGTCTGAGCATCAACTGGATATGGACTACCCTTAAATGCTAGATTTACCATTTGAAGTGTTTGGTCTTTTAGCCCTTCATTAACCGCTACTTTTCCAGCATACTCTGGATCCCACAAAACTTTCCATGAGGTCGGTGCTGGCTTAACCAATTCTGTATTGTAAGCCAATCCATAACACCAAAGTACCATTTTTGGTCCATACTTTGTAACACCTTTGTCATAATAGTTTGCAAACTCTGGTATTGCAGATGCATCAACTTCCATTGCGAGATTATTGCGCTGAGCAAAGATAACTTGATCTTGGTGCATAGGCATAACATCTGTCTCAGGCTTACCTGCATTTATCTGTGCCTGTACTTTTTCAAGAGGTACTCTACTACCTTTAAGTTTAATATGATTCATTTTGATATCAAATTTTTCTATGAAAGGATCATACCAGTGCTTAGTATAAAATTCACCAAGACTACCATCAAAATTGTACATATTAAGTACTTTAGGATCAGACGCAGCATTCGCTTTCACAAAGAAATATGGAGTAGACATTAATGCCCCCGCTCCAAGCGCTGATTTAATAACCGTCCTTCTATTTAAATTATTTTTCTTTTTGTCTATCTTTTTCATCATTTTCTCCCAGTAAATATTCTAATAAATCATACATTTAGATTATTGATTTAGTTGTATTTATTTGCCTTAAATTAATTGATTTAATAAATATATGTTGTATATATTATAGGTAATACATTACATTTTTGTTGTCAACGACAATGAAGCTACCAAATTTAAAATTGAGAGCTTAAATACTGGAGAAATCATGCATAAAATTTCAATCCCAAAAGAAATAATAGACGCATGTATCAAGCGGAGAGGGAAGCAGCACGTATTCGATACAATAGATCCCAGAAAAACAGCTCTCGTTGTTATCGACATGCAAAACAGCTGGGTAGCACCAGGTCTATCTGTTCTCGAAATTCCTGAAGCAAACACAATAGTTCCAAATATAAACGCCATTGGTAAAGCTCTACGAAGTGCCGGTGGTGGTGTGGCTTGGACACAATCAACTTTTGACGACGAGTGGACTAAAACTATGTATAAGGGGTTTTGTGACGAAAAAGTAATTGACTTAATGATGTCTGAATCCAAGATTGGATCTTTTGGTTTTGAGATTTGGAAAGAGATGGACGTGCACAAAAATGATATAATATGCAATAAAAATAGACCAAGCGCTCTTATTCAGGGCTCTAGTGATTTAGACTCTCAACTAAGAGCTGGAGGCTTTGAAACACTCATAGTAACAGGAACCTTAACAAACGCCTGCTGTGAGTCTACGACCAGAGATGCTGTAGCTTTGGGTTACAATGTAATATTTGTAAATGATGGAACAGCTACACGATCAGACTTTGAACATAATGCAACTCTAGTAAATCTAATGCAGTTAGTTGCTGATGTAAGAAGTACTAAAGAGGTAATCTCATTAATAAATAATTAATTCGTCTAAAAATTAATTTATTGATTTTTCTGAAAAATCAATTTCTTTATCTGCAGCACCACCTATAACTGCACTAAGTCGTAAACGGAATAAACTTGCGTGCTCAGTAATTAAGGAAACTAGTTCAGATCTATTCTGACTTTGGATGAACCCAATAATTTCGTAATGTTGCCTAGTTATACGCGATACTTGTAAGTTAAATTCTTTAGCCGCAACATTCTCTGAACTATACACAAAAAATGATAACCTCCTGGCAAGATTATGCAAATCAGCATGCTGCGCAATTATGAACCTATTTCCCGTCGCTTGTGCAAGTCTACGATGAAACCTATTATTTTTTTCTGTTATGCCCAGTATATCAGCATTTTTTGATACCGACTCATACTCAGTCTGTATTGCTTCTAGATCTGAGACCAGATTAACATCATCAAATTTTATTAGTGAAGCGACAACTCGTTCAGATATTACGTATGCTTCCAATAGTTGCAAAGTATGCCATATGCTCATTGAAGCAACATATGCACCCCGACCGTTTTTGGTTTCGACCAAACCTTCTGCCATCAATCTATTAAGAGCTTCCCTTATGGGCGTCCTACCAAAAGGAAATCTCTCAAGTAACATCCTCTCTTCAAGATGTTCGCTTGGTGTTAAAGATAAATCTAAAATCTTATTTCTTAGCTCCGAAGTCGCTAAATCAGCTAACGACGCAGAGTCTTTTTTAACAGATGAAGACTTAATTATTTGTTTTATCTTCGTCGTATTTTTCACTTACTTAACCTATTTTTTTTAATCGGGTAAACCCTTCCACTGGGGATATTCTTTAGAAAGAAATTCCTCAGTAAATTTACCACTATTTCTATCTTCAACCAAATCTGCAACTGATCTTTCCAAGGGATCGCCAAATCCTCCTGCACCAGCTGTAACTACCCTAATAACGTTCTCTGGCCCAACGCGCAAGGCCGATGGTTTATTTGCAAGCCGAGATACAGCACCATTATCAGAAACGGTAGAGAATGAACCAGTTCCTCCCGATTTACCACCAAACAATCCCCACGGTTGATTGACAAAACGTTCGCCTTGTCCTGAGAAGGTGGTGCTGTGTCCTATCGGTCTATACTCTCTCAAGATACCTAACCCCCCACGATATTTACCTGCTCCACCTGAATTCTCAGTAAATTCATATCTTTCAATCATCAAAGGGTATTCAGTTTCTAGTGCTTCAATAGGTAAATTTGATGTATTTGTCATATGAACTTGAACGCCATCCGTTCCATCCTTATAAAAACGCCCACCTGCACCTCCGCCTAAAGTTTCTAAATAAACATAGTACTTGCCCGCAGCACTCTGCCCAAAAAAGGCTGCAGAGGTATTTGCTCCATTTCCAGCTGCAACTATTTTTTCAGGATAAGCAGCGGCAAGAGCTCCTAAAATACAATCAACAATTCGTTGGCCAGTTTGAGCTCTAGCAGCAGAGGCCGCCGGAAAGGAAGCATTAACCACACTACCTAAAGGCGCTTCGATAGTTACTGGATCCAACATTCCATGGTTTTGTGGACAATCAGGATCTAATAAGACCTTTAAACAATACAGACAGGATGCCTGTAACCCAGCCATTGTAACGTTGTTGTTACCCTCCACTTGACGGTCCGTACCTGAAAAATCAAATTTTATTTCTTCACCTTTAACAGTAATAGTAACACAAATTTTGATATTTTCTCTAGAAACACCATCATCATCTACGACATCTTCAAATTTATACTCTCCGTCTGGAAGATCCATTATGGAAGCACGCGTTCGACGGGCAACAGCAGCGACTATTGCGTCACAGCCACTTCTTATTTTTTTCTTTCCCCAACGTTCTATCAGCGTCATACATCTTCGTTTTCCAAGTTGATTTGATGCTATTTGAGCATTG
>TARA_B110000008_G_scaffold279567_1_pt1 | contig 11673 bp, 5 predicted proteins | sample TARA_B110000008 | Tara Oceans TARA_B110000008 (sample SAMEA4396496) | marine metagenome | biome: Westerlies Biome; feature: [DCM] deep chlorophyll maximum layer (ENVO:01000326); material: water (ENVO:00002006), including particulate matter (ENVO:01000060) such as... | depth 40 m
CATAATGTAGGTTGTTTGCATGTCTGCCATGATTCGGCCGACCCACCGTCCCTATTTCAAACAATAGTAATGATTAATTTTATAACAATTATAACTTCAAGAACGACCATATGGTAACGAGGTTTACTTCAGCAAAAGATATGGCCGCTTGTATAGAGTATTGTGAAAGCTATATTTCTTCAAGACCATCTGCACAACAATCTATTGAATATTTTGAGAAGAAGTTAAACCTTGAACCTAATTCTTCAACTGATGTTTGTAGAGAGTTTTGGGATAGTTTTTTGGATATTATTGTCAGATCTTACCATAGAAAAGAACTCGATGAAATAAAACGAGATTACCCATGGGGGTGTTGGCTTTTGGGTCTTGAAACTCCTATGGAAGAAACACCTACCTTGTGGGAAGGGGTGGTTAGTAGGCACGACCAAGGTGCGTATCAGATACATACATATGACAGTCGACTTATTCAGGCACATGATATAGATGATAATTTGGGAGATAATTTTGATGAAGATGGAAAAATTGTCTGGGAATTATTAACTGCTGAACAACAAGGCAGAGATGTTCTTGTTGGCGCTATAACTGTCGGTGAAATAGATGCAGTTTGCCAGGTTCCGCATTTGCCAAATTTTGCAGCTACCAACCAAGGCTCAATGTTGTTAGCTAACTGGTCTCTTCACACGAACAAGGGTTTGACTCAATGGCAAAGGCGGCCCGACCCAAGCAGAATTCAACATATTTCAAATTTCATGGAAGTCGCAGAAAACAATTTAATTATTAATTCAATAATGTTATACATACCTGAAGATGCTCCAGGTGTAATACTTGAAAAGAAAGGGAGAATAACCAAAATAATAATTGATCCTACACAATTTTTAGTCCCTAGAGGTGACAAATTAACAGATGTTACCATAAAAGAAGAAGATGGGATAAAAACATATATCGATCATAGACCTATTTGGATAGTTGATGGTCAACACAGAACAAGAGGTATGGCATTGAGTGAGCGAGGGGCGCGATTAGATGTCCCAGTAATAATTACTCACGGCGGGAAAGATAATTCGCTTGGGCTCGAAGAAGTTGCTAAAGTTTTTACTGAAATTAATACACTTGCTAAACCACTCGACTCATTTCAACAACATTATTTATCACATAAATTTTCGATTGTTGCAGGACAGAAGGACAAAACGTATGGTGCTCCTGCGGAAGGAATAGATGAGAAAGATCGTCAAAATAGGCTAACAAACATTCGTCTCTACCAACTGGCATCCATGTTAACTACGAACAAAAATGGACCATTTGTGAACGGCGTACAATTAGTTGACGGCACGGCTTCCGCAAAAATGACAATCCTCAAATTTAATGAATTTGCAAAGCAAATGCGTCCTTTATTTATGAATGGAGTTTACTCAGATCCTGAGTTGTCAATGGAAGAAATACATAACGATTTTTCAGATTATTTATCTGCATGGGCAACGACAGCTAATTTCCATAAATGGAAATATCTTCCTAATAGGCTGAGATGGAAACCCAACTATGGGAACAATTCAGAATTAGAAGGGAGTCAAGCTGTTGTATGGATTATTTTCAAAACTTTTCCTTTTATAAGAAATGTAGTTAAAACACGTGGATTAATTCCAAGTGAGGAAGTTTATACTGATATTCTAGCCCCAATCAGAGGAATAGACTGGTATAGTAAACAACTAGCCAAAAGGTTTGAGAAACAGCAAAGAGATGCACCAGAATATATGTCGACTTGGATTAAGCAAGCAATATTGTTTGGAGAAATAAGAACCAAGGAAGAAGTCAGCTCGATCAATTCTGAAGATGTTCACCATGGGACTGCATTGTATGCTAAACCTTCGGCACCTGTAATTTCGTCTAATCGTGGTGCCATATCAACCTCAATTACTCTGATTTGGCAACATGGTAATATATACGAACAACCAGATGAATGCCATATTTTATTTAATTCTACAGGTGAAAGATATCTACTCGAAGATGTAGTATGGGATTTCTCGGTACCGGACGGACTTTCGGCAGAACCAAGCATAGCTAGGTATACGATTAATATTGATAATTATGCTGATGAAGATTGGGAAATTACAGTTAGCACAAGATGTATTAAGGCAACTCATGATCTTGTTATAACTCCTGATATGTTAGGTGAATTAGTTGACTAGTATAGATGTTATTTTTGAAAGATACAAAGAAAATATTGACGATATTGATTTTAATAAATTCGGAATTTTTGGTCAATCCTACACCTTAGAAGGTTCAAAACCTAGCCTTGTAGAGTTATGCAGGCACTGTGTATCTGAAGAAAAACATTCTAAAGCTCTGCTTGAAGATATTTCAGGGATATTTGATAGTCTAGAATTTAAAATTTTTAATCAGAAGTATTATGACAAATCTAAATCTAGAATTCTTAAGAATTTCTTACATGATATTCAGTCAAAAAGTAGTATTAATTCTGAGCAAAAAATATATCATTCTGACAGGAGAAAATGGCTAAATGTGGTCGAAAATACAGAATTACGCCATTATCAAAATGAATGCGCTGAGATAATTAAAAATAATTTCAGGTCTAAATCCTCAACATTACTGATATTGCCGACTGGAGCAGGTAAAACAAAAACAGTTATCCGATCTATACGGGACATTCTAGATGAAAATAGCAAACCTCTCAATATACTATGGCTTGTTAATTCAAAGGAATTGTGCAAACAAGCAGAAGATGCAATTCAAAGTTCTTGGATAGAGCCTAGAAAAATAATCTATTATAAGCAAATCTGGCTAAATTCGATATATGACTCTGGAGTAAAGTTAACAAAAGAGATGTTTGGAGAAACTCACTCATTCACTGTTTCAACACCCGATACTCTGGATCCAAGAAAAAATACTAGGTACAGTGATTTCAAAGGATTATTTGATATTATAATCTGTGACGAAGCCCATCATGGGGTCGAAGAACAGAATAGAATTTTCGAAATGTGGCCAGCAGCTCATCGTATTGGGATTACAGCAACTCCTACATTAGTGTCGAACAAAAAAGTATTCAATATACTTTATTCAAACGCCGCATATCCCAAATCATTCATAGTTAAAAATAATGGTAAAGATTGGAAAGATACAAAGAAAATATTGATTCGACAAGAATATTTGTCTGACTATGGTGAAGTGATTGATAAATGTATGGAACATGAAGCTGATAAACTTGAGTTAAACATAAAGAAAACGAAATGGACCGATCAACCTTCCTCAATATTAGTGGCTGAAAATCTAACTAGAAAGATGCTAGACGAAGGTTGCAAAAGAATTCTATTATTCGTAGATGGAGTTATCCAAGCAAGGTCAATTGCAGGGTTCCTCCGAGATCATGGAATTCAATCATCTGCAGTATATGGTGACTTATCTAATGTTGAAAGGAGTTCTCGAATTAACGGCTTCTCATCTGGACATTTCCAAGTTTTAGTTTCCGTAAACATTCTCAGAGAAGGTATTGATGTGCCTCTTGTTGACGGAATATTGATTATGAGAAAAGGAACCAAAGGTAAGGCTTTAGAAAGAGATGATCCTATGTTCTCTCAGATGCTTGGGCGAGGATTAAGAGGGCCTAAAAGTCTTGGAACAAAAAACTGCCTTGTATGGCATATAACTGATTAATTTGGAACTAATTGCTGAACTACATGTCTAGCCTGAATAAACCCAGAATCGTTAAATTCTGTGACTTCCATATGCTCCGTATTTTTGAAGAATCCGTTATCTGTCATGTTAGCACTTCCATCAATAATGCCGACAGGTGTTGAAATTGATTTAACATGAGAACTAATGTCATGAAAAACTTTGATTCCTTTACTCGACCATAATTCTTGTAAATTTCTGTCACGTTCAAGTTGTAATCCATACCAATCTTTTTTCCATTTCGAACATCCAGGTTTTGACGTTACTACTACAACCTCAAACCCTTCTTCTACCAAAGTAATCAAGACATTAGAAAGTGATGAAAGTCTTCTTCTAATCTTCATCTGAACACCATTGTATAACGGAGTGTTTAGTCTCAAGTTTTGATTTGATAGGTCACTAATCCATGGACTAGCCACAATAATTTGTTTTTCACTATCAGAAATATACCCTCCATTAATTTTTACTTGTAGACAAGAAAGTAAAAACTCCCAAGCAATGTTATGGAAACCGCTGTTAATTTTCACCATCTGACCACCGATCAATTTTCATCTTTGTCCAAAATTTACTCTGAATTTTACCATGTTTATCAAATGGATTTTCTATATCAACTTCTGCCCACATCCTATATGGGTGTAACATTGTAAAACGTTCCTCTGTTTGACCATTAATTTCTAAATGAAGAGGCTTGTTTGGGTCATATGTTGCAATTCCTTTCAGACTAGTTCCAGCACCACTTATCGATACCTCTGTTTGGCGATAATCTTCTGGATTTTGGTTCATAAGTGTAGTAAGGACCTGACTTATCATTCTTTTATTAGCAAAATTAGGTCCATCAAGTGGACCAAACATGCTAATTCCAAACTCTTCTAAGCATTCTACACAAGAAGAATGACAACCTTCAATAGCTCGATTAAAGAATTCTTGCTCAGAAAGATCTGGAAAAATTAAAGGAATAACTAATTTTACAAATGGGAAATCTTCTCGGTAATATCCTTTTTCTTCCAACTTTTTCCAGTAGTGTTTATAATTATCGTACGAGAATCTAAACTCACGACTTAGACCGTGTCTTATCTCTTTTGGGTCTTTTTTATTTTGATAACAAGCATAAGCAATGATATCAGATTGATGAGCGCTACAAGGTACCAAATACGTTCCTTCTAAGCAATCGATATAGTCTTGACTTGGCAATGTTCTTTCTTTAGATTTTTCAAATTCATCTTTAACTATCTTTGGAATCTGCATCCATTTCTTCAAAGTATCACAACTACCATTTCCATCAGGAGACCGGTCATAGAGCCAAATAACGATTTCAGAATCAGAATCTAGAATACCTGCATCACATTCAACATGGTATCCTAAATCTTCATCTCTACTGCCTGTAAATTCTCTAGCGGCTTGTAATATATGAATTGCGAATGAATTTGAATAAGTCTTTACCGCCCAATCTTTGGCTAATTTTTTGTAATTTCTTGCAATAATTTCAGGATCTGCCTCTATAGTCTGAACAGTATATTGAAGAACATCTAGACTTATTCCTTTCATTGTTGTTCCTTCCCAAACGTCTTTGAATTCTGTGAAATCTGCTAACATTAGATTGGAAATTTCTTTAAACCACAATTCAAGATTATTTGGGATAGCATAATTCAGTCTTTCCAAAGTTAATCTTAGCAAAGAATCAACCACAAATCGATTTATGCCCAAGTTTTTTGATAATATATAATGAAGGACTTGGTACGTAGTATGATTTCCTGACTTTTTTGATATTTGTTCTAAAGTCCAATTCGCTGCCATTTCTAAAGTTGATTTACTAACTACAAATCTTAATCCCTGTGTGTGATATTCATGCCCTATAACTGCATTTTTATTAGATATTTTATTATCTACATATTGAATCTCTAGTTCACCGCCGCCTTGATATTTTCTTGTATTGCCAAGTATGAACTCTTTTGCATATGCACTCTCAGCAAATTCGATATTATCGAATAGCATTTTTCTCAAAATGTCGTCCTCAAATTCAACTTTAAATGGACCATTAAAAGACCCAAAAGAGTTTGATCTGATTGAACTAACTGCCCTCCACCCAATAGGAAAACAATCAGGTACATTAATTTCATCAAAACTCTTTTCACCTTCATCTTCTGATTCGCGTTCATCATTTTGTGTGAAATTCTCTCTATGAGTATCATCATCATCTTTTATCAAGGTATAATCGTCATTGAAAGCCTTACCTTTGATTACCACATTCCCATTCTTTAGACCCCTAGTGAAGCGTAATTGGATATTTTCTGGCTCATAAAGGTTCATATTATCGGTATTTAAATTTAGATTAAAATTCCAGGGAATATCTTTTTCTTGGATTTTACTCCGTTGAATGAATTTATGCTTGATTATCATTTCACCATTAATATTATTCAATGGCATATTCATATGTGTAGAGTTTCCTGTAGGTTGAAGCTGTTGGTAGCATGAACTTTTCATTGGCATTTTCGCTCTTCTGTAACTCCACATTCCTGGGGCACAGTCAAACAAGGCTTCCCTTATAGGTAAATCTTCAATCATTTCATTATATTTGGAATCACTATTTCCAGGTTTTGGAATCAAAACTGCTACGTTTTTCTCATTAGGAGGTTTGAATAAAGTTTTTTGGAATACAAATGGTAAATCATGTTTCGTGAAATGTAAGGCTGAGAATAGATCTCTTAGATAATGAATTGAGAATTGTCCCCGATGTTTGTTTGCTTCAGATTTCCACTGATTCAAAGATTCGGCCAGTGGTATCTTTCCCTCATAAATTAGAGACTTAGCGTAGGCCGGAACAGTGCCATCTTCAAGTGCCAACTTTTGTTGATGTGCATTTAAAAAGATATTCGCCAGCGGGTTCGGATTCTGAATCAAAGCCATCACAATTTCCTTATTCACGTGTTCGTCAATGAAATCACGTAATCGTTTGTCTTCAATTCCTTTTTGAAAATTATCCCAAATCTCGACGGCTAAGTTAATTGCTTCAGTTACTTCATGAGATTTTTCATCATCATAATGTCGATTCAAAGCAATATCTCGAAGAATGTCATTCAAGGTAATTGCATGGCCTATAAAAGAACCACCTTCCTCTGTAAGATGAATATTTTGCATTCCATCCTGATTCCGAGTTGATCTTTCAATCATGCTTCTGAATCCTATACGATCGGCTAGGCATTTGTCATCTCCTTGAAGTAGGGGGGAGATATCATGAACTAGCAGGCTGAGGTGTTCTTTCACTTTATCAATCGCCTCTTTACAGATAGACAACTTTTGTTCTTTCAATCCCTTTTTCATTCGATTCGCTATTTTATCATAATTATTATCTAGATAATATAATGCTGCATCTACAACGACTTTATAATGAGCCCAATAACGTAAATTATGCAGATTCCTCGCTGTTTTCCCTCCATTTTTAGCAATATCATCATACACAGCCATATATGCAATTTGTTTCCTCACATTCTCATTATCAACATTTAATGGAATTGGATCTAACCTCTCGTTACTAAGTAACTGAGACGGATTTCTATAATAATGGTAATCAACTGCTCTAAATGAGACTAGCATCGATGAATATACATCTCTAAATCTCTCTCGTCCCAATCTTCCAACTTTTTGTCGATATGCTGACACATTTCTAATGGCTTTAAACATCACAGCATCCAATGCATTGTCAAAATCCATTCCGACTTCGATAGCAGGTGAACTCAGTGCTATTTCAGCAACCTGTTCGTTATCTGGAATAAATTTCTCGGATCCCTTGATAATATTTTTCAAATTATGATATTCATCTAAGTTAATAGAGAAATGTTCCAATTCTACTCCTAATCCACTTTCATTTTTCTTTTGACTAATTGATTGAGAAGTTAGGCGAATCGGGTGCATAGAATTTGTGTACAAGACAGGTCCTTCTTTGTATAATGGAATCGGAGTATAATCTGCTTCTTCTCTCCAACAGGCTCCACATTCAAAATAGGGGCATTTGTCTGTCACTCCTATCTCTCTTTCCCCCTCATATAATTGGTCAATAACACCTAGTTTTCCCTCTCTAAAATAGTCTAGGGGGAGATTTTTAAGTATCTCAGAATTTTCGATAACCATAGTACTATTTTTTCCTGAAATACAAGAATTACAATGTTCCTTTGCCTCTTCTTCATCGATATCTTGATTAATTTTACTAATATGTATTAGTGGTTTATCAAATCTGTATGGAAGAGGCATGGCATCCGGTAACAACTCGCTAACATCTTCATTTTTTCTGATTTTTCTCAAAACATCAGGACGAAATTCTAAACCCTCATTGTCTCTTAACATGAATTCCCAAGAACCAAGAAGATTCAGGGAATCAGCAAATCCAATAGTTTTGTGCGATTTTTCCGGATTAGAAATCTCATCTGTCTTTCTCCTTCTACGTTGATGACTTACTAGACTGGTTAAATTTACTAAATTAGTTTTGAAACTTCTTCCTTCGATACCTTTATGGAATACATGATGGATAATTCCAGTCAATTCCAACTCTTCTTCTTCTGGTTTTACAACAATTACTTCATTTTCTTTTCTTGCAAATACCTTGCTCAGATGATCTCTCTCGTCGGCTATAGTTGCAGAAGAACCTGTTAACATTAAGTCTCTGTTTGCATGTGCACAAAGTCTTCTAATTACGCCTGAGGTGTTTGCACCGGTGATGCTTTCCAACAAATGAATTTCATCGAAAACCACATTTTTAAGTTCAGAAGTTAACCCATCTAATGCATTGAAACTGGTCAACCTATTAGTGATAGTATCTGGATTTGCAAAAACTAAATGCGGACATTGAGAACTTGAGCCATAGAATGCCTTAATTAATTTGGGTGCACCTATCTTGTTTAAGCCTTGATCTGAGATTCCAGGTTCAATTTTCAACTGATAGTCTTTCTTAAGGTTTGAACCACCATCTGTAACCCAACGAATTTCTTTGCCAACAAGCAACCTGTTGCAATATTCTAACAATTCTTCCATTGTCTTTCTCTGATCATCCATCAGAGCCACTCGAGGATATAAAAATATTGAATGAGTCTTATTTAAGGTACCTGCTAACCTCTGTTCTACAATTGCAATCAAGCTTCCAATTTGGAATCCGTAAGATTTACCAGACCCTGTTCCTGCTAAAATTGCAAGTGTCTTGTCACCTGTAGAGTACATCCCCCTAAGCATCGCTCTGACACTGCGGAATTGGAAACCACTTAGCATTCCTTCCATATTGAATTTCTTTTTTTGAATTCTATCATAAGCAGCAACCACGATTGGTATTGCTTCGTTTAATTTACTATTTTCATATGTATGTGATTTCCCATTATCATCGACCCAACCATCTCTGACTTCACTCTGTAACATTGTAGATACTTTATTAATTGAGATTGACCATTTTGGAGTCATTTTTGCTTCTATATCCCAAGTTACTCCGCTTTGGGTTGAAACCATCTTGTTCGAAATTGGTTCTGGATATCGATTATAATTGAATGTTGACAGTCTTACTAATTCAGCAGTATCAGTTCTGTATGCTCGAACACTTCCATCTTTAGAGAATAGTTTTACTAAACGCTTCTTCCCATCTAGTTCGTTTAGTAATTGTGCAGCACTTTCTTTAGCACAACCTGCATCAATAATAATTTCGACAAGGTCATCTTCAGTCCACTCAACTGAAAAGTCCCGGCCAATATTGAGTCCGTGAGTTACTTCTCTTGATTCATACTCATACAATGCTTTCATTTGTTCAATGAGTTGTTCTGGAATCTCATAAGACTCTTCTACCCGCATATATGTGTTGATTAATATGTGATACTTTTTTACCTTGCTACTTTTTAGTCTCAACTAACCCGGGAGAAATCATATCGATTAGCTCATAAACCCTCACCTTTCTGGGTTGTTTATGGGCAACGAGAGGGTTATTCCGAAATTTTATGTTGCTCTGGCTCATACAGATAATATCGCCTGTTTTACGAGTTTAGAAGGTGGTGATAAGACACGAGTTAGTAATGTAAATCTTTTTCCGTCTGACTTGAAAGAAAATTTATTGTTTAGTATGTCTTTTGATTCAGAAATTCATTACCGTTCGATTCCCAGTATACTCGATCCCATTGGTAATGTTAATGTGTTGAAAACTCAAAGCAGTCTTCCGAAAAGAATGTTCGCAGATTGTGGGGCATTTCAGTTTCGAGAGTCACCTAGGCCAATGCTGGGTGATGTAGAATTAAATTATGAAATTGCATGGGAGTACTATGAGAAAAAGCATGTTAAGGCTAGTCATCATTGGGAGGAAATACTTCTCTGTTCCCCTGACCATATCGTCACAGCAGAAATGGATGATGAACAAACCAAAAGTAGATTTGAGTTTATTAAAGAAAACGCTCCCCCTTTCCTTGACAAATCAAAGTCAGATCCCAGAGTTTCTGCTGTAGGTGTAATACATGGAAGAGATGTAGAAGAACGTATTGGACAATATGAGATGTTTAAATCCATGGGGTATGAATATGTGGCATTAGGGGGCATGGTTCCTTACTCTACAAGACAAAGTCAAGTATTAGAAATAGTGGCGGGAATAAAGGACATAGAGTCCCCTCTTATTGATAAAAATAGTATTCTTGGAAGGTGCCGTAGAGATGGAATAAGATTACATATATTTGGCCTGAATAGTCCTGAATGGGTTCGTTGGTGGTATCGTTTACAAGTAGATTCTTTTGATGGTTCGAAGTTATCTACCGAGGGCGCAGCAAATGGCTGGTATTATATTCCTAATGATGGAAAAGGTATTGGTAGAGATCTGCCTGAAAAACCGACTAAAGTCGGTCAATTTTATCAACGAATCGCAGTTAAGAAAATGATGGCTATTGACTGGTCTTGGGAGTCAAAAAATGGAATACTTATCCCCAATGTTCCATTTACTAATGATGGCGTAGATACTAATTGTAATTGTCCTGCATGCCTGTATCTTAAGTCTTCAAGATGTACAAGTGAGAGATGTTGGTATAGGAAAATTGTCAATGATAAATGGCACGTATCAGACCCTAGAATGATGGGTTCTACTGAACATAATATGGGGAGAGTTGCTCATAATGCATTTGTTTTTTCTTGGCTAATTGAGCAAATTGTAAGGCTCAATGAAATTGCTGACAATAGTGAGATTAACAAAGAAAATGCTTGGTTATTGAATTGGAAAAAAATTGAGGTGAGTAGATGACAATTCATGTTTTAATTCAATGCTCAAAAAAGAAAAGTTTGGATCCTGAAAAAAATTTGATTTGGTCCGAAAGTACTAATCTAGAGTCTTGGAGATATGAATGGGAAAATGCACCAAACCGAATTCTTGTTGAAAAATTGTACTCCGGCAGGTCGATTAAAAAGGAATTCGACTTTCTTAAATCAAATGAAGAAGTCGAAGGATATGTTATCTCAGCAGGAGCCGGATTAGTTAGATTGAATGCCAGGATTCCTTCTTATGAGTCAACATTCTTTTTGAATTCTGGACCTAAATATTCTAAATGGTACAAATTACCTCATGGAGGATTACTGAATTTGGATATTATCGGTAATGACACGATAGTTTCTTTTGCCGCCCCAAATTATCACAGGGCATTACTAGCAGATCCTGAATTTCACCGATTAGCTCCGCGATTCATTGTTGCAAACACCTCTCCTTTGTCAACAAATGATTCCGTTACCTCAATCGCTGTTCATCCACGTACAGTTGAATTTCTTGGTGTCGCGTATATTGACTTGAATTCTGAACTGCTGAATATTTATCTTACCTCTGGCCAAAAAGGACTCGAGGAGATTTATGAAAAATGTACAAATTTACCTCCTCCAGACGAAAGAAGGACGGTTTCTGATAATGAGTTATTTTCAATTGTAGAGTCTCTTGAATCTATTTCATCAATAATAGAATCAGTAGAATATATTCGTCACACTTTGGGAATAAGTGCAAGTTAT